>Ga0213866_10000439_pt1 | contig 33864 bp, 28 predicted proteins | sample PICome_11_FD_160079 | JGI IMG/M metagenome (GOLD analysis project Ga0213866, IMG submission 160079) | Coastal seawater microbial communities near Pivers Island, North Carolina, United States - PICO284 | ecosystem: Environmental > Aquatic > Marine > Coastal | place: USA: North Carolina... | reverse complement strand
CAGACGGTTGCCGCCGGCCACCAGGCAGCACAGCTCGACGATGCGACGGGTGCCGGTCGACAGTTCACCGACGAACGAGTTGGCATAGCCGCCGAGGCCGAGGAATCCGATCAGCTCGTCGGCCGCGCGGGCCTGACGTCGTTCGTGGGCCCGCCCGAACGGGGAGGGGAGGGCGGCGGTCACGAATCGGGTCGGCTCTCGCGCTTCGAGAGCCACCTGCACCGTCTCGCGCACGGTGAGGTCGGGAAACAGAGTGGCTGCTTGGAAGGTGCGGCCGAGGTGGCGCGCATGGCGGCGGTGCGAGGCCATCCCCGAGATCTCGGTGCCGTAGAGCTCCACCGACCCGGTCGCCGGAACCAGGCCGCAGACGGCGTTCATGAACGTGGTCTTGCCCGCCCCGTTGGTGCCGATCAGTCCGACGATGTCCCCGTGGCGGACCTCGAGGTCGACGCCGTCGACCGCCGCCCGGTTGCCGAAGGTCACGCGGATGTCGCGGGCTGCCAGCGCGATGTCCGACGGCGGTGGCGGGATCTCCGGACGGACGGGAACACTGACCGATGCGGGCTCCGGCTCGGGGAGGCGGCCGGCGTACCAGGTGAAGAACGAGTCGCGGGCCAGGAACCAGAGCTGCACGAAGCCGCCGGGGGCGTACATCAACAGGATGAGGATCCCGAGACTGCTGGTGAGCAGCGGAACGATGGTGGACTCGGGCCAGAAGGCGGGCAGGCCGACAACCCAGAGCGACCCGAGGATCGGACCGGCGACCGAACCTACGCCGCCGATGACGGCGACGGCGAGCACCTCGACCGACGCCTCGGCCGCGAAGAAGGCGAAGAGCACGGTCACGTAGAGACCACCGAGCATCGCGCCGGCGAATCCGGCTACGCCACCGCTCAGCGCGAAGGCGGTCAGCTTGGCGCCGGTGGGGGAGACGGTGGCGGCGGCCGCGGCATCGGCGTTCTCACGGGTTGCGATGATGCGGCGGCCGATGCCGCTCGCTCGCAACCGGGCCACGAACGCGACGGTGACGACGAGCGCGATCAACGCCACGTAGTAGTAGGTGCGTTGGGGCGCGAGATCGAACGGGCCGACGGTGGCCCGTTCGAGCAGAGCCGAGGTGGTGCTGCCGCCGCTGAGGAAGTTGCGCCGGAAGAAGAACTTCTCGGCGCTGAGTGCGAACGCGAGGGTGATCACCGCGAGCAGGAGGCCCCGCACCCGGAGCGCGCCCAGGCCGATGATCGCCGCGATCGCCGCGGTGGTGGCCGTCGCCCACACCACCGCCCAGAGGAAGTGCAGCTCGGGGATCGGCAGCGTCCAGTCGACCCCGGCCGCACCCAACCCGAGATCGGTCCCACTCACCAGCGCCGCGGTGATCAGGGCACCGAGGCCGGCGAAGGCAGCCTGACCGAGTGAGATCTGTCCGCTCCAGCCCACGAGGATCACGAGCGAGAGCGCGGCGATCGCCATGAGCAGGATCTCCGTGTAGCGGAACGTGCGGCTGGCCGACGTGATGAACAGTGGGATCACGACGGCGAGCAGGATGCCGGCCGCTCCGAGGAGCTTTGTGTGGTGCCTCACCCACCACACGCCGCGGATGGCAGGTGGGATCGGGCGCACACGCGGGGCGAAGCTGAACGACTCGCGATCGTCGGTGCTGCTGCGACGGGTCGTGAGGTACACACCGACGATGGCGACCACGAGGAGGACGGCGTCGAGTCGGCCGAGGTCGAGTGGATAGTTGAGGGTGACGAGCGCCTCGACGATCCCGACGGCCACGCCTGCGGCCACTGCCCGGGGGAACGACGTGAACGACGCACAGACCGCGACCACCAGCACCCGGGTCATCAGGGACGGTCCGGGACTGGCGGTGAGGAAGGGTCGTGATGTCGCCGCTTCCTGCAGCGTCGTGACGATGCCGGCGAACGCGCCGGTGAGGGTCCACACGACGGTCGAGACCGTGCCCGGGTTGATCCCGGCCAGCCGGGCCCGGTCGGGCTGGGCCGCCGACGCCCGGATCGCCCGGCCCCAGGCGGAGTACCGCAGCCATCCCGCAAGGGCGACCATGGCCGTCAGCGAGATGGCGAAGAGGGCGATCTCGCCGCCCTCGATCCTGATGTCGAACCATTCGAACTCTCGGTCCCACGGCGTGGGGTAGTCCTGCCGGTTGTCGTCGGTCGACGGTTCGGGGAGCGCGAACAGCAGCGCCTCGGCGAGCTGGGCGAGCCCGATCGTCGCGACGAGAAGGATGACCCGGGGCGCGGTGAACAGGCGGCGCACGACCGTGAGCTCGGCCACGCCGAGGAACGCCGCCCCGGCGGCGACGGCGATCGCGAACCCGACCCAGTAGGGCGCGCCGTAACGGATCACCATGTGCGCCATCACCTGGCTGGCGAGCACGCCGGTGGCCCCGACTGCGAAGTTGATCACCCGGCTCGACCGGTAGACCAGGATCACGCCCAGGGCGAGCAGTGCATAGGCGAGCCCCTGCACGGCGCCGATGAAGACGAACTGGCGCCCGATCTCGAACCCGAGGATCACGATTCGGTGTCCTCGTCGGCATCCCTTGCGCCGCTTCGTCGTTGCGCAGTCTCTTCGTGGGCGGCGCGAGCTCCGCCGAGGAACACGGCGCGGGCGATGTCGTCGCGGGCGGCCAGCTCCGCGGTCGGACCGTCGAAGCGGACGTGGCCCTTCTCGATGAAGACGGCGCGGTCGGCGATCGCCATCGCAACGTTGAGCGACTGCTCGACGATGATCATCGTCTGTCCCTCGGCCCGGAGTCGCTCGACGACCACGAGGAGTTCGCCGACCATCGCCGGGGCGAGCCCGAGTGACAGCTCGTCGATGAGCAGCACCTCCGGCTCGTGAATCAGGACCATCGCCAGCGCGAGCAGCTGCTGTTGCCCACCCGACAGTGCCGAGGCGGGCTCGTCGAGCCGGTCGGCGAGCATCGGGAACGTCTCGAGCACCGCGTCGATCCGCTCGTCGAGGACTCGGCCGTTCTTGCGCAGCGTCCAGCCCGCCGTTCGCAGGTTGTCGCGGACGGAGAGGGGCAAGAACACAGCCTTGCCGCCCGGGAGTTGCTGGATTCCGAGCTCGACCCGTGTCTGCGGTGAGGCGAGCGTGATGTCGTGGCCGTGGAGGTTGACGATCCCGCGGGACGGCACGCCGAGACCGCTGATCACACGGAGGATGGTCGACTTGCCGGCCCCGTTGGTGCCGAGCAGGGCGAGCGTCTCGCCCTGCTCCACCCGCAGGTCGATGCCGAACAGCACCTGTACCGGGCCGTAGGAGAAGTCGAGGTCGCGGAGCTGCACCGCAGGAATGTCGTCGGGATTGGCGGCTCGCCATTCGAGGTCGGCGGCGTCCTTCTCGATCTCGTCGACCACCATCGAGAGGTCGTGGCGGATGTGGCGGGCCGCCCAGATGAGCAGTGCGCCGCCGAGGATCTTGAACGGCACGGTGACGATGAGGATCGCGGTGCGCTCGTCGAGGGCATCGGACAGCAGCCCGGCGACGATTGGGCCGAGCACACCGCCGCCGAGGAAGATCACTGTCATGGAGAGCGCGGTCGCCTGGGCTCGCAGCCGGTAGGGCACCACTCCGACGAGGAGGGGGGAGATCATCCCGAAGATGACGACGCTGAGGACCGACGGCACGATGCCGAGCGCGGCGAACAGCACGGGGTGGGGCATGAAGAACTGGATGGGGATCGCGATCGCGATCGGGAAGAACAGGGCGCCGACCCAGGCCAGCGCCTTGGCCGGGCTCTCCTGGTAGAGCCGGTCGTAGCGGGTCGCCGCCCACGGCGCCGCCGCGAACGCCAGCATCCCGGGAACGAACCCGATCATCGCCCGCTCGAATGGACTCAGGCCCCATCGGTCCTCGAGGTAGAGGTTGACGAGGAAGCTCTGCCCGATGATGGAGAAGACGATGATGCTGAAGGAGATCCAGGCGAACTTGAGCGTGCGGATCGCCATGAGGCGGTGCCAGACCGCCGCCAACGAGACGCGAGGACGGTCGGGGTCCTCCTCCATGACCTCCCCGAGCACGGCCTTCTGCTCGAACTGCCCTCGGGGCGGATCCGGGACGAACAGCGCCCACACGCCGAGGGCCACGGTGGGCCAGGCGAAGACCCAGTAGGCCCAGCGCCAGTTGTCGTCGACGAGCACCATCAGCCCGCCGACGAGGAGCGGAGCGATGCGCTCGCCGCCGCGGCCGAGCACGTTCTTGACCGCGTAGATGCGGCCGCGGGCCTGGATGGGGTAGGCGTCGGCGAGGACGGCGCCCTGCACGGGAAAGGTGTTGGACGTGCCGATGCCCATCACCACACCCACGAGGAAGAAGCCGAGGGCGGTGGCCTGGAATCCCCGGAAGAGCATCGCCACGCTCCAGAAGATCGTGGCGAATCCCACGAGCCGCATGCGGTCGACCCGGTCGGCCAGCTTCCCCATGGGGATGGCGCACAGCGTCGTGGTGATCAGCCCGCCGATGCCGAGCGCAGCGAGGCCGGCGTCCGACACGCCGAGGCTCTCCTGGATCTCCGGGCCCAACAGCGCCGGGATCGAGAGTTGGAGGGCGTCGACCGCGTCGAGGGTGCCCAGCACGGCGATGACGCCGACGCCGCCCGCGGTCACGCCCTCCCGAAACGACATCGGCTCGTCGCCGACCCCCGGGAGGTCCTCGTCGGCCCGGATCTCGAGGGCGTCGGCGTCGGCCGCAGCCTGCTCCCGTGCTGCTTGTTCATCGAGTACCGCACCGGTCAGCGCGGCGAACTCCGTCCGGTCGGGTTCCCCGTCGTTCACCGGGGTCTCACGGTGTCAGATCGACCACGTCGCCGAGCGGGATGAGCTCACCGTCTTCATCGGCGTCGCCATCGAACTCGACGAGACGCAGCGTGTCGTTGCCGTTGTACTTGCCCGGTCCGAACGACGCGAACGGGATCTCCGGAAGCGAGGTGTCGGTCAGCGACTCGAGACCGCTTCGGAACGAGTCGTTGGTGAGATCCACTCCCGCCGCGGTCGCAGCCTGAACGAAGAGATCGAGGTTGCGGCAGACGAGCACGGTGAAGGGCCAGTGGTTCGGATCCTCCGCGGAGTTCTCGACACCGGCGGCGGGCCGCTCGAATCGGGCGTCGGGTAGTGCCGCCTGTGCATCGTCGACGCACTGTTGCGTCTTGGCGTCGATCGAGTCGGTCGGGAGGTCGAGACGGCTGGTGGTGGCGATGGTGCCGTCGAGATCGGCAGGGTCGATGCCGCCGCTGACGGCCGTGGTGAAGTTGGAGGAGTCGACCGACGCGAAGTCGAGGTCGAGTTCGGCGAACGTGGTGAAGGCACTGGCTGCCGCGCCGAGGACCAGCATCTTGTCGACGCCGGCATCGCGTGCCTGTTGGCGCATGATCTCGCCGCGGTTCTCGAGCTCGTCCTCGGTGAGGCCGAGGTCGTCGAGGTTGAACTCGATCGCGGCCTCGATTCCGAGGTCGTCGAGCGCCGCGTCGACGACGGCGCCCACGCGGTCGAGGGTGACCGCGCCGTCGTAGTGCACGGCCAGGTTCTCGGCGTCGTCGAACCAGCCCCGTTCGTCCAGCTCGGCGATGTAGGTCTCCTCGAGGAGGCTGCCCGATGCGAAGATGCCGGCGATCGGAGCGCGTGCCCGCTCCAGGGCCTCGCCCTCGCCGCTGATCTGGCTGCCCAGGTGGATCGTCTCGTGCTGTTCGAACACGCAGAAGTTGGCATCGCCGCGCATGCCACCGAGCACCGCGAAAACGGTCGCGTCTTCGGTGAGGGTGATGCAGGCATCGAGCATGCCGGCGTTGTCGGCCGGGTTGAACCCGGCGACGGTCGGCTCGAGCATTCGCCCGTTCACGCCGCCGCGGTCGTTGACGCCGTCGGTGAGGGCGCCGACCACCGCGTCGGGATCCCCGAAGAAGCCGAACCCGAATGCGCTGGTGTCCCAGAATCCGATACCGATGCGGATGGTGTCCTCGGTGACTCCCCTGAAGCTGGCGGTGCGGACCACGTCCGCCGCGGCTGTCGTGGTCGTGGCCGACTCGTCGTCGGCCGGCATCGTCGTGGCCGTCGACTCTTGCGCGGCGGCGGTCGTCGTGGTTCCACCGTCGTCGACCTGCACGTCGTCGCTGTCGCCGGTGGAGCATGCTGCGGCGATCAGTGCGAGCAAAAGGCTCGCGATGAACAGTCGGGTCGTACGCGTCGTGCCCATTGATCCCCCTCGGATGAGCTTGTTCCGGAGAATATACCGGTGGTATAAATCACTGTCCAGTGGACGTATGGGGGACCGATGACCGACTCAGATTCCAGCGTTGCGGCCGACCTTGTCGCCCAGATGACGCTCGAGGAGAAGTGCACGATGGTCTCGGGCGACGGCGCCTGGATCGTCAAGGGCTGCGAGCGTCTCGGCATCCCCGAGTGGTGCCTGAGTGACGGTCCTGTGGGTGCCCGGGGGAGGGCCATGGGTCCCGGCCTCGTGGTGCTCGGGCCGTCGGCCATCGCCGCGACCTGGGACCCCGACCTCGTCGAGGAGATCGGCATCGCCCTCGGGACCGAGGGCAACGATCGCAAGATCGACGTGCTGCTCGCCCCGACCGTCAACCTCCACCGTTCCCCGCGCGGTGGGCGCCACTTCGAGTCCTACAGCGAGGACCCCGAACTCAGCGCTCGGATCGCGGTGGCCTACATCAGCGGGGTACAGAGCCAGGGGATCGGTGCCTGCGCCAAGCACTTCGTGGCCAACGACCAGGAGTTCGAGCGTTTCACGATCGACGTCGACGTCGACGAGCGTTCGCTCCGGGAGATCTACCTGCCGCCGTTCGAAGCCGCCGTGAAGGAAGCGGGCGTCAAGTCCGTCATGGGCGCGTACAACTTCGTGAACGGCGACCACGCCTGTGCGCACCCCGACCTCCTGGTCGGCGTGCTCAAGGAGGAGTGGGGGTTCGACGGGTTCGTCGTGTCCGACTGGGGCGCGATCAAGGAGACCGTCGCGCCCGCTCGGCACGGGTTGGACCTCGAGATGCCGGGTCCCGGTCGATTCTGGGGGCGCGACGGGCAACTCCAGGCCGCCGTCGAACGCGGTGACGTCGACGAATCGCTCATCGACGACAAGGTTCGTCGTATCGTTTCCTTCCTCGACTGGCGGGGCCGGATCGGCGCACCGACCGACCACGACGAGACGAGCGTCGAACGTCCCGAGCATCGCGAGCTGGCCCGCGCCGCCGCTGCAGCGTCGATGGTCCTGGTGAAGAACGACGGGGCGGTGCTCCCACTCGCCGACACGGGCTCGGTCGCCCTCATCGGCCCCGGTGTTGCCGACACCGCGGCCCTCGGTGGGGGATCGGCGAGCCTGGCCCCCTTCCGCACGACCACCGTGCTCGAGTCGATGACCCAACGGCTCGGCGAGCGTCTCGTCGGGACCGCACCGGGGATCGACATGGCCCGAAAGGCGGCGGCCGTCGCTCCGGAGTGGATCGGCCCCGACGGGGTGGCCTTCGAGATGTACGACGGCATCGGTTTCGACGGTGAGATGTTCGACTCCTATTCCCGTCCGAGTGTCTTCAACGTGTGGTTCGGTGATTCGTGGCCCGAAGGTCGCGACACCATGTCGGTGCGACTCTCGTTCGAGATGACGCCGACCTCCTCCGGGCGACACCGCTTCTGTGCGCTCGGCTTCGCCCATGCCCAACTGTTCGTCGACGACGTCCTCGTCGCCGACAACCACGTCAACCGGTTCAGCGGTGGTCTCGGCCAACACGGTGGCGACGGCTACATGGATCTCGAGGCCGGGCGCACCTACCGCGTTCGCATGGACCATGCTCCCGAGCAGGAAGGGCAGTGGGTCTGCATGGTCGACGTCGGAGTGGAACTCGCCGACCTCGACAAGGAACGAGGCATCGCGGAAGCGGCTGCGCTCGCTGCGTCGGTCGACACCGCGGTGGTGGTCGTCGGGTCCAACAGCGAATGGGAGTCGGAGGGTGCCGATCGGGAGTCGATCGACCTGCCGAACGACCAGGACGAGCTCGTCCGCGCCGTGGTGGCGGCCAACCCCAACACCGTCGTCGTCCTGAACTGCGGCGCACCCATGACCCTTCCGTGGCTCGACGACACCCCGGCCGTGGTGCTCGCCTGGTACCCGGGACAGGAGGCGGGCGAGGCGATCGCCGACGTGCTGCTCGGCGATGCGGAGCCGGCGGGGCGTATGCCGACCACGTGGGCCCGCGACGAACGCGACACGCCCGCCTACCTCAACTACCCGGGCGAGGCGGGGGTCGTCCGCTACGGCGAGGGTGTCTTCGTCGGGTATCGCTGGTACGACGCCCGGGCCATCGAACCGATGATCCCTTTCGGGCACGGCGGCTCCTACACGACCTTCGAGTGGGGTGAGCCGACCGTCGCGGGCGAGGGTGTGGACGTCGTGGTCGAGGTCCCGGTGACCAACACCGGAGACCGCCGGGGCAGCGAGGTCGTGCAGGTCTACGTCGCACCCGACGAGCACGTCGTCCCTCGGCCCGACAAGGAGCTCGCGGGGTTCGCGAGGCTCACGCTGGCGCCGGGCGAAACTGGCATCGCCCGAGTGGCACTGAAGGATCGGTCGTTCGCCCGCTGGGACGTCGAGACCCACGGGTGGCTCGTCGATCCGGGTGGCTACACCCTCGTCGTGGCCGCGTCGGCGACCGACGTCAGAAGCCGGATCTCCGTGGCGGTCTGACCGCCACGCTCCCGCCTACAACGACGACTACAACACCGCCACGGCGTTGACCGGGGACCCGGTGCCGCCGTCGACGTGGAGTGGCGCCACGGTGAACTGGAACTCCCACCGTTCGGCGGCCGCGCACGCGGCGCTCAGTCGGTCGAGGCGCAGGTTGTCGAGCAGGTGCACGCCCATCGCGACGAGCGCGCATTGGTGCACGGGCATGAACCAACCCTCGAGACCGAGGCCCGGCAAGCCGTCGCTCACGCCGTCGGCGCCGAGGACCGCGATGTCGCGATCGTGGAGCCACGGGATGCACTCGGGATGGAGGCCGGCCAGGCCGTGCCACGGCACCCACGCCCCCTCGGCGGCCCGTTTCGCGTCGCGGCCGGTGGCCACGAGCAGGATGTCGCCCGCGCCGACGGAGACACCCTGCGTCGCGACGCAGGCCTCGAGTTCGTCCACGGTGATGAGATGGGTCTTCTCGAGCGACTCGATCCCGAGCGAACGCGGGATGTCGAGCAGGACACCGCGGGAGACGATGCCGTCGCTCGCGTTCATGATGCTGCCCCGGCGGGCGCCCGTGCTGCGCACCTCGGTGCCGGCGAAGCCGTTGTACATCCGGCCGTCGACGAACACGTGACACAACGCATCGATGTGGCTGGTCGCCATGCCGTGGAAGGCCACGCCGACGAAGTCGCTCGTCATCTCGAAACCGGTGCCGGGGAGCAGGCAGTCGTCGCCGCCTCTGACCATCATGTGCAACGCCGGGTGCGGGTTGTCGGGTGCCGGCTGCACGGCCAGGGGCAGCGAACAACTGACCACATCGCCGGTCGCCACGGTCGCTGCGGCCTCCAGCCGCTTCGCCGGCGTGATGAGGTTGAGTGCACCCGCCTCGTCGTCTGGACCCCACCGGCCCCAGTTCTTCACGCTCTCGAATACGGAGCGCATGCGGTCGGGTGTCCACGCGTCGGTCGTCATGGTCAGACGGTATCGTCCGGCGATGTCCCGGTTCGACGACATCGCTGCCCGCTGGGGCGACAACGCCCGGCGCCTCACCGGCGAAGTGACCGTGCTCGGCGGCAACGAGAACGGCAGCTACCCGAGCGGCAACTCACTCGTCGTGAGCGGTGCCGGCGAGACCGTGATCATCGACCCTTCCGTGACCGTGGTCGCGAACGATGGCGCCGGGGTGCCGGTGGACGCCGTCATCAACAGCCACGGGCATGAGGACCACCTCGCCGGCAACGGCCTGTTCGCCGATGCCCGAGTCCACATCCACGAAGCGGACCTACTCGCCGCACGAAGCCTCGACGGTTTGATGGAGGTCTACGGGTTCGACGCCGAGGCCGAGGCCGAGGCCCGGGCGACCTTCGTCGAGGAGTTCCACTACACCGACCGGCCCGATGCCACCGGCTTCGCCGACGGTCACGTGTTCGACCTGGGCGGGGCTGCGGTCGAGGCCGTCCACCTGCCCGGTCACACCCGTGGTCACAGCGGGTTCCGCATCACCGGCGGCGTCTTCTTCCTCAGCGACATCGACCTGACCGGATTCGGTCCGTACTACGGCGACGTGTGGAGCGACCTCGACGACTTCGAGGCGAGCCTGCGCCAGGTGCGCGAGGAGGACGCGTCGTTCTACGTCACCTTCCACCACAAGGGCGTGATCGAGGGCCGTCCCCGGTTCCTCGAGATGATCGACGACTACCTGGCCGTGATCCCTCGACGCCATGCCGCGATGCGGGACTTCCTGGCCGAGCCCCGCTCCCTCGACGAGATGGCCGCCCACCGGTTCATCTACCGCGAGCACATCCCGGCAAGCTTCGCCGACCGGGTCGAGCGCCGGTGCGCGTTGCTGCACGTCGACCGCATGCTCGCCCGCGGCGAAGCCGAGGCGACCGACGACGGCCGCTACGTCGCCTGCTGACCGCTCCGCACCAACAACATGACGATGCCCTGTTGGGCGGCCTCGGCGATCGTCGTCGCCTCCACGAGTTCGAACGTCCGGTTGGGAACCTGCTGCGTCATCACCAGGTAGGTGTTGCGTGACGCAGGTCGATTCACGACTCGAACCGTCGACGGATCGCCTCGTTGGTGACGAAGACCGGGAGGTCGTGCTCGTCGATGCCGGCCCGACTCGGACCTCCGTCGACGTCGATGGTCTGACCGCTCACGTAACTCGCCAGGTCCGACAGCAGGAACAGCGTGACATCGGCGATGTCGTCGGGCTTCCCGCGGCGCTGGAGGGCGATGTTGACGGCCAGGGGATCGACCTCGTCGGGATCTCGGCCTGACCGGGGCGTGTTGATCGTGCCGGGCGCGAGGGTGTTGGCCCGGATGCCGTGGCGGCCCCACTCCATCGCCATCGAGCGGGTGAGCGAGTCGAGTCCGGCCTTGGCCGCGCCATAGGCCGACAGGAGAGGTTGCCCGCGGCTCGCGATCGACGAGATGTTGACGATCGCGCCGGGGCGGCCGTCGGTGATCAACCGGTCGGCCACGTGCTGGCACGCGATGAACGCATAGCGCAGGTTGGTCGTCATCAGGTGGTCGAACGACTCGATCGGGAAGTCGCGGAGCCGGTGCCAGTGCTCGGGTGTGGCGCCGCCCACCACGTTGACCACGAGGTCGGGCCAGCCGAGCTCGGCCGCACCGGCGTCGATCGCGGCGCGGAGCGCATCGAAATCGGTGACGTCGGCCACCTGGCCCGAGGCGCGACGTCCGGTCGACTCGACGTCGGCGACCGTGGCGGCGACATGGTCTGCGACGGCGCTCACGGCGAGCACGTCGGCGCCCGCGGTGGCGAGCCGATGACACACCGCCGTGCCGATGCCACCGCCTCCGCCTCCGACCACGAGGGCCACGCGTCCGGACAGGTCGATGGGAACGCTCACGGGCGACACTGTAGATCTGCCTGGGTCGCGCGTGGTTCCCGCGCGCGAAAACCCCGGGGGGCGACTGGTCGTGGGGATCGAGGGAGGAATCCCGAACGCGCAGCGCGAAGGGTTCGGGACCGACCGACGACCCTCCTGTCGTCGAGGACGTTCCGTCCGAACCGACACCCCCACCGTGGTGCCCGCGACGGCTTCCACGACGACGAGATCCTGGTCAGGCCGATGCAGTGGGAGCGGATGAGCGCCGTCCGGCGGCTCGAACTGCGGCTCTGGTTGGGCGGCAAGCTGCACTGGCGCGAGGACCGGGTCGAGTTCGACTGGCACGTCGTGGCGGAGATCGACCATCGGCGCCTCGCCGCTCGGGGGAAGACCCACGGACTCCTGATGTGTGGCGAACACCTCCAGGGTTTCTACGAACGTCTGGGATGGGAGCGGGTCAACGGTCCGCTGCAGTTCGACTGGGGCTGGGGCCCGCAGCTCGACCTCGGTTGCACCATGGTTCGGGTCCTGACCGACGACGCCGTGCTCCCCGAGGGGCTCATCGACCTCCACGGTCAACCGGCCTGAGCTCGCAGCCGCCCCAACTTGCAAGCGAACGTATGTTCGCTACGATGCGGCGATGCTCCAGTTCGACCACGACCACGAGATCGAGCACCTGCGACGCTCGTTGGCGATGCTCCCGGCGGGGTCCGACGCACTGAAACGCGAGGAAGCCATGGCCCTGCTCGGTCGGCTGCGCGATCTCACCGCACGGCTACGTCGGGTCGAGGCGGGCTTGCGTTCGCTTCTCGACGACGAGGTGGTGTCGTGACTCAGGTCGCCGCGTGGGCGTCGAACCTGTCGCGCACCCATTCGCCCGTGATCGCCGCGATCTCGTCGGCCGCCTCGGCCATGAGATGGTCGGTGTCGGGAAACAGCCGCACCTCTCCGGTGCCGGCGAGGGTCTGCACCATCATCGAGTTCTCGGGGCCGAGAATCGAGTCGCGTTCGCCGTGGAGCAGCAGGAGTGGGGTGTCGCCGATCCGCGCCGCCTCCTCGCACCCGGCCGACTGGGTGGCGTAGGTGATCACGCCGGCGGTGTGGGCGGCGAAGGTCGACGCCGCCTGGATCGCCACGGCACCACCGAACGAGTGACCGAGGATCGCGAAGCGCTCGGCACCATTGCGCAGGGCCAGGTCGGCGGCGGCGCAGGTGTCGAGAAGCGAACGGGTGAGGTCACCCGGCTTGCGATAGCCGACGGCCATCGCCGCCCGGCCCTCGGCGGCCAGCTCGAGGCCGAGCTCGAGATAGAGCGATCGGCCGGGGCCGAGCATTCCGCCCATCGCGCCGCCACACATGAGGACCACGTCGGTCGCGCCGGGCGCCCCGTGCCACATGATCTGGAGCAGCCCCTCCATCGTGTAGATCTCCACGACGCGGCTCGTCTCGCTGAGTTCGCCGTCGGCCTTGGCCAGCACCCCGAGCATGTCGAGGGGCGATCGCCGTGGCGGTTCGGGGACGCTTGTGGAGTCGGTCACGGAATCCATGATCTCACGAAGGTGATGTGGCGCTACCATTTCATCCGCTGGCGCCGGTGCCCGAGCGGCCCAAGGGAACGGCCTGCAAAGCCGTACAGTCGCGGGTTCAAATCCCGCCCGGCGCTCGTCAGTGCACGAAGATCGAGGTCGTCGCTCCGGCGGCGGCCTCGACTCGCGTTCGTGCGAGATCTTCGTTCGGGATTCGCGACATCCGCTGCTATGGTTTCCGACCTCAGGGCCGTTAGCTCAGTTGGTTAGAGCGCCTGCTCGACACGCAGGAGGTCACAAGTTCGACTCTTGTACGGCCCACGGGAACCCTTCGGGTTCCGGGAACCCTTCGGGTTCCTTGGAGTTCGGCTTCGCCGAACTCCGGGGAACTCCTGGCAACACCTGAACGGCCCCCGGACCGGGCAACTCTCGGAGCGACCATGAGTGATCCACAGCTCGAGACGTTCCGATCCAGTATCGACAACATCGATGCGGCGCTGATCCTGCTGCTCGCCGAGCGGTTCAAGGTCACCAAGGCCGTGGGCGAATACAAGGCAGACGCAGGTCTCCCCCCGGCCGACCCGGCTCGTGAAGAGGCCCAGATCGAGCGGATGCGATCCCTCGCCGCCGAAGCCGATCTCGATCCAGCCTTCAGTGAAGCGTTCCTACGGTTCGTCATCGCCGAGGTGATTCGTCACCACGAGCGCGCCGCCAACCGGGACTGAGCCTCAGTTCACCGGCTGCGTGTCGGTCCAGAGCACCTCGAGGCGGCGACGCGCGATACGCCAGCCGGCGTCGGTGCGTACGAACTCGTCGTGGTAGCGGATGTGCATCACCGTGTCGGTGCGGTCGCCGTCCGAGAGGTGATGGGCGGTGCAGTACGTCACGCCGGTGGCGCCCTCGGATCGGGCCTCCACCAGTTGCTGACCGAGCACGTGCGACGTGGCGATATAGCGACGCAGCCCCTCCATCGCGGTGAGGATCTCGTCGATCCCGGACCGGACCGACCGGCCGGTGTCGAGCGTCGCCTCCTCGACGAAGACCTCGCGCAGTCGCTCGAAGCTCCGCGTGTCGACGGCGATCGCGTAGCGGCTCGCGAGGTCGCCGAGTGCTGCTCTGTCGTGGAGGTCCAGGCCGTCGCTCATCGCTGTCACGATCGCACGTCGACGACGACCAGTGCACACCGGTGGCCCGGGTAGGGTGAGCCACCAGCCGATGAGATCTTCACGACTCGACCGATCGAGCGCCCTGCCGCTGTGGGCGCAGCTCGAATCCGAACTGCGCCGGGCGATCGACGCGGGCGAATTCGACGACCGGTTCCCGACCGACCTCGAGCTGACCCGCCGCTACGACGTGAGCCGGCACACGGTCCGTGAAGCCGTGGGACGACTGCAGTCGGACGGGCTGCTGACCCGGGTGAGGGGGAGAGGCACTGTCGTCGAGCGCCCCGAGTTCGAGCAGCGCCTCGGTGCCCTCTACAGCCTGTTCTCCTCGATCGAGGCGGCCGGTGTCGAGCAACGAAGCGAGGTCGTCGAAGTGGGCATGACCGCCAACGCCGATGTCGCCGACCGCCTCGGGCTCGGCGCCGACGAGGAGCTCTTCCGCCTCCAGCGGGTTCGACTGGCCGATGACGAGCCGCTCGCGATCGACACGGCGTGGCTTCCCGCCGAGCTGGGCCGTCCGCTGCTCGACGCCGACTTCAGCCACACGGCGCTCTACGACGAACTGGAGCAGCGCTGCCACTGCCGGCCCGACCGGGGGTGGGAGCGCATCGCCCCGGTCATCCCGTCACCGACCGAACGGGCGGTGCTGGGCAGCGCGTCCGACGAGGCCGCCTTCCAGGTCGAACGGCTCGGACAACACGGTGACGCGGTCATCGAGTGGCGGGTCACGCTCATCCGCGGCGATCGCTACCGCTTCTTCGCCGACTGGTCGGCCGCGGGAAGTGGTGGCCTTCGCCTCGCCTCGGAGGAACCGTCATGACCGACCCGTCCGCGCCCCACGACCCCACGGTCGAACGGCTCGCCCGCATCCTCCACGATGCGTTCGTCGACTACCACGATCGCTTCCTCGGTATCACCCACCGGGCATCGCGCCGGTTCCTCGAACGCGACTGGGCCGCGCACCAGGCCGACGCCAGCGAGCGACTCGGACTCCACAAGCAGCTCGTCTACGGGGTCGTCGACGCGGCGCGGCTGGTGCTGCCCGAAGACGACGCCGAGGCCCGGGCCCTCTGGGTGAAGGCCCGCCGGCGCTATGTCGACCTGGTCGGCGAGCGCATGGACCTGGAGCTGGCGGAGACGTTCTACAACTCCGCGACCCGCCGTTTGTTCGAGATCATCGGACTGGACACCGAGCTCGAGTTCCTCTGGTTGGGACCCACTGCGCTGCCGGCCGACGACGGCACCAGGGGTGAATACCGGCCGTTCCCGCTCGAGAACGACCTGGTCGAGTGCGTCCGGGAGGTCTTCGAGCATTCGCCGCTGGCCACCCACTTCGAGGATCTCGACGGCGACGCGGTCCGCGTGGCCGGCCGGGTGCAGGCCCAGCTCGACGAGATCTGGGATGGGCACCTCGATGCCATCGACGTGCTGCGGCCGATCTTCTATCGCAACAAGGGTGCCTACCTCGTGGGCAGGTTGCGCTGGCTCAACCGCGTGTCGCCGATCATCATCCCGCTGCTCTACACCGAGCGGGGTGTCCACGTCGACGCTGTCCTGCTCACCGAGACCGACGCCAGCCGACTCTTCGGCTACACCCGGTCGTACTTCCATGTGCTGTGTCGACGCCCGGCGGCGATCGTCGGCTTCCTGAAGTCGGTGTTGCCGGTGAAACCGGTCGCCGAGCTCTACACGTCGATCGGCTACAGCCAGCACGGCAAGACCAACCTGTTCCGGGCCCTCTACCGACACATGGACCACTCGAACACCCGCTTCGAACGGGCGCGGGGCGCCCGGGGCATGGTCATGGCCGTCTTCACGCTGCCGTCGTTCGACGTGGTGTTCAAGCTGATCAAGGACCGGTTCGCGCCCACGAAGCGGACCACGCCCGAGGAAGTGAAGCGTCGCTACAAGCTCGTGTTCAACCACGACCGGGTCGGCCGACTCGTCGACGCCCAGGAGTTCACCAACCTCAGCTTCCAGCGCGACCGCTTCGACGAGGACCTCATCGACGAGTTGCGCAACGACTGCGCCCGGACCGTCACGATCACCGACGACGAGGTGGTCCTCCACCACGTCTACACCGAACGTCGGCTCTACCCACTCGATCTCTACCTGCGGGAGATGTCGCCCGAGCGGGCCCGGGCTGCCGCCATCGACTACGGGTTCGCGGTCAAGGACCTCGCCGCTGCGGCGATCTTCCCCGGCGACCTGTTCCCGAAGAACTTCGGCGTCACCCGTCACGGTGCCGTCGTGTTCTACGACTACGACGAACTGGCGCTCCTGCAGGACGTCAACTTCCGCAAGATGCCGGTGAGCCAGAACTACGACGACGAGATGTCCGACCAGCCGTGGTTCCCGGTCGAACCCCACGACGTGTTTCCCGAAGAGTTCAAGACCTACCTCCGCTCGCCCCGCGTGGTCGGCGAGGTGATGGAGAGCCGCCACCCCGAACTGTGCACGGTCGAGTTCTGGAAGTCGATGCAAGCACAGCACGAGCGGGGCGAGATGCCCGATTTCTTCCCTTACCCAGAGGAGTTGCGATTCCATGCCACTGACGACGACTGAGGGCCGGGTGGCAGTGGTCACCGGCGCGGGTTCGGGGATCGGGAGGGCCATGGTCACCCATTTCATCGAGCGGGGAATGAAGGTGGCGGCCGCCGACATCGACGCCGCGGCCGCAGCCGAATCGGCCGCGCTCGCAGGGGGCGAGGTGATCTCGATGGGAGTCGACGTGACCGACGCCGACGGCGTGGTCGCCCTGGCCGACGCCGTCTACGGCGAGTGGGGCGCCGTGCACCTCCTCTGCAACAACGCCGGCGTCTTCCAGGCCGGTCTCTCCTGGCAACGCAGCCCCGCCGACTGGGAGTGGGCCCTCGGCGTGAACCTCTGGGGAATCATCCACGGGATCACGGCGTTCGTGCCCCGCATGCTCGACGGTGGCGACGAAGGCCATGTCGTCAACACGTCGTCGGTGGCCGGTTTCGTGGCTGCGCCGTACTCGGGTCCCTACAACGTGTCGAAGGTGGCGGCGTTCTCGATGAGCGAGACGCTGGCCCACGACCTCCAGGCGGTCGGCGCGCCGATCGGTGCGTCGGTGCTGTGCCCCGGCTCCACCCGGACCAACATCGCTCACACCGACAAGATGCGACCCGGCGGTCCCGCCGACGAGGGTGACGACGCGTCGTTCGTGCGCGAGTCGCTCTTCCAGATCACCGAGACCGGGGTCGACCCGGCCGACGTCCCGCCGATCGTGCTCGCCGGTATCGAGGCCGGCGACTTCCTGATCGCGACGAAGCCGTCGTACCGGGCGCAGCTCGAGGCCCGATTCGAGGCGCTGCTCGAGCGGCGGCTGCCGCCCACGCCGGCGGTCGACTGAGCCCTTGCGCAACCATGTCGCCGCCCTCGACGGCCTTCGCGGGGTCGCGGTCGCTGCGGTGGTCGCGTATCACCTCCGGCCGGAATGGGTTCCCGGCGGCTTCCTCGGCGTCGACCTCTTCTTCGTCCTCTCGGGCTACCTGATCACGAGCCTGCTGCTCGACGAACACCGGCGCGACGGTCGCATCGATCTGCTCGGGTTCGCCGGCCGCAGGCTACGGCGCCTGCTTCCGGCCGTCGTCCTGGTGGTCGTGGCCGTTGCGGTCTATCTCGCGACGACCGACGACGTCGGCGAGATCGAACGGGCGCGTCGTCACGGTCTCGCCACCCTCGGCTATGTCGCCAACTGGGTCTTCATCGCGGACGGCGACTCGTACTTCGCCGACATCGCCGGCCCGTCCTACTTCCGCCACATGTGGTCGCTGGCGATCGAGGAGCAGTTCTACCTCGTCTGGCCAGGCGTGGTCTGGCTCGCGATGCGGTCCGGTGGACGCCGCGGTGTCGGTGGTGCGGCCCTGGCCCTGGCGGTGGCCTCGGCCGTCTGGATGGCCGTCGCCCACGACGGAGGCGACGCGAGTCGGGTCTACTTCGGCACCGACACGCGGATCTTCGAACCCCTGCTGGGCGCGTTCGCCGCCGTGGTGATCCCGCTCCGGGCGCCTCGCCCGCGGGGTGCCGCCACTGCCGCGGGCGTGGCGTTCATTGCGTGGATCGGCGCCGTGCTGGTGGTGGACGACGCGTGGACGGGTTTCTACGAGGGAGGCGCGGCGGCGCTGGCGCTCCTCGCCGTCGTCGTGGTGATCGGCTCCGGCACGACCGGCCCCCTGGCGCGGGTGCTGGGCTTCGCGCCGCTCGTGTCGCTCGGTGCGATCTCGTACGGCGTCTACCTGTGGCACTGGCCGGTGCTGCTGATGCTGCGACGCGAGGGCTGGAGCGGTGCGTCGCTCGATCTCGCCGTGGTCGCGGCGACCCTCGCGCTCTCAATCGTGTCCTACGTCCTGGTCGAGTCGCCGATCCGCCGGGGTCGTCGTCTCGTCGGATGGCGGCCGGTGGCGGTCGGCCTCGCCTCGGTTCTCGCTGCGGCCGGCCTGGTGGCGGCGGTGACGCGGACCGAGACTCCGGAGTCGGCGCTCACGCCCGAGGAGGCGATCGCGGCGGCCGTCGAGTCGACGACACCCACCACGTCCGGACCGCCGACCGCCGCCCCGGAGGGCAGTGCGGGCGACGAGGTCTCGGTCGCCGCCGAGGAGCCGCTGGTGGTCGTCCTCGTCGGCGACAGCACGGCGTGGACGCTGGGCGGCGGCCCGGTGGGATTCGAGCTCGATCACGGCCCCTACGTGTCGCCGTTCGATCCGGACCGGGTGACGCTCGTCAACCTGGCCCGCAAGGGGTACCGCCTCGTTCCCGGCGCGACCGTCGACGCCGGCGGCGAGCGGGCTCGACCTGCGGTCGACATCGACGACGAAGCCTGGTGGCGCGAGACCGTGTCGGCGACGCAGCCCGACCTCGTGGTCGGCCTGCTGGGTCCATCCGATGTCCAATCCCGCCGGGTCGACGGTGTCGACGTGCCCTTCGACTCGCCGGAGTTCGAGCGCATGCTCGAGTCAGCACTCGACGACGTGTTCGGCGAGCTCGCCGAGACCGCACCGGTGGTCCTCCTCACCACGCCGCCGCTACTTGCCGCCGACATGCCGCAGGTCGACCTGTCGGCCTTCTTCGAGGCGCACGGCGTGGATCGGCCGATCGCCTTCAACCGACAGCTGCAGGCATACGCCGACGGCCGGACCGATGTCACCGTCCTCGACTTCGCGTCGCTGGTGTGCCCGGGTGCCGTCGAGGGACTCGTGAGCGGTTGCCTGTCCGACGGCGACGGTGATCCGCTGCGCCACGACGGTGTCCACTTCACCGAGGCCGGCGCCGCCGTCGCCGCCGATTTGCTGACGCCGATGTTGGAGGCCGCAGCCGGCGCCGCGTCGTCGTAGGGTGCGGGCATGCGTGCTGTAGTCCTCGAAGAGAAGGGCGGGCCGGAGGTTCTCCGGGTCCGCGACGACATCCCCGAACCCACTCCGGGCCCGGAGGAAGTCGTGGTGCAGATCGTGTCGTCCGCCCTCAACCGCGCCGACCTGCTCCAGCGGATGGGGCTCTATCCGGGCCCCCCGATGGTGCACGAGATCCCCGGTCTCGAGTACGCCGGCCGGGTGATCGCCGTCGGCGAACGGGTGTCGGGCCGGGAGATCGGCGATGCCGTGATGGGCATCAACAACGGTGGCTGCTACGCGGAGATGGTCGCCGTCCACGAACGCCAGACGATGGCGGTTCCCGACGCGCTCCCGCTCGCCGACGCGGGCGCCTTCCCCGAGGTCTCCATCACCGCATGGGATGCGCTCGTCCGTCAGGGCGGCCTCACCTCCGGTCGCTGGGCACTGGTCCACGCGGGGGCGTCGGGCGTCGGTACCGCATCGATCCAGATCGCGAAAGCGCTCGGTGCTCGCATCGCCGTGACGGCCTCGGCGGGCAAGCACGCGGTCTGCCACGAGCTGGGGGCCGACGTGGTGATCGACTACTCGGCCGAGGACTTCGCCGAACGTGTGCTCGAGGCGACCGGCGGTGTGGGGGTCGACGTGGTCCTCGACGTGATCGGCGGGGAATACCTTCCGCAGAACGTCCGCTCGGTGCGCACCGGTGGTCGGATCATCCAGGTCGGGGTCATGGCGGGTGGCCCGGTGCCCTTCGATGTCGGGAGCCTGCTGATGAAGCGGGCGACGGTGACCGGCACGACGCTGCGAGCCCGCCCGATCGAGGAGAAGATCGCGATCACCCAGGAGTTCGCCGCCCAGATGCTCCCGCGGGTCGACGAAGGCGCGCTGCTGCCGGTGATCGACAGCCGGTTCCCGCTCGACCGCGTGGCCGAGGCCCACGAGCACATGGCCGCCAACGCCAATGCCGGCAAGATCGTGCTCGACATCGGGTGAGCCGGCCGAGCGGCGGTCTCACACCAGGAGTTCGCCCCGCATCGTGGTGACCGCCTGACCGAAGATCTCGACCCGGTCACCGACCATCGCCACCTCGAGGTCGCCGCCCCGGGCCGACGCCTGGTGGTAGCGCAACCGGTCGCGGTCGAGACGAGCCGACCAGAAGGGTGCGAGGGTGCGATGGGCCGAGCCCGTCACCGGGTCTTCGTCGACCCCCACGGCCGGGGCGAAGAACCGGGAGACGACATCGTGGTCGGCATCGGGGTCGGCGGGCGCGGTGACGATCACGCCACGGCAGTCGACCCGTCGGAGCAGTCCGAAGGCCGGACTCAACGCCCGAACGTCGTCCGCTCGTTCGAGGGCGATCAGATAGTCGGTGTGACCCCGCCGCAGCGGGGTCTCATCGGGCACGCCGAGCGCGGCGAGGAGCCCGCGGGGAGCGTCGGCCTCCTCGGTCGGGTCGGCCGGGAGGTCGAGCACGATGCCATCGGGGAAGGCCTGGGCGGCGAGCAGGCCGCTGCGAGTCGAGTAGTGGACCGTGCCCTCGACCCCGTGGTCGGTGGTGAGCACGTGCGTGGTGGCGAGCGTGGCGTGTCCGCAGAGGTCGACCTCGGTGCGGGGCGTGAACCAGCGGAGACCCCAGACATCGTCGGCCGGAGTGCAGAACGCCGTCTCCGACAGGTTCATCTCCATGGCGACCTGCTGCATCCATTCGTCGTCGGCTTCGGTGTCGAGGATGCACACCGCCGCCGGGTTGCCGCGGAAGGCGCGATCGGTGAACGCGTCGACGACGGTGACGAAAGTGCTCATACGCGCATGATCGCCTATTTTTCGGCCATGGCGAATCATCCCTCCCCGTCGCACCCGCTCCGCGACTCCATCGACCTCATGGACGGCAACTGGTATGCCGGCCAGCCCCACGACGACTGGACGTGGATGCGGCACAACGCGCCCGTCTACCACGACCCGAATTCCGACGTGTGGGCCGTGGCGAAGTACGACGACATCCTCACCGTCTCGCGTGACCCGGCCACCTATTCGTCGTACAAGGCGCCACGCCCCAAGGGCGACCCGTTGCCGATGATGATCTCGATGGACGACCCCGACCATCTCAACCGCCGCAAGCTGGTCAACAAGGGGTTCACCCCGAAGCGGGTGCGCGACAAGCTCGACCAGATCGACGGCCTGTGCGACATGATCATCGATCGCATCTGCGAGAAGGGCGAGTGCGACTTCGTGTGGGACATCGCCGCGCCCCTGCCGTTGCTGCTGATCGGCGACATGCTCGGGTTCCCCCGCGAGTCCTTCGACGACCTGCTCGAGTGGTCGGACGATCTCATCCGGGGCACCACGACCAGCTCGCCCGAGGCGTCGGAGAAGGCCATGCTCGCGGGCATCGCGTTCCGCGAGTTCCAGATGGGCATCATCGCGGAGCGGCGGGCCAACCCCGGTGGCGACGATCTCGTCAGCATCCTGTGCGAAGCCGAGGTCGACGGCGACCGCCTCGACGACGAGTCGATCGTCCAGGAGTCACTGCTCATCCTCATCGGGGGCGACGAGACCTCCCGCCATGTCATCACCGGCGGCATGCAGGCCCTCATGGAGTTCCCCGACGAGCGCGACCGTCTGCAGGCCGACCTGGCCGGCGGCATCGAGGTCGCCGTCGAGGAGATGCTGCGGTGGGTCACACCCATCAAGAACATGGCCCGCACGACGATGACCGACGTCACCATCCGTGACCAGACGATTCCCGAGGGCAGCGACATCATCATGCTCTACCCCTCGGGCAACCGGGACGAGGAGCATTTCGTCGACCCGTTCCGCTTCGACGTGACCCGCGATCCGAACCACCACATGGCCTTCGGATTCGGGACCCACTTCTGCCTGGGGGCATCGCTGGCCCGTCTGGAGCTGAAGGAGATGTTCACCAAGGTGCTCACCCGTCTGCCCGACATCGAGATGCGGGTGCCGCAGTCCGAACTGCCGTGGCGCAACTCCAACTTCATCACCGGGGTCGAGGAGATGCCGGTGAAGTTCACCCCGACGGGGAAGGTCGGCGCGTCGGGCTAGACGGCGTGGCGGTACCAGTCGAGCTCGAGGGCATGGGCATCGAGGATTTCGCGACGGGTGGCCTCGTCGACGACTGACCGTCGTCCCGGCGTCACGTTGGTCTCGGCCACCGCACCGGTGGTCGACCAGCCGAGCAGGCGGGAGAGACGGGCGAGGTCGGCCTCGTAGCGCTCGGTGACCCCGAGGAAGGCGAAGTCGTCGGGTTCGAGTCCGGCCACGTACTGCCGAGCGAACTCGGTGCGGATCGGGTCCCATCGGGCGAACTCGGCGAGCGTCATCTCGCGGCGGAGGAACTCGTCGTGGTTCGGGTTGCCGTGGGGTTCGGTGGTGAGCCAGAAGTCGTAGTACGACGCGATGCGGTCGACCGGATCGCGCAGCCACATGATCAGCTTCGCCCTGCGGCCGGCGCTCCAGAACTGGGTGGGGGAGAAGTGGCCGTGGACGGCCCGGAACTCCCGCCCGTTGGGTCGGGCGCCGTCGTAGACGGGCGCGAGGTCGTCGCCGTACTCGCGCACCAACGCCTCGCGGAACGAGGTGCCTGCCGTCTTGGGGATGTGGACGCTGATGAGCTCGAGCCGGGACGGTCGAAGCCGCCCGAGTCGTGCCCGCAGCGTGTGGCTCAGCGGTTCGCCAGCGGCACGTAGTCGCGCACGTCGGGCCCGGTGTAGAGCTGACGGGGACGGGCGATGCGGGAGTCCTGCTCGAGCATCTCGTTCCAGTGGGCGAGCCAACCCGGGGTCCGCCCGATGGCGAAGAGCACGGTGAACATCTCGGTGGGGAAGCCCATCGACTGGTAGATCAGACCCGAGTAGAAGTCGACGTTCGGGTAGAGCTTGCGGCTGACGAAGTAGTCGTCGTTGAGCGCCGCCTCCTCGAGCTTCAGGGCGATGTCGAGGCGGGGGTTCTTGCCCGTGACCTCGAAGACGTCGTAGGCCGCGTTCTTGATGATCGTGGCCCGGGGGTCGTAGTTCTTGTAGACGCGGTGGCCGAAGCCCATCAGGCGGCCCTCGCCGGCCTTCACGCTCTCGATGAAGGCGTCGACGTTCTCGTACGACCCGATGTCGTCGCGCATGTTGAGCACGGCCTCGTTGGCGCCGCCGTGGCGGGGGCCGTAGAGGGCGGCGCACGCGGCGGCGACCGACGAGTAGGGGTCGGCGTGGGCCGAGCCGACGACGCGGGCGGCCGTGGTGGAGCAGTTCTGCTCGTGGTCGGCGTGGAGGATCAGCAGGATCTCCATGGCCTTCTGCAGCGCCGGGTCGAGTTCGTAGGGGCCACCGATCTGCCACATCATGCGCAGGAAGTTGGTGGGGTAGTCGACGTTGTTGTCGGGGAAGACGAAGGGCTGGCCGACCGAGTGGCGGTACGCGTTGGCGGCGAGGGTCGGCATCTTGGCGATCAGCCGGACGATCTGCTCGCGACGAACCGCGGGATCCTCGATCTCCTTGGCTTCCGGGTAGAAGGTCGACAGGCCGGCGACGGCAGAGGTGAGCAGCCCCATCGGATGGGCGTCGTAGTGGTACGCCTCGTTGATGCGCTTGCGGAAGTTCTCGTGGATGTAGGTGTGGTGGGTGATCTCTTCGACCCACTCGTCGTTCTGCGCCTGGTTGGGCAGCTCGCCGTGAACGAGGAGGTAGGCGCACTCGAGGAAGGTGCTGTGCTCGGCCAGCTGCTCGATCGGGTAGCCGCGATAGCGGAGGATGCCGTTTTCGCCGTCGAGTTCGGTGATGGCGCTCGGGGTGGCGGCGGTGGTGGCCAGACCGGGATCGGAGAACCAGACGCCGGGGAGCAGCTTCCGCCATTCCGCAGCATCCACACCTCCGTCAACGATCGGAATCTCGATCGACTCGCCAGTGCGGTTGTCGGTGATGGTTACGCTCTCAGACACGGCGTTGAATCTAGACCGCGATGCGCATCCCTCACACCTTGGGGCCGCGTTGGGCGACGACGCTCGCTTACAGCGGTGTGTTGTCGTGGCGCCGCCGGGGCAGGCGCTCGCGCTTGCCGGCCAGCATGTCGAGGGCCGTCGCCACCCGCGATCGGGTCTCCGCCGGGTCGATCACTGCGTCGATCGTGCCGCGCTCGGCCGCGATGTAGGGGTTGAGCAGGCGCTCCTCGTAGCCCTTCTCCAGGGCGAGACGCTCCTCCGGCGTGTTGCGGCGGTGCAGGATCTCGACGGCGCCCTTCGCTCCCATGACGGCGATCTCGGCCGACGGCCAGGCGAACGCCATGTCGTTGCCCATCCGCTTGGAGTCCATGACGATGTAGGCACCGCCGTAGGACTTCCGGGTGGTGAGGTTGACCCTCGGCACCGTGGCCCGGGCGTAGGCGAAGGCCATCTGGGCCCCGTAGCGGATCATTCCCCGCCATTCGAGATCCTTGCCCGGGTAGAAGCCGGAGGTGTCGACCAGCGTGAGGATCGGCAGGTTGAACGCATCACACATCGCCACGAAACGGGCGCCCTTGCGCGAGGCGGTGATGTCGAGCGTGCCGGCGATGGTCTGGGGCTGGTTCGCGACGATGCCGATCGAGCGTCCGCCGACGGTGGCCATGCTGGTGACCAGGTTGCCCGCCCAGTCGGAGTGGAGTTCGAGCAGGTATCCGTCGTCGACGATCGAGGCGAGGATGTCGCGACAGTCGTAGGAGCCGTTGGCCGACTCGGGCAGGACGTCGTAGGCCTCCGGCGTCGGCCGTTCGACCGGGTCGGTGCACGGGTGGGCCGGGGCCGGATCGTCGGTGTGATCGGGCAGGAAGCCGAGCAGCTCACGGGCCAGCGCTTCGGCCTCGTCGAGATCCTCGGCCACCATCGTGGCCACGCCGGAGGTGCGGCCGTGCACGGTCGCCCCGCCGAGCTCGTCGGTGTCGATCGGGACGCCGGTGAACTGCTCGACCATGTGGGGCCCGGAAACGAAGGCGTAGGCGCCTCTGACCATGATGACCGCGTCGGCCAGGCCCAGCATCAGGGCCGGTCCGGACACGGTCGGCCCGGTGACGATCACGATGATCGGCACGATGCCAGAGCAGCGGGTCATCTCCCGGGCGGCGCCGCCCCAGCCGTCGAGGGCACCGACCCCCATCTCGAGATTCGCTCCGCTCGATGCCAGGCGGACGACCAGCGGGAGACGCTGGTCGAGGGCATAGCGGGCAGCCGCGGCGATCGTGTGACCGTCGCTCGGTGAGAGGGCGCCGGCGAGGTCCTCCCCCCGGGCGTCGACGACGATCACCCGTCGACCGTGGAAGTCGGACGCCGACGCGCGCACGAAGCCTTCGGCGCGGGCTCGGATGTCGACCGCGGGTGTGTCGGTCATACGCTCTGGGCCATCTCATCTCCGACCATCCGCAGTCCGACCTCGGTCATGGAGTGATGGTTACCACGCGGGCGCCGGGTGCCGGTGTTCAGTCGGACGGGATGTCGGCCGGGGAGATGAGGCCCTGCTCCGGACCGGCCACCGCGACGATGCGGTGGATGAGTTCGGCGAGGGTGCGAGTCGGTGCCGATGGTGGGGACCGCCGCGGTGTGGCCAGCCCCACGATCCGGGGCGAGAGGCCGTCGACGGCGACCCGCACCCAGTCGCCGTCGAGCCAGGAGGGCGCGGCGCTGGCCGGAACGAGCGCGGGCCCGAACCCCTGGAAGGCGAGCGAGGTCAGGAGCCTGAGTCCGTCGACCTCGGCCTGCGTGACGAGTTCGACGCGGGCCCGCCGGGCGTCGGCGTCGATCTCGTCGCGGAACGCCGTGCCCTGCGGTGGGAGCAGGATCGAGTGCCGGCTGAGTTCGGCGAGGTCGACTCGTTCGTGGGCCGCCAACGAGTGGTTGCTGGGGGCGACGATGATGCGTTCTTCGGTGAAGAGCACCTGGGCGTCGACGTCGGGATCGTCGACCGGCAGGTTCACCACCGCCAGGTCGAGGCGGTCGTTGAGGAGCTGGGGCAGCAGTGAGGTCGTCGTGGCCTCGATGATCTGGAGCTCCACCCGGGGGAACTCCTCGGACACGGCGGTGAGCACCGCAGGTACCAGCCAGCGCGCGGTCGTGCCGATCACGCCGGCCCGGACCCGGCCCGACACGTCGTCACGTAGCGAGATCAGGTCGTCCTCGATGGCCCGGAGCTCGGCGAGAATCCGGCGGGCCCGATCGGCGACGATCTCGCCCTCGACGGTGAGCTCGCCCTGCGCCCGGTCGATGAGGGTGGAACCGACCTCCTGCTCGAGCCGGGCGACGTGGGTCGACACGTTGCTCTGCACGGTGTGGAGGGCCCGAGCGGCGGCCGAGAACGACTGGTGTTCGGCGACCGCGAGCAGGGCGTGCAACTGGCGGAGATCCATCGCTGTGAATGATGGCACATATCCACGAGAACTGTTGGAAAGATGGGTGATCCTCTGCTTGAATGATCTCATCGACGGCGGAGGTGCTACCCCCTAGCGCACCGTCAGTCAGCCCGGATCTCGTCCCCCTTGTAGATCCGAGGCTTCGAGAAGCGGCTGGTTGTCCCCCAAGAACAAACCAGCCGCTTCTTGCGTTTTGCGAGGCAGTACGCTCCTGCCGGTGTCCACCCTCTGTTCCGCCGGTTTCCATGGCTGACACGCTCGGCCTCCACGTCTCGTCCGACGGGATCACTGCGGTGCGCCTCGACGCCGTCGCCGGCGCGGCGCCCGCCGTGGTGTCGCTCGGGGCCGACGGTCCGGCGGCCGTGTGCGCCGTCGCCCAGGACGACGGCGGCGCGGTGCTCGTCGGCGAGGCCGCGTTGCGTGCCCCGGGTCCCGCGGTCACCGACCCGCTCGAGCGAGCCGGTGCCGGCCGCATCGGAGCGCTGGCCGCGGTGATCAACCACGTGATCGGCCGAGCGGCCACGGCCACCGGCAGCGCGCCCCGACGAATCGCCGTCGTCGTGCCCGACGACTGGGCGGTGACGCAGCGCGACCGGATCGTCGAAGCCGGTGCTGCGGCCGGCGTCCACGAGACGATCGCCGTCCCGCTCACCGCGGCGCTCGCGCAGCGCGGAGACGCCGGCGCCGACATCGCCGTCGCCGAGGGCGCGGCACGCGTGGCATCGCTCGCGGCGGCGCCACTCGTCACGCGCGAAGACCTGGGCGAGGCCATCACGCCGCGGCCGCCGGCCGCGGTGCCGCCCCTCGACCCGCCGACCGGCCCCGTCTCGGTGTTCGACGAACCGGACGAACCCGACCCCGACGATGTCGCGGCTCCCGCCCGCCCGTCGCCCGCCCCGGTCGGATCGGCGCCGGTCGAGTCCGCACCGCCCACCCAGGTCGTGCCGGCGGTCGCCGTGCCCGCGTCCGAACCGCTGCGCTACGAACCGCCCAGGCGGCGCATTCCGGTCGGCGCCATCGTCGCGGTCGTCCTGATCGGTCTCATCGCCGCGCTCGGCATCGCCATCCTCGCCTTCGGTGACGACGACCCGGCTGCCACCGACACCGACCAGACGACCACCGAGTCCCCGTCGACGACGGCGGCGACGACCTCGACCAGCGAGCCCGCGACCACCACCGCCGGCCCCACCACCACCGCTCCCGACGAGACCACGACGACGACCTCGACCACGACCACGACGACGACCGAACCGCCCTCGACGACCACGACGCCCGTCGCCGTCGGCACCCCCGGGGTGGTCACGCTCGTCGAGACCGGACTCCAGCTCGAGGGCGGGCAACTCGTGCTCTTCGATCAGCGGGAAGAGACCGTGTTCGCCGCGCTGACCAGCGTCCTCGGCGACCCCGACAGCGACAGCGGATTCGAGGAATCGTCGTTCTGTTTCGGCGCTCGGAGCCGTTTCGTGCGCTGGGGTGAGCTCGAGGTCGTCTTCACCGAGGAAGAGCTCGACACCGGCGAAGCCCGGTTCACCCAGTGGTACGCGAGCGGCCACGAGGACCCGGAGGGTCTCGTGACCTTCGCCGGAGTCGGCGTGGGCGCGACCGTCGGATTCCTCGAGGTGACCCTCGGGAACTCACTCCAACTCGTCGCTGCGATACCCGACGACCCCACCGGCCTCTTCGCCGCCACCAACCCCGGTTCGGGTGGGTTGCTCAACGGCACCACCAGCTCGCGGGACCCCGAGGGCCTCGTCACCAGCCTGTGGGCCGGCGACAGCTGCACCCGGATCTTCACCTAGTCATCCTGCGAGTTCGCCGCACTCCGTGCGGCTCATGCGCAGAATCGCCCGGGTCAGCCGGCGCTGCGGGCCTTGATGATGTTGAGGGCGCTCCCGGCCTTGAACCACTCGATCTGGTCCTCCGAGAACGTGTGGTTCGTCGGGAACGAGATCGTCTCGCCCGACGGCTTGGTCACCTCGACGGTGACCGGCTCTCCCGGCGTGAGGTCGGCGAGACCGCGCACGGCGATCCGGTCGTCTTCCTCGATCCGGTCGTAGTCGGCCGGGTCGGCGAAGGTCAGCGGCACCATCCCCTGCTTCTTGAGGTTGGTCTCGTGGATACGGGCGAACGAACGGGCGATGGCCACGACGCCGTTGCGGAAGCGGGGCTCCATCGCCGCGTGCTCACGGCTCGAGCCCTCACCCATGTTCTCGTCGCCGATCACGACCCACTGCACCCCGGCCTCGTGATAGTCCTTCGCGAGTTCGGGGAAGCGCTTGATCGAACCGTCGAGCTGGCTCTTGCCGTAGCCGACCTCGTACTCCGCCCCGTCGTCCTTGCGGAAGGCGTTGACCGCGCCGAGATAGAGGTTGCCCGAGATGTTCTCGAGATGGCCCCGGTACTTGAGCCACGGACCCGCCATCGAGATGTGGTCGGTCGTGAACTTGCCCTGGGCCTTCACCAGCACCGGCAGATCGGTGTAGTCCTCGCCGTCCCACGGCGTGAACGCCTCGAGCAGCTGCAGTCGGTCCGAGGTGGGGGAGACCCCCACATCGATGGCCGACCCATCGGCCGGGGGCGGGACGAAGGTGTCCTCACCGGGGTCGAAGCCGGCCTCGGGCAGTTCGATGCCGACCGGGGTCGAGAGCGATACCTCTTCGCCGGCATCGTTGGTGATCGTGTCGGTGAGCGGATCGAAATCGAGCGTGCCCGCGAGCGCCAGGGCGATCACCGTCTCTGGTGAGGTGACGAAGGCGAGCGTCTCGGGATCGCCGTCGTTGCGCTTCGGGAAGTTGCGGTTGTACGAGGTGACGATCACGTTGGGGGTGCCGCGCTCGTGTTCGGGCTCCTCCGATCGGTCCCACTGGCCGATGCACGGACCACAGGCGTTCGCCAGCACGACGGCGCCGAGCGCCTCGAAGTCCTGGAGGAGGCCATCTCGCTCGATGGTCGCCCGGACCTGCTCCGAACCTGGGGTGACCCACAGGCGCGTCTTCGCCGTGAGGCCCTTGGCCGTCGCTTCCCGGGCGATGGACGCGGCCCGGGTGATGTCCTCGTAGGACGAGTTCGTGCAGGAACCGATCAGGGCCGCGCTCACGTCGAGCGGCCATCCGTTCTCGCGGGCCTCGGCCCCGAGGGCACCGACCTCGCGGGCGAGATCAGGGGTGTGGGGGCCGTTGATGTGCGGCGTCAGCGTGTCGAGGTCGATCTCGATGACCTGGTCGTAGAAGTCGGCCGGATCGGCGAGCACTTCGTCGTCGGCGCGGAGGTGGTGGGCGACGGCGTCGGCGGCATCGGCGACCTCCTCCCGGCCGGTGCTCTTCAGGTAGCGGGCGATGGCGTCGTCGTAGGCGAACACCGAGGTGGTCGCCCCGATCTCGGCGCCCATGTTGCAGATCGTCGCCTTGCCGGTGCAGCTGAGGCTGTTGGCGCCCTCGCCGAAGTATTCGACGATCGCGCCGGTGCCGCCCTTCACGGTGAGGATCTCGGCGACCTTGAGGATGATGTCCTTGGGTGCGGTCCAGCCGTTGAGTGAACCCGTGAGCTCGACGCCGATGAGCTTCGGCCACTTCACGTTCCAGGGGAAGCCGGTCATCACGTCGACCGCGTCGGCGCCGCCGACACCCACGGCGATCATGCCGATGCCGCCGCCGTTGGGGGTGTGGGAGTCGGTGCCGATGATCATGCCGCCGGGGAAGGCGTACTGCTCGAGCACGACCTGATGGATGATGCCGGATCCGGGCTTCCAGAAGCCGCCGCCGTAGCGGGCCGACACCGACTCGAGGAAGTCGTAGACCTCTTCGTTGTTGTCGACCGCGGCCATGAGGTCCCTCTTGCCGTCCACCCGGGCCTGGATCAGGTGATCGCAGTGGGTCGTGGTCGGCACCTGGACCTCGTCGAGTCCGGCGGTCATGAACTGGAGCCACGCCATCTGGGCGGTCGCGTCCTGCATGGCGACCCGGTCGGGGCGCAGGTCGACGTAGGACTCGCCGCGCTCCAGCTCCTGGTCGGGGGAGTCGAGATGATTGATCAGGATCTTCTCGGCGAGGGTGAGGGGGCGGCCGAAACGCTTCCGGGCGGCGCCGATGCGCTCGTCCATGGTGGCATAGACACCGTTGATGAGTTCGATGGGGGTACTTGCCGCGACTGCCATGACCTGTAGCATACAAACAAATACAAGTAAGAGACAAGTGTGCGTACTCCCCGATACCAGCTGATCGCCGACGACCTTCGAGACCGGATCCGAACCGGCGGCTACACCGCGGGCCGACTCCTGCCCTCCGAGGCGAATCTGTCCGAGGAGTTCTCGGTCTCGCGGGTGACCGTGCGCCGTGCCCTCGAGCAGCTCCGCGAGCGCGGGTTGATCGACTCCCGCCAGGGTCTCGGGTGGTTCGTCGCCGGCGATCCGGTCCGCCAACCGCTCGGCGAACTCGACACCCTCGAACAACAGCTCGCCGACGCGGGCGCAACGTCGACCCGCCAGGTGCTCGACTTCGCCTTCATCGACGCACCGGCTCGTGCCGCCGAGATCCTCGGCGAGTCCCGGGTCCTCGAAGTCCGCCGTCTCAACCTGGCCGACGGCGAACCGTTCGCTCGTGTCACGGTGTGGTGCCCCGAGGGGCTGGCCGCCCGCTTCTCCCGCCACGACGTCGAGTCGAAGCCGTTCTACGAGCTCCTCGACGCCGAGGTGAAGGGTGCGGAACAGACCATCGGGGCCAGTGCGGCCTCACCGGTCGATGCCGCCCTGCTCGACGTCCCCCCGGGTTCCCCGGTGCTCGTCTGCGAGCGCATCACCCGGTCCGACGACGGCACCGCGGTCCTGCTCAGCGAACACGTCTACCCCGGACACCTGACCGTCTTCAGCGCGGAGCTCCCGGCGGTCGGCAACGGCGACGGACCGGCAGGCTTGAGATTGGTCGACTGACGCCGACGGGCACTCCATGAGCCCGTCCGGTCTGTCACGTCGCCCTCGGCGCGTGCTGTCCATCCTCCTGGTGGTGCTCGCCGTCGTGTCGTCGTCATGTGGCCGCTCGGTCACCCTCGGCCACGAGGAGGCGATCGAGGTCATGGTGCTCGACGGGGTCGACCGGGCCCGTGCGACGTGCGTCGTCACCGCGCTGGTCGGCAGTCTCGACCTCGAGAAGATCACCGGCCTCGAGGTCGACCTCGAGGAGGAAGAACTCGCCCTGCTGGCTGCCACGTCGTCACGCTGCGCGCCGGCGCTCGCCGTCACCGGCGGTGTGGTCGGCGGTTCGGGACTCACCGACCCGTCGCTCGTGGCGGACGGCGAGGGACCAGGCGACTTCGACGTCGAGAGCGCCGTCTATCGCATGGTGGAAGAAGGGCTCGACCCGGGCCTCGCCGACTGCCTGATCGTGGAGCTGCGGATCTTCCCCAGCCCCGAGGAGATCGTCGCGGACAGCCTTCGCCTCAGCGAACTCGTGGTGGACTGCCGCGACCCGCTCGGCTAGCCCCGGTACTTCGCGATGACCTCGTCGGCGTACCACTGCATGGCGGTCAGCTTCTCGTCGAGGGTCTGGGGGTCGGGGCCGGGCTGGTAGGCGTCGCGGAACCCCACGATGCAGTCGGTCACCCCTGCCTCGGCCAGGCGGGCCACCCCGTCCGGCGTGTAGGCGTCGATGCTGATGGCATGGACTTCGAACGGCTCGTCGGCCCGGCCGGCGTCGGTGCGGATCTCGTTGACGGTGGTCATCATCCGTGACAACTCGTCGGCATCGCCGCCGGCGTGCATCCACCCGTCGCCGAGTCGACCGGCCCGTTCGAGCGCCATCTTCGAATGGCCGCCCACCAGGATCGGCACCTTCTGGTCGGGTACCGGGCAGAGCTGACAGGCCGGGAAGTCGTAGAACTCGCCCGAATAGCCGAACTGGTCACCCGTCTGGAGCCCGTTGATGATCTCGATGCACTCGTTCATGCGAGCGCCGCGCTTCTCCCACGGGATCTCGGTGATGCGATAGTCCTCGCGCCACGGGCTCGTGCCCACCCCGAAGCCGAAGCGGCCGCCGGTGATCACGCCGACCGACGTGACCTGCTTGGCCGTGATCACCGGATGGCGGATCGGAAGCTTGACCACGAAGGTGGTGAACCGGATCTTCTCGGTCACCGCGGCCAGTGCCGGGATCAGCGAGAACGGCTCGATGAAGGGCTTGCCCTCGAGGAACTCCCGGTTGCCGTCGGCGTTGTACGGATAGTTGCTGTCGCCCTCCTCGGGGTAACAGATCGAGTCCGGCACCACGAAGGAGTCGTAGCCCGCCGCTTCGGCGGCCTGCACGAGCGGGGCGTACATGGACGGTTCGATCATCGACTCGGCAAGGGAGAAGCGCATGCCGCGAACCTTACGCAGTGCGCCGGTGTGCTCGGGAATCAGGCGAGGGACGCTCAGACGTCGGGCCAGCGCCGAGTGCGTCGCTTCGCACCCCGGGAGCGGTCGCCGAGCGCCCACGCCCGACGCCACTGACCGCTGTCGGGCCCGGTGAGTCCGGGGCTCTCGCCGGCATGGGCGCGAAGCCGCGCCCGGTACCAGTCGGACGACGCCTCGTCGGCCAGCGCCGCGACCTCGGCCTCGAGCCGGGCGGCGAAGCGGGTGGCGTTCTCGTCGTCGCGAGGGGTGAGAGGGCGCCCGAACGTGACCGACGTGGTCGACGCCCGGGGAAGGGAACGACCCTTGCGCAGGATCCGGCCCGTGCCCTCGAGATGGATCGGCACGACCGGCCGGCCGGTCTTCTGGGCGAGGTAGGCGGCACCGCCCCGGAAGGGTTGGCCCCAGCCGTCGGGGGACCGGCCGCCCTCGGGGAAGAGGAGGAGACTCCATCCGTCGTTCACGAGTTCGGCGGCCTGATCGGCGGATCGG
>Ga0213866_10000438_pt1 | contig 33921 bp, 27 predicted proteins | sample PICome_11_FD_160079 | JGI IMG/M metagenome (GOLD analysis project Ga0213866, IMG submission 160079) | Coastal seawater microbial communities near Pivers Island, North Carolina, United States - PICO284 | ecosystem: Environmental > Aquatic > Marine > Coastal | place: USA: North Carolina... | reverse complement strand
TAGTTTTTCACAGATTCTGAGATGTTGGCGAACAAGAGTTGATTCCGTCCGTGCTATTGAAAATGTCGACCCATGACCTGATATCCACATTTTCTGCAGGGCAAATCGAGCTTGGCAATCGGGAATCTTAGGGTGAACAGGCTCGTGAACCCCGCAGGCGACGCGGAAGTCAGTATCATGCCGCCCATGCAAGCCCAAGCTACTAATGTGATGCGACACGTCATCGCCGCCCTGGTCACCAATGAGCCCGGCGTCCTCGCCCAGGTCGCGGGGATGTTTGCCGCCCGCGGATTCAACATCGATTCGCTGGTGGTCGGCCGCACCGAGAACCCCGAGCTCTCCCGCATGACCATTGTCGTTATCGGTGATGACGCGGTCCTCGAGCAGGTCCGCAAGCAACTGCAGAAGCTCGTCCCGGTGGTCAAAGTCGTTGATTATCAGGATGTCGCATTCGTCGAGCGCGACCTCGTGATCGTTCAGGTCAATACGCGTGACGGCGACAACCCTACCGCCCACCGCTCCGCGGTCATGCAGGTCGCACAGATCTTCCGCGCTAACGTGGTGGACCTCTCGTCGGATCAGATGATGCTCGAACTGGGCGGGGCTGAAGAAAAGCTCGAGGCTTTCGTCGAGCAAGTCAAGCCGTTTGGCCTGATCGAGTTGGCACGCACCGGCGTCATCGCGATGCCCCGTGGCCACAGTGGCGACGGGACACGGCGCACGATGAAGAGCGGGCTGGTCCGTATCACCGACATCCCGCAGGACGACGACGCGATCGATCCCGGCGACCTGCCGCCCGGCTAAAGCCCAGCCCTCACCCGATCGGCATAAACTACAGCCATGTCCAAACGGATCCGCATCAGCCTGGCCAACAAGTGCCAACTGTTGTTCGGCTTGGGTGTTGTCCTCATCGTGACCGCCGCGCTGTTCGTTGTCGCGATGCGGATGAACCACCTGGCCGAGGAAGGCCCGCGCCAGCGTGCGCGTGATCTGGCGGCCCTGTGGGTCAGCGGGCACATCGAACTGGTCGAGGAGGTCGGCAGCCCGGAGGCACGCGGCAACCCGGAAGTGGAAGCGGGTCTGCGGGTCGAGGTGCTCACAGCAATCGAAGCGGCTGCCCGTGCCGAGGAAGACCCCTTTCTACGCAGCGCGTTCGAGCACTTTGACAGTGCCGAAGACACCAGTGAATACTTCGCGCCCGGGCCGATGCGCAACCGAAATCGCTCGTATGAGTACGTCCGTGCGGTGCGCTTAAGTGAGATGGGGGATCGTGACCCGGTCACCCAGCCCGTGGATAGCGAGGAGCCCAACAGCGACCCGGTCGAGAAGCTGATCCTGATCCAACTCGTTGATGAGCAGGCGAGCAGGCAGCGGACGCAGAACTGGATCTATCTGATCGCAGCGGGCCTGACCGCGGGCCTATTTGCGATCGCGGCGTTCTGGTTCATTACGACCCGGCTGGTTCTTTCGCCCGTCCGTGTCCTGCGCGGCTATGCCGAGAAGGTCTCCGGCGGCGACCTGAATATCCGTAGCGACATTAATACCGGCGACGAGTTCGAGCAGCTCTCGGACATGTTCAATGCGATGCTCGACACAGTCCGCTCAACACAGGACCGCCTGACCTCGGCAAACAAGTCGCTGGACCTCAAGCTCGGCGAACTCGCGGAATCGAACGTCGCGCTCTACGAAGCAAACCAGATCAAGGGCGAGTTTCTCGCAAATGTCTCGCACGAACTGCGGACGCCGCTGAACTCGATCATCGGCTTCGCGGAGGTGCTCCAGGAGACGCTGGCGAACAGCGAAGCGCCGCAGGCGGAGAAGCACAACCGTTACGCCTCGAACATCATCCTGTCCAGTCGCCGTCTGCTTGATCTCATTAACGACCTTCTCGATCTGGCGAAGATCGAAGCGGGCCGGGCTGAGTTGCGCCTCGCGACCGTCTCGGTCAAAGACACCGCTGAGGGGTTGGCCAACCTGATCCGGCCGCAGGCGGAGAAGCGTGGCGTGTCGATCAAGATCAAGGTCCAGCCCAACCTGCCGGCCGCCGAGACGGATGCAGGGAAACTCCAGCAGATCCTGTTCAATTTCCTGTCTAATGCAATCAAGTTCAGCCCGGCCGAGGGCACGGTGACGCTCTCTGCCGAGGTCGGTGAGCAGCACGTCGGGAAGGGCGTCGCACGGCTGAGGATGTCGGTCAAGGACGAGGGTCCGGGCATCGCGCCGGAGGACCAGCAGCGTGTGTTTGAAAAATTCTCACAGGTCGATTCATCCGAGACGCGTGAACACGGCGGAACCGGGCTCGGCCTGACCATCAGCAAAGAGCTTGCGCTACTCCTGGGCGGTGAGATCCATCTCGACAGCGCACCGGGCGAAGGTGCGACGTTTACGCTGACCATCCCGCTGATCTATCAGCCGCCATCAGCGCCTTTGATGCCAGAGGCGTGATTCAAGAGCGTTAAGGGATGCCGCGCACGATCACTGGGCCGACCGCTTTGGTGACCCAGACCGGGAGCTTCTGCCACTGCTCGATCCGCTTTTGGTTGCGGGGGTTGTCGGGGCGTGCATCATCGAGCGAGCCCTTGCGCAGGACAACCTGCCAGGGTGTCGGGTGCGGATGGGCGCCCCACTGCTTCTTGAAGCGGTAGGTGCCCGAGCCCTCGCTGGAGCGGCCAAAGTCAAACGCGGATGCGCCGCGGGAAATTGCGCGTTGCAATAGTTTGTGATACATCCACATGTTGGCGCAGAGGTCGTTGAACTGGCGCAGGCAGCTCGCGGAAGGCACTTGGCTGATCGCGGATTCGCCGATTCGGTCGTGGACAAGGATTGCGCCGGCGACCGGGATCGACTCGAGGCTGACCAGTGCGATTTCACAACGCTGCTCGAGGTAGTGGAGCATGGCCCGGAAGAGCTTTCGGGGATACACCGGCGTCCCCAGGTCGCGCATGTTCGTGGCAAAGACGCGGTAGAAGCCCGCAACCAGTTCCTCGCCACCGAACTGTATCGACAGACCGCCCTGCTCGCCTTTGCGCACCTGGTTTCGGACTTTTGCCTTGAGTGAGGACCACAGCGCGTCTTCATCGCTGGGCAGGTCGAGCACCATGCGGAATTTTTCGGTTTTGTTATGTGTGAAAATTTCAGATTGAAACGCGCTGCCGTGGTGGCGAAATTCGAGGTAGCGCACATCTTGCTGCTCTGCAAGCCGGGCGGCGTACTCAATCAACGCATGAGCCGACTCCGCGTCCGCGGTCAACAGACCCGCGCGGTTGACGTATGGGAGGCTGACGAGGTGCTTACCAAACAGCGGGCTGCGCGTCAGCGCCAGAGGCAGTGCCCCGGCCAATTGTTTTCCGCGCCAATCGAGCAAGACCGATGTGTCGTGCTTAAGCGATTGGCGGAGGATGTCGAGCCAGGCGGGATCGTGTTCGCCGCAGGCCCGGCCGAGCAGCGCGGGTGCGTGCAACAATTCGCGGATCGCGGCGCGTTGCTGTTCGTCGGGCTGACGGACGTGTTCGATCACGCGGCCTGCCTGGGTTGAGTCTGTTGAGTCAGCGGCTTGGCGGGCACCCCACCGACGGCTTCGCCCGGAGCAACCGTCCGGGTCACGACCGCGCCCGCGCCGACAATCGCACCATCACCGACGTCCGCCATCACGACCGCGTTTGCGCCGATCCAAACGCCCTTACCGATTCGGATCGTTTGGTGTGTGTTGTGGCCGAGTTCGACGCCTTGCTGTGCCGACCCGTGGTGGTGCCGGCCCGAGAGCAATTGCACGCCGTCCGCGATGCGTGTGTCCACACCGATATGAACGTCACCGACGGTACAGAATCGGCCAATGTAGACACGGTCGCCGATTTGAGCAGTAGGCTTGCTGAAGAGAGTCTGGTAGCCGAAGTGTACATCCCTGCCGCAGTGTTCGAGGGCACGGTGATAATACGCCTGGCGGGTGTAGAGGCCAAGCAGGCCGGCACGGCGTGCAGCCGATTCGCTGGTCAGGCTCAGCGCCCGATCGCGACCGAGCACACGCTTGAGCAGCGCGTAACGGACGAGAAGGGGCAGCGCGAGGATCGTTGCCGTGATTTGGCCGATTGGCTTGAGCATCCCCCTTCGTATCGGCTGAGTTGTGTTCCCGCCCCGAACGGAACGCCGGTCACAGGGGTTTATTCGCAACAGGGGGCTTGGATCAGCCTGCGTTGATGAGTTCAGCGAGCTGCGCGGCTTTGGCCGTCCACGACTCGGTGACCAGGCGTCGTTGCCTCGCCACGCGCTGCGCGTCGGGGATGCCGGTTTGGGCACGCTCCCGGACCAGCCTGACAAAACTCTCCTCGTCGCTCGCCAGGTCGCAGCAGTCCGCCCACGGCCGGGTCGAGGGCAGGTCGCGGACGACCACGGGCTTCATCGTCGCGAGGTACTCCTTGAGCTTGAGCGGCTGCATCGCCCGCGTTACTGGTGCATCGATGTAGGGCATGATGAGGACCTGAGATGCCGCGGCATACGCGGGGAGGTCAGTCATCGGAGCTGGACCAGTGAGCTTGCACCAGAAGCCCAGGCTTTCTGAGCAGGCCGGAGCTTGTGGGCCGGCCATGACGATCTCGCAGGACTGGTCACCCGCCAAAGCGCGTACCCAATCAATATCCATCCGCTCATCAAGCAGGCCCCAAAAAAGCGAAATGGGTTTGCGATCGTCCGGCCAAATCTCAGGCAATTTCGTTTTGATGTTTGGTGATGCCCACAACGCGGTATCGACGCCATGCTCAATGATCTTTGTGTCGGTGTCAGGTGCCAACGTTTTGAGGCGTGATCTTAAGAATTCACTGACGGGCGCGATCGCGTCTGTCTTCGCCACCAACTCGCGCTCCATGCGCTGCATCACCTGGTGATCTGCGCCAGGCCACTTTGAATAATCATCAACGCAGTAGTAAACCCAGCGGTCTGCGCCAAGCTCGCCGGCAAGGTCGGCGGTTGTGGGCAAAGTCGTGATGACCACGGCTCGATAACCAGCCATGCGTTGTTTTCGTACCGCTCGGACGATCTGTGCTCGGTTAAACCATCGTTGCAATCTATTTCGGAAACCCGGATACATCTTTGGTGCGACAAGCTGAAGACCGAGGGGATGGTTTGGCGACCACGCCTGATCACGTGTACCTAGCCAGGAGGCCAGAACGCCGTAGCCACGCTGCAAGTCGGTGAGCGTGAGTTTTGGGAGCCGTGTCCCCACCGTGTTGACCCATAGCGTCGGGTAGTGCGGGAGCAGTTCGCGGATCAGGTGCTGGCTGGAGGAGGGGTGCCGGCCCCAGTCGTCGGCGAAGACGATGAGTTGCGTATGGCTAGGCGGCGGCGGGATCTCCGGCATGCGAGGAGTTTAATGCAGACACTGTTAGCTGGCGGGCTCGCCCCGCCGATGTCTGGTGGGTGAAAGAGATTCGCTGCGTCGAGTTTGCAGGCCAGCGGCGGGACAAGCCCGCCGGGTAACGCTACTATGATCTTAGTCCGCTTAGGAGTTGCCCATGGGTATCGAAGCCGCATTGCCGACCGACGGCATCATGACCACGCAGTTGCAGAAGGTGATCAACTGGGCGAGACGCTCCTCCGTCTGGCCGATGCCGTTCGCGACCGCGTGCTGCGGGATTGAGTTGATGGCCACCGCATCGTCGCGGTACGACCTGGCGCGCTTCGGCGCCGAGGTCATGCGCTTCAGCCCAAGGCAGGCCGACCTGATGCTCGTCGCCGGCCGGGTGTCGACAAAGATGCTGCCCGTCCTCCAGCGGATCTACCAGCAGATGACCGAGCCCAAGTGGGTAATCTCGATGGGCGCCTGCGCTTCGACCGGCGGCGTGTTCGATACCTACGCGGTCGTCCAAGGCATCGACCAGTTCATCCCCGTCGATGTCTATGTGCCCGGCTGCCCGCCACGCCCCGAGACCCTGATCGAAGGCGTCATGGCGATCCAACGGATCATCGACGACGACAACATCCCCAAGGGCCCGGACGGCAAGCGTCTGCCATTGAATCTTGTCGTTGAGCCCAACGCTGCGCCACGGCCCCAGCCCGTTCCGGTGAGTATTGGTCAGAGCTAATTTAATTTTTCAATCGAAATGATCACGCCGCGGCCGACAGCAGCTCTTTTGCTTGCCGTCGACTGGTTGCTGTCGCCCCTGTGCCCGCGAGCATCTCGGCGAGTTCATTGACGCGCTGTTTGCCGGCAAGGGTCTGGACGGTCGTGTCGGTGCGTTTGGCTTTGCCGGTGCCAGTGACCTCCTTGACGATATGAAAGTGCCGATTGGCGAATGCCGCGATCTGGGGCAGGTGTGTGATGCAGAGCACCTGCTTGTCGCTGTTCTTTGATGAGGCCAGTTCGCGAAGCTTGCGGCCGATGATGTCGCCCAAGCGGCCGCCAATGTTCGCGTCGATCTCGTCGAAGACCAGCACGTCGACACCGACTCCGGCCGCCTGCTTGGTCGATAGCACCGACTTGATTGCGAGCATGACCCGGGAGAGCTCCCCGCCGGAGGCGATTTCGCGAAGGGGGCGCTCGTCCTGACCGGGGTTGGTGCGGGCGAAGAATTCGACATGGTCCAGGCCGGTGGCGGTCGCTTCGGTGAGTGAGCGGGTGTGCGATTGGACACTCAGCGTCGCCTCGGCCATACCCAGGGCCTTGAGTTGACGCACGATCTTCGGCCCAAGCGCCGCGGCAGCTGTGGCACGCTTGGCGGAAAGCTTCTCGCCCAACAACAGCAACGCCTTCTCACAGGCCGTGATCTGCTCGTCCAGGCTGTCCTGCTGGCTTGATTGGCCCGCGAGTTCGTCGACCTTCCGGGCCAGTTGCTCACGGTGTTCGAGGACGGGCGACAGCGGATCATCGAGCCCCGCGCTGGATCGGCCATCGCCGTATTTCTGGATCAGGCGATTGAGTGCGTTGAGCCTGCTCTGTACTTCGGCCTGCTCCTCCGGGTCCATCTCAAGCCGATCGGTATAACGGGAGAGCTCATAAGCGGACTCCTGCAGCGTCAGCGTCGCGGTGCGGACCTGCTCGGCGATCGGCTCGAGCTGCTCGTCGATCTCGGCCAGCCCCAGCAAGACGTGCGTCATGGCCTGCAGCCGCTCCGCGATCGACCCCTCGCTGTCGTACATCGCGGTATAGACCGAGCCCGCATCTTCTTTGATTTTGCACAGGCTGTTGAGCACTCGCTCGCGCGCGGTCAGTTCCGGCATCTCCCCGGCCAGGGGTTCGACGCTGTCGATCTCGCCAAGCTGGAAGCGGTACAGGTCGAGTTGTTGCTCACGAAGCTCAGCCGAAGCAGTCAGCTCTTCACGCGTCCTACAGAGGTCGGCCCATGAATGGTACTGCTCTGCAAATTGGCGCCGCAGTGCGACACAGTCCGCGTAGTCGTCGAGCAATGCGAGCTGGCGAGTCGGGCGCATGAGTGATTGATGGTCGTGCTGGCCGTGGATATCGATAAGCGACTCGGCGGCACGCTTGGCCATCGCCGCGGTGATCGGCTGCCCGTTCGCGCTCAGTGAAGACCGGCCTGTCGCAAAGATCTTCCGGGTCAAAACCAGCTCATCGCCGGGCAGCAGGTCCAGGTCCAGCGTCAGGCCGACCTGCTCGGCCGAGTCCGTGTCGGTGATGTCGAAGACGCCGCTGATCCGCGCCTGGGCGGTTCCAGGGCGGATCATCTTGGCGGCCGACTTCTTTAGCCCTAGTAGCGATTCGATCGCCCCGAGGATCAGGCTCTTGCCCGCGCCGGTCTGCCCGGTGAAGACGTTGAGTCCGGGGCCAAACTCGACGCAGGCGGATTCGATGACGGCGAGGTTCTGGATATTGAGTTCACGGAGCATAGCGAGTTACCCTAACAGAGTGCGACTATACTATGTTCGGGTTTTGAACGGAGCAACCTTTAGAATTCATTTTTCAGCCTCTCAGAGGCCCTGCTGCTACCCTGCTCGCCTATGGCCTACCAAGAGACACTGCTGCTGGAATACCTCGATCAGCTGCCCTACGAGCCCTATCCGGTGCAGGAACAGGCCCTGATGGCCTGGGGCGAGTGTGATCAGGGCGTGCTGCTCTGTGCACCGACAGGAACGGGCAAGACCCTCGTCGCCGAGGCCGCGGTCTACGAGGCCCTGAAGACCGGCCGGCCGATGTACTACACCACGCCGCTAATCGCCCTGACCGAGCAGAAGTTCGAGGAACTGGCAGATTCCGCCCAGCGATGGGGCTACCCGCGAACCAGCGTCGGGCTCGTCACGGGCAACCGCAGCGTCAACCCGGATGCGATTGTCCGCGTGGTCGTCGCGGAGATCCTCTTCAACCGGCTGCTGCACCCCGGTGAGTTCGGGTTCGACACGGTTGGCTCGGTCGTCATGGATGAGTTTCACTCGTTTAACGACCCGGAGCGCGGCGTGGTCTGGGAGTTGTCGCTGGGGCTGCTTCCCAAGCATGTGCGACTGATGCTGCTCTCCGCGACGGTGGGCAACGCCTACGAGTTCGTGTCCTGGCTGCGCGAGTCGCACGGCCGAGACCTCACGCTTGTCCAGAGCAACAACCGCAAAGTCCCGCTGGAGTTCCACTGGGTCGGCGATGAGCTATTGCCGGATCAACTTGCGTCCATGTGCCAGGGGACAGAAGAGACGGTGAAGACACCTGCACTGGTGTTCTGCTTCGACCGCGCGAAGTGCTGGGATGTGGCCGAGCAACTGCGCGGGCGCGACATGCTGCGTGACGGCCAGCAGGCAGAGCTGTCGGCCAGGCTCGATCAGATGGACCTGAGCAAGGGCGCGGGCAACAAACTTAGCCGCATGCTGATGCGCGGTGTCGGCGTGCACCACGCGGGGCTGCTGCCCAAATATCGGCGGATCGTCGAAGAGTTGTTCCAGGAGAAGCTGTTGTCTGTGTGTGTCTGCACGGAGACGCTGGCCGCGGGCATGAACCTGCCAGCACGCTCCACGGTGCTGACGTCGTTGGTCAAGGGGCCACCAAACAAGAAGCGGCTGATCGATCCGAGCAACGCACACCAGATGTTCGGTCGAGCGGGCCGGCCGCAGTTCGACACGCAGGGGCACGTCTTCGCGCTCGCGCATGATGACGATGTGCGCATCGCCAAGCACAAAATGAAGATCGAGCAGATCCCCGCGGATACCAAAGACCCGCAGCTCATGAAGAAGCGCAAGCAGCTGGAGAAAAAGGGGCCGCGTCGGCGTGATGGCGTGACGTACTGGACCGAGTCCCAGCTCGAAAAACTCCGCGACGCCCCGCCGGGCAAGCTCGAGAGCAAGGGTCGGCTGCCCTGGCGTCTGCTGGGCTACATGCTCGATGCGGATGACGACCTCTCTCACCTCCGCGACGCGGTGAGCAAGCGCCTGCTCCCGCCCAGTCAGATCGAATCGCAGCAGAAGCTGCTCAAGCGCATGCTCGTCACGCTGCACGATGGTGGGTTTATTGAGCTAGATCCCCCGCCGCCATCGGCGAAGGCGAGTGACCAAAAGGAGTCGACTGAGAAAGAGGAAGAGCAAGCACCCGCGAGCCCCGCCGATCTACTCGCGGGCCTGTCGCTGGGCACGGGCATCGGGGGCGGGGCACCGCAAAACAAAAAACCAGATGAGAAGAAGAGTAAAGACAAGCCCAAGGCAACGAAGGAAGAATCGCCCGGCTCAACACGTCTGGCCGACTACGAACCCCGGGCTGGCACCGCCACTGACAAACTCGACCAACTCCTCATCTTCCGCGCAGTCAACCCACTCTATGGCGCCTACCTGCTCGACCATCTCGGCCTCGCGGATGAAGACGAACAATTACAAGTACTCGAAAGCCTGCTCGAGATGCCCGGCTCGGTTGCCCGCCGCGTCCGCGTGCCCCAGCCCGATCAACTGCCGCCGGGAACCCTTGCGTTGGACGTCGTCGACCCCGAACTCATCCAGCGCGGCCTCGCCACACAGGAAGAACTCTACCCTCAGAACCAGGACGACCTGCCCGCGCACGAGCGGATGTACCCCCCGCCGCTCGCGGAGAAACTCGCGATGCTCTTTGAGGGCAGCGTTGATTGCACCGGACACAACCCCGTCCGCGCCGTCTGGGCCGCCGGGCCGCTGCTCAACGACTTCCACGGCGACTTCCACAAGTTCATCAGCGCACGCGAACTGGCCTACCAGGAGGGCGTCGTCTTCCGCCACCTGCTCCGGCTGATCCTGCTCTGCGGGGAGTTCATGCAGCTCACGCCGTCGGGCCTGCTCAAAGAGGCCTGGGAAGCAAGGCTGCGTGGCTGGGCCGAGCGACTGACCGAGACCTGCCGCGCGGTCGATTCACACAGCACGGACCAGGTTCTCGCCGAGTCGATGTCGGGCTGATTGATCTACTTCGTCACCGCCTCGGCCAGCGGCACCGTCGTCGGCTCATCGCTGCCGATCCGCCACTGGTCGTGCACGCGATATGCAGGCGTCTGCTCGGGGTGGTCGAGTCGGAAGTGCGTGCCCCGGCTCTCTTCGCGCCACAGCGACGCACGCGTGATCAATGACCCGACGGTGAGCAGGTTCTGCACCTCCCAGCCGATGCGGTCGTCGAAGATCTTGTCGAGCGTGTACCGCGCCCAGAACGCGAACATATCTTCCACATCCGCGAGCTGGTCGCCCGCGCGTTCGATACCAACGTGCCGCCACATCACGCTGCGCAAGCTCGATCGCACGTCCGCGAGGTCGAGCTCGCTGCGGTCGCTGGGGCGGATGTCGGAGATGATCTTGTAGGGCTTGGCGGTCTGCGTGTTCGCGTCTTCGATGCCGTTGCCCTCGCGCCGTTCCAGGCAGACCCTGCCCGACACCTCGCCAAACACCAGCCCCTCAAGAAGTGAGTTGCTCGCCAACCGATTCGCGCCGTTGAGCCCCGAGCAGCTCGCCTCGCCGCACGCGTAGAGCCCGGGGATCGAGCTGCGCGTGTCGCTGTCGACCGCGAGCCCGCCGACCATGTAATGGGCCGAGGGGTGCACGGGGATCGGCGTCGTCGCCGGGTCGATGTCGAACTGCTTGAGCAACTTCGCGATGCCGGGGAAGCGTTCATTAAACCGTTCGATGCCGATCGGCCGGACATCCAGGTACACGTGGCTGTGCGCCGTCTTGACCATCTGGGTCAGGATGCTGCGCGACACAATGTCACGCGGCGCGAGGTCGGCCCGTCCGTCGTAGTCCGGCATAAACCGGTAGCCCGACTTATCGATCAGCACCGCGCCCTCGCCCCGCACTGCCTCGGTGATCAGGGCACGCGAAGCACCCGCGATGTACAGCGTGGTCGGGTGGAACTGCATGAACGCCATGTCCTGCATCACCGCGCCGGCCCGGTACGCCATCGCAAGCCCATCGCCCGTTGCAGAGTTGGGGTTGGTCGTCTCGCGGAACACCTTGCCGCAGCCGCCGGCCGCGAGGATCGTCGCGCGGGCCCAGATGACCTGCAGACCGTACTTGGGGTGGTGTGTGATCGCGCCGACACACTCGCCCTGTCCGGGCTTGTCGCCGGTCGTGATCAGGTCGAGTACGAAGCAATCCTCGAACAGACGGATGCGATCGTGGTCGTTCATCGCGCCGAAGAGCGAGGTCGCCAGGGCCTTACCCGTCGCGTCGCCGTCGGTATGGATAATCCGGTTATTGCTGTGTCCGCCTTCTCGGCCGAGTTTGACGTCGCCCTCGTCCGTCCGATCGACACGCAGCCCCGCGTCGATCAGTTCGCGCACGCGTGCAGGGCCCTCCTCGACGACACGCCGGACGATCGGCTCGTCGCAGAGCCCCGCGCCGGCCGTCATCGTGTCCTTGAGGTGCTCTTCGGTGTTGTCGTGCATCGCATCGAGCACTGCGGCGATCCCGCCCTGTGCCCAGTATGTATTCGAGTCCTTGAGTCGGCCCTTGGAGGTAACGATGACCTCTGCAGATTCGTTCTGGCGGACCGCCGACAACGCCGCGCTTGCGCCCGCGACGCCCGCACCTATCACCAGCACATCCGTGAAGATCTGCGGCAACAACGTCGCGCGGAACGGGATCAGGTATCGGCGTTCAGAAAAAGGCATGGGTAGGGTCTAGGGTTTAGGGCCTAGGCTCCGTTGAGGAAGATTTTATTGCAGTAAATCCGAATGGCAGTGGATGAAGTCAGGCGGGCTCGGTCAATGCGATCTGAGAACGGTCCGAGTAGGGGCTAGACCCTTGCCCTTAGACCCTAGCCCCTACTCAAGCGTCTCCTCGCTTGAGAACCGCGAACGCGGCAGTGGGACGTAGTTGTCGTACATCAGTTTCCGGAACTCGCCTTGCGGCTCGAAGACCACCTCGCCGTCTACCGCCACGCGCTTGCCAGCCAGGTTGACCCCGGTGACCGCGGCGGCCAGCGTCAGCTTTGTCTGCCCCCCGTTCGGCAGCGCGGCATATGGGCGGTCGGAAAACTCGAATGACCCCGCACCAACCACATCCACCCGGTAGCTCACCCTGGGCATGGGTAGTTCTTCGTCGTTGGGATTGCTCACCAAGAGATCTACCAGCAGGCGTCCTCCACCGCTCGAGACACCGTCGAGGCGGACGTCGGTGACCTCGACCGTGGGCCGATCGATCCCGATGCTGCAGCCGGTGATAACCAGGAGGCAGATTGTTAAGCAGGCGGTTCGGATCATCCGTTCATTGTATCCCAAAAGGCGGGGCCTTTATGCCTCGACGGGGATCGGCTCGCCGCCCTCTTCGAGCATGCCCCGGGCCTTGGGGAACAGCAGCATCGCCTCGACGAGCATCCACGCCTCAAGTAGCAGCGTCGCGATGGCCATGACGACCAGCGGAATGTTGATCGTGTCGGACTCGAACCACGACTGGAGTTGGAGCACCATCGCCCAGGCTGGCATGACGATCATAAAGGCCAGCGGCAGCGCGACGAACCAGATCGCCTTGCCGCGCCGCCAGAGGTAGAAGGTGATGACCAGGAACGCGAGCCCGCCGAGCAGTTGGTTGGTCGCGCCGAACATCGGCCAGAGGATGAGCCCGCCCTTGCCCGCATTAGCGACGGACCATTCGGCACCCGGCGCCGGCATCGCGGCGATGGCCCCGGCGATAAGGATCGCGAAGATGGTCGCGCCGTGTTTGTTGGCTAGCCAAGTCAGCGGGTTGACTGTTGGTTTGGTTTCATGTGAGACAAGGTGGTCAGGTAGCGCGGTCTTCGCCAACTCCTGCACGACGTAGCGTTGCAGACGGCAGGCCGTGTCTAGCGTTGTTCCAGCAAATGATGCGACGAGCACGCCCATCAGCGCCACTGCAATCCCCGCAGGGATACCCATCGCCTTGAGGAAGTTTGCAGAGCCGTCAACAAATGCACCGACCTTTGCGGCTAAGCCATTCGAAGCCGTCCAAGATGAATAACGGGCATCCCAGGCCTCCGTGCCTTGCAATGCTATCCCGCCCTCTGCTGCAGCAACGCCCAGCCCCAACCCCGCACAGCACGCGAGGATGACGAGGGTGGCTAAGAATCCTTCGGTCAGCATCGAGCCGAAGCCAACGAACTGGGCGTCTTTTTCGTTTTTGAGTTGTTTGCTTGAGGTGCCGGAACTGACCAGGCAGTGGAAGCCGGAGATCGCGCCGCAGGCGATGGTGATGAAGAGGAAGGGGAAGATCAACGGCGCGTCGGCCGGGTCCCACTGCACCATCGGCGCGGCGAACTCGAGCGGCTGCCGCTCGGCCCCCTCGACCGGCGGCGCACCACCAATAAATGCGGCGACGCACAGACCGACGACGATCAGGCCCAGGGCCGAGACGAGCTGCAGCGAGTTGATGTAGTCGCGCGGCTGCAAGAGCAGCCAGACGGGCAGCACGGACGCGATGTACGAGTAGACAAGCAGGATGCCGACCCAAGTGATGATGTGCAGCGAGGCCATGTAGGCGTTGAACGCGCCGAGGAAGCCGCTGTCGCCGAAGATCACGGTCCCATACATCACGCCCAGCGCGAGGATGGACGGCAGTAGCAGGCCCACGCCCCTGCGGTGCAGGTAGACGCCGATGCCGATTGCGATGGGGATCTGCACGAGGCAGGGGAAGATCGCCGCGGGGTACTGCTTGAACACGGCGGCGATGACGAGGCCGAAGATCGCGATGACGATAGTCAGGGCAAGGAAGAGCACGAAGAGGAAGAGCAGCCGGACGCGTTTGTTCAGCAGCCGGCCTGAGATCTCGCCAACGGTCTGGCCGTTGTTGCGTAAGGAGACGACGAGCGAGCCGAAGTCGTGGACGGCCCCGATGAAGATCGAGCCGAAGACGACCCAGAGCAGCGCGGGCAGCCAGCCCCACATGACCGCGATCGCGGGCCCGACGATCGGCCCGGTGCCGGCGATGGAGGTGAAGTGGTGGCCGAAGACGACGGACTTGCTCGTCGGGACGTAGTCGTTGTCATCGCGCAGCTTGACCGACGGGCAGACGGCCGAGGCGGCGAGGTTGAAGACCTTCGAGCCGAGCCAGCGGCCGTAGGTGTGGTACGCGACGATGAAGGCAACGCCAGCGGCGACGGCGATAAGCAGGACTTGCATGGTTCAGAGTTTACCGGAGTTTGGTTTGGAACCGCAGATGAACGCGGATGGACGCAGATGTCAAGGCCTAGCTTGATGCATTGATCTGCGTTAATCCGCGTTCATCTGCGGTTTCAATTCTGGATTGATTCCGCGAGTTCGAGCCTGAGGTTCTCGACTTTGGTCTGGAGGTATTCGAGGGCTTCTTTGGGCTTGCGGTCTTTGAGTAGGTCTTCGGTAGAGATGGGGTCGCCGTAGATGCAGGCGATGCGGCCGAAGGGCTTTGGGAGTTTCTTGCTGCGGGGCCAGGCGTCGTAGGCGCCTTCGAGGGCGACGGGTATGATGGTGGGCTTGGAGCGTTTGATGATGAGCATGGTGCCGGGCTCGAAGGCCTCGGTCTTGCCGCTGTGCGTCCTGGCGCCTTCGGGGAAAACGAGCAGCGCGTGGTCTTCTTTGAGGACCTCGATGCAGCGTTTCATGGTTGAGGCGTCGGGGTTGTCCTGGTCGACGGGGATGGCGTTGAGGGTGTCCATGAGGACGCCGAGGATTCTGCTGTTCCAGAGGGTCGCGCGGGCGAGCGCGTAGAACTGGCGATGCGACGAGCCGATGCCAACGATGATCGGATCGAGCATGGACTGGTGGTTGGAGACGAAGAGGACCGGCCCAGTGCGCGGAATGTTGTGCTGACCGAAGAAGCGGAAGCGGTAGCTGAAGGCGAACCAGACGACGCAGAGCATGTGACAGAGGTGCCACCAGAGGATGCGGCGGAGCGGATGGCCGGGTTGGCGTTGTTTAAGGTCGCGGAGCATGGGGAGGTTTGTGCCAGACGCTTCGCGGACTCAGCATCGGCGTGAGCGTTATTGCTCGATACGTTCTCCAACCCGTACGCGGACGTTTTGTTCCAGGAGATCGAGGACCTCGTCGAGCGTCATTTTGGAGGTGTCGATTCGGGTGGCGTCGTCGGGGCAGATGAGGGGGCCGGCGGAGCGGGTCGAGTCCTTGCGGTCGCGTTCGATGATGTTCTTGCGGATGGCTTCGAGCTGAACGGGCTTGCCCATCTCGCGGAGCTGCTCGGCACGGCGTTGGGCGCGGACGGCGGGGGAGGCGTCGAGGTAGAACTTCATGTCAGCTTTGGGGAAGACGATTGAGCCTTGGTCGCGGCCCTCGGTGACGAGGCGCGGGTGTTCCTCACCGATCAGACGCTGCTGATCGACAAGTACATTGCGGACAGCGCCGATCGCGGCGACATCGCTGACTGCGCCGGTCACATCCGGGTCACGCAGGCGGTTGGTGATGTCCATGCCGCGGGCGATCAGCCGTGGCGGATCTGTCTGCCAGTCGAAGTGCAGGGGACAATTGCGAGCGAGTTCGACAACGTAGTAAGGCTCATTTGCGATATCAATCCCTCGCTCGATCGACTTCGCGGCGATCCCGCGGTACATCGCCCCAGTGTCCAGAAAGTCGAGCCCGAGGCGCAACGCGAGTTGGCGGGCGAGGGTGGACTTACCCGATCCGGCCGGGCCGTCGATGGTGACGATCAGGCTGGCAGCGGTTGGGTTGGAATCGTCGTCGGAGCTCACGGCGGGAGGATAAGCGATTTGGAAGTGCTTGTGCGTCAACACCGGGGGATTAGGGTTTGGCCTGCAGATCGTCGTACCAGCCCTGTACCAGTTCTCGCTTGAGGAAGAAGTAGTACATCGTGCCCTCGACGGCGAGTTTGCCGGCCTCCGCTTCGGCCGCGGGGCCGATCCCGAAGTAGAAATCCGCCCGCCCCGGTGCACGGATCGCCCCGCCGGAGTCCTGGTCGAACACGAGCTGCTCGATCGGATCAATCGTGCCCGTGCGGTTCTTCGTGCCGGTCTTCACAAGCACCATCGCACCCGGGGGGTAGACGCCCTTGTCCGTCGCCAACGAGTGCATCGCGTGGACACGCACACCCAGCGAGCCGCCCGGCCACTCCTCGGGGTTCTCGTACTCCTTGAAGAAGACGAATCGGTCGTTACGGGCGATGTACTTGTTCAGCTCCTGGGGGTTATTCAGGAAGTGCTGACGGATGGTCGGCATGGAGACGGTGTTCTTGTCGAGCTTGCCATCCTTGATAAGTTCGCGGCCGATCGAGGTGTACTTGAGGCCGTTGGTCCCGGCGTGACCGATGTAGAGGGTCTCGCCGTTAGTCAGGTCGAGCTTGGCGCTGCCGTTGACCTCGATGGTGTAGGCGTCCAATCGCTGGGGTAGGTAGACGAGCTCGGTGCCTTTGAGGATACCCTGCGTTTCGATCTCACTGCGGGTGTAGTACGGAACGACCTGGCCGCCGCCGGTCTCTCTGCCAAACACCTCGCCGCTGATGGGGTCGGAGCGCAAATCGACCGGCCGGGTGTAGAGCGGGAATTGGTAGGCCCCCTGCTTCTCAAGTGACGCGGTGAACTGCGGCGAGTAGTAGCCGGTAAACAGCACATCGCCCTGCTTGTTCCAGCCGACCGTTTGGTAAACGTCGAACTGCTGATCGATCTGTGCGGCTGCTTCCGCGGGTGTTGCCGAAGTCTCGACGATGCGCAGGATTGCCTGGGCGCTGACCTTTGCGTGGATGTGGCTGATGCCGCTGACATCCGGCTTGAAGTAGGTCTGGCTCGAGGGCTTGTCGTACCAACCAGCGCTGCGGCGGAGCGACTCGAGAAAAACGGGGTCGCCGAGCTGTGGCGCGAGCGTCGCCATCGACGGGCGCTCGGCCGAATCGGTGACCAGGCGCAACGCGCGTTCCCCGGGACCAAGTGGACGGGTGTAGTCCGGCGGCGGCGGTGGCTGGACGACGGGCGGCGTGTTCTTCTGACACCCCACCACACACAGCAACAGGAACAGCGCCACAACACGCGCAATAAACGACTGATCAATACGTAGAGCAACCATCACGGGCATCCTTTCCCACGCAACAGGAGACAAGTCCTAACGGTCCACCATCACGGCAGGGTGATTTGTTGACCGATCGCGAGCTTCTTCGGGTCGATTGAAGGGTTGGCCGCCGAGATGTCGCGCCACTTTTGGCCGCTGCCGTACTCGCGCTGGGCGATGGACCAGAGAGTGTCGCCCTTCTGGATGGTATAGGTGCGGCTGACCGGCTGCGCGGGGGGCAGCGGCTCGGGGTTGTAGGTCGGCGGCGGCGTCGTGTTGCCGGAGGTGCCGACAGCCGGGTCTCCCGCGACGGGCGAGCCTTCGTTGAGCGATACCGGAGGCAGCGGCTCGGGTTCGGCCGCGTAGGCGGGTGGGGGGACCTGAGAAACGGGTTCGGGCTCGGTGGTGTTGCAGCCGACGAGGGTGACGGCGCCGAGCGACAGTGCGATCCATGCCTTGCTCATGATGTTGCTCCTGCGAAGTTTAGGGTGATCGAACCCCTATTATGCGCATTAACACGATCTGTGTCTCGCCAAGCGCAACACGGCGTCTTCGCTTAGACCAGCCGCTGGCCCGGCAGCAGTGGTGGCATCGGGACACCCAGTGAGTCGGCCACCGCACGCATCAGCTCACCCTCACCGCGAGTCACCTCGCCGTCGGCCGCGATCGTCTTGGCGCAAGCGCGGATCACCTTCTGTTTCTCACGCGGGCTTGCCTGCACCAGTTCGTCCAAGGCCTTGCCCACCGCTTTGAGCTTCACATCCTTGCGGCCCTGAAGGGACAACCCATCGAGGGACAACTCGTCGGCCCCCGCGTTGAATGCGACTTCTGCGTCACTGACTTCCCGCTGCCCCACGTGCGCCAGCGCAGAGAGTACCGTCCCGCAAGGATTGATCAGCGGCTTGAGGGCGTAGTACTGAACACTCGGGTCCGGGTTAGGCACGAAGTGCAGATCCAGGTGCCGAAGCAGCAGGCGCTGAAGGACCCACTCGAACAGGTCGACCCGGCCGTCGGCCTTGATCAACGCTTCGACCACCTTTTTGAACCGCTCGTACTGCTCGTCTGACATCTCACGGAGCGCAGGCACCGCCATGTCGATCAGCGGTAGACGCGCTTCTTTGGGGAAGCCGCCCGATGTCTCGGCCAGCTCCTTGGTCAGCTTCGCGATCGCGGGGTCGGCGTTCTTATCCAGGAACTCAAGCTGTTTGTTGCGCACCTCGCTGCCGCGATCCAGCAGGACGGTGTAGACCACCGCGCTTGCCGTATCAGGATTATGCGCCGCATCTTTCATGTTCTCAGGGATCCGCCCCAACAGTTCGTGCATGTAAGCGACGTGCGTCGGGCTGACCTGGCCGATCTGGTCAACGGCTGATTCGTTGGAAGGTGCCCCGACTCCACCCATTGCATCTGCGATGACCGCACCACCGATCGCCGCGCCGAGCATCCCGCCGGGCATGCCGGGCAGGACGCCGTCTTCGTCGCCGGCCATCGGGATCGGGGCGATCTTCTCGGGTTCACCCGCACGCTGATGTCCATAATTCTTCAGCAGCGGCGAGGTGGCCTCGCCCGGCTCTGGAAACTTGCCATCCCACGAAGGGTCGATCTGCTTGATCCGCTTCTCCAGGGGCGGGTGCGTGGCAAACGGCCCGAACGCGAAGCTCGACATCGCGCTGGCGATGCACATATGCCCGACCTCGTCGGCGTGCCCGCTGCTCAGGGACGAGCTGCCCCCGCCGATGCGCTTGAGCGCCCCGCCGATCGTGTCCGGGTTGCGGGTGAACTGCACCGCCGACGCGTCCGCGAGGTATTCGCGCTGCCGTGAGACCGCCGCCTGGAGCAGCCGGCCCATGATCACACCCACCCCGCCGATGATCAGCAGGCCCAGCCCGATCGCCAGCATCACAAGCACCGCCCGGCCGTCCTTCTTCCGCCCCCCGCCTGACCACAGTGCACTACGCAGCAACACCCGGCCGATCACCGCGATCGCGATGATCCCGAAGATCACGCCCATCAGGCGGATATTCAGCCGCATGTCGCCGTTGAGGATGTGGCTGAATTCGTGAGCGATCACGCCCTGCAGCTCATCACGCGACAGCTTCTCGATCGCCCCTCGCGTGATCCCGATCACCGCGTTGTCCGGCGAGTACCCCGCCGCGAACGCGTTGATCGACGACTCGTTCTCCATGAGGTAAACAGGCGGCACCGGCGTTCCGGAGGCCAGTGCCATCTCCTCTACGACGTTCATGACCTTGCGCTCGTCCAGGTCGGACGTCTGCGGGTGGATCAGCACCCCGCCCATCGTCTCCGCAACCGCCTCGCCCCCGCCGCGGCGCAGGGACATGATCTTGAACAATGATGTTCCGCCCACCACCGCAAGGACTCCGATGAGTGTCGCGATAAACGCTGCAAAGTATGGCGGGCCTGATGCCACGGTGTAAGAGGTTTGGCCCGATGAATTGATATTGCCCTGTGTTTCAGACAGCATAAACGCTATCACAATCAGGCCGTAGATCAGCATCGTGATCCCGAGCACCCCGATGGCAAAAAGCCCGACCAGGTAGCCGGTCTTCTTGCGTGCGACGTCTTGTTGTTCGAAGAAATTGGAAGACATGAGACCGTTCGTACCTTGGGAATGAAACGAGGCCCCCGCCACGCCGCGTATGCCCGAGGGCTAACGGCTCGGCGGGAGCCTCGCCCTCCCGAAATCATCAATTATTAGAACGAAACCGAAGGCGCTTCCTTCTGGGCCTGATCTTCGATCTCGAAGTACTCGGCATTATCGAAGCCGAACATGTTCGCGAAAATCACCGGCGGGAAGGTCTGCTTGTAAGCGTTGTACGTGTTCACCGAATCGTTGTAAGCCTGACGTGAGAACGCGACCTTATTTTCGGTCGAGGTGAGCTCTTCGGAGAGCTGCATCATGTTCTGGTTGGCCTTGAGGTCGGGGTACGCCTCAGCGACCGCCATCAGCCGGCCCAGCGCGCCGGTCAGTTGGCCCTCGGCCTGTGCGAGCTGCTTCATGTCAGCGCCCTTGGTCGGGTCGCCGTTGACGTTGATCTGCGCCTGCGTGGCCGAGGCACGGGCCTGGAGGACCGCTTCGAGCGTATCCTTCTCGTGGGCCATGTAACCCTTGGCCGTCTCCACAAGGTTGGGAATCAGGTCGTGCCGGCGTTTGAGCTGGACATCGATCTGCGAGAAACCGTTCTTACATCGCTCGCGGAACTTTACGAGCTTGTTGTAGATCCCGATGACAATCATCACCAGGACGACGAGGATGACGAGGAGGACGATCAGTGCGATCAGGCTACCACCCATGGATGAGGCCCCTTATAGAAAAAGTTTTGGACACAGGCCGCTTCTGCGACGTCAATAGTATGACAATGACTCGGCCCCGAGGGGCGGGAAACACGGCTCGCACTATCGCATATGCGGGAAGGGGATGCAAAACAGGGCCTAGCAGGAGTTTGGTAGCGATTAGATGGTCAGCAGTACAGCCGTGATCATCGCGATGAGCAGCAACACGAACGACATCACCACCTCCCACAAATACACGATTGTATTGATATGGGAAAGCCCGCAGGGAGTGGGCTGTCGTGGTTGAGCTGTTGTCCGGGCTCAGCCGTCCATCGACATGGTCAGCAGGAACTCAGCGTTGGTCTTAGTCTTGCCCAGGCGGCTCTTTAAGAGCTCCATCGCCTCGACGACATTCATGTCTGCAAGGACTTTGCGGAGGCGGTAGACGAGCTTGAGCTCCATGTCGTCCATGAGCAGCTCCTCACGTCGCGTTCCGGAGGCGGCGATGTCGATCGCGGGGTAGACACGCTTCTCGACGAGTCGGCGGTCCAGGTGCAGCTCGGAATTACCCGTGCCCTTGAACTCTTCGAAGATGATGTCGTCGGCCTTGGAGCCGGTGTCGACCAGCGCGGTGGCGATGATGGTCAGCGAGCCGCCGTTCTCGATCGCGCGGGCGCTGCCGAAGAACTTCTTGGGGCGTTGCAGGGCGTTGGAGTCCAGTCCGCCGGTGAGGATCTTGCCGGAGTGGGGCATCTCGGAGTTGTAGGCCCGGGCCATTCGCGTGATCGAGTCCATAAGGATGACCACGTCGTCGCCGTACTCGACGGCCCGGCGGGACTTCTCCATGACCATCTCGCAGACCTGCACGTGGCGGGTGCTGTTCTCGTCGAACGTTGAGGCGACGACCTCGACCTCGGCTGGGACGTTGGCCTTGAAGTCGGTGACTTCTTCCGGGCGCTCATCGATCAGGAGGACGAAGACCTTGCAGTTGGGGAAATTAGTGATGACGGACTTGGCCATCTTCTGCAGGAGGACGGTCTTACCCGTTCGGGGCGGCGCGACGATGAGGGCACGCTGCCCCTTGCCGACAGGCGCGACGAGGTCGACAACACGCATGTCGACGTTATCCTCGTCCGTCTCCATGATGAAGCGGTCCTTGGGGTGCAGGGGCGTGAGGTCTTCAAACGGGACGAGCTCGTTGAGTTTCTCTGGCGCCTGGCCGTTGATCGCGTCGACGCGGAGCAGCGCAAAGTAGCGTTCGGATTCCTTGGGCGGGCGGATGGTGCCCTGGACGACGTGGCCGACCTTGAGCCCGAAGCGGCGGATCTGCGACGGACTGACGTAGATATCGTCCGGGCAAGCGAGGTACGAGTACTCGGGGCTGCGGAGGAAGCCGAAGCCGTCGGGCAGGATCTCGAGGACGCCCTCGCCGTACATCAGGCCCTGGCCCGCGATGTGGGTCTGGAGGATCTTGAAGATCAGCTCCTGCTTGGACATACCGGAGTATTCGCTGATGCCTTCGGTCTGAGCGACCTCGTGCAGCTCCTCGACGTCCATCTTCTGCAGGTCCTTGACGGTCAGGTCGCTGTGCTTGGCCTGGTCGTAGCGGGACTGGGCCTCCGCGTCGAGCTCTTCGTCGGTCTGTGCGACGAAGGACTCGGGCTTGGCCTTGCTGGCGGACTTCTTGGAGGATTTTTTCTTCTTAGTGGACTTGGCGGCCATGGGGATGGCACTCCTGAATCATGTTGCCGTGCCCGTGGGGTGATCGTCTTGATCTGGGCAGGTTTGGGGCGGGAAACGGACCGGGCGCGTGCCTGGGCCGGTGAATGGGTGTTGCAAAGGGGTTTTGACCGGATCGGTCAGATACAGAATTTTAGGCTGGGGGGTTCTGTCTTATCCCCGGTTGATCAAAATAAAAGCCAAGGCGTGCTCTTACTGCTTGATTTGATTGAGTACGTGTTCGACCTGCTCACGCACACGAGCCATGGTCTCGCCGTTACTGATCACATAATCGGCCGATTGCCGCTTCGTGTCAAGCGGGAGCTGGCGTTGATCACGCTTTTTGAGTTCTAAGTCGTCCCAGCCCCTTGAGTTCGCCACGCGCTCCAGACGGATCGGGTCCGGACAGTCAATAAAGACCAGAGCATCGCAGTCCTTGTCCAGCCCGCTTTCGATCAGGAGCGGGCAGTCCTCAACAATCGCCACCACGGACGAGTCGGCTTGGTGCTGTTCACGCTCTCGATGGCGTCCGGCATGCACAAGGGGGTGGACGATGGATTCGAGTTGCTTCAGGGCAGCCTCATCCTCGAACACGATCTTGCCAAGTTTGCCACGGTCGACCTGCCCCACGCTGTCGAATATGCCCTCGCCCCACCGCTGGCGGATTTGGTCCGTCACGTCATCGGTTTGCAATGCCGCGTGGGCAAGACGATCAGCGTCGATCACCGCGCAGCCCAACTCAGCGAACAGGCTCGCGACGGTGCTCTTGCCCGAGCCCGGCCCGCCCATCAGGCCGATTACGGGCGTGGTCTTTCGAGATGGTGTAGTCATTGGACTGTTCATGGAAGTTAGGCGAGCACGATTTAGCGGCCCAATTTTCTATTCAGTTCACGGTCGAGGCGTCGCTTGAATCGCTGCGTCAGCTCGCGTGGGGTCATCCTATAGACGGATTCAAGTGCCTCGGTCGTAGGCTTGCCGTCCTTGATGGCCTGGATTAGCAGCGGGTAGGCGTGCTTGCCCCGCTCAATGAGGAAACTGGTCAACGCGCCAGCCACATCATATTGCCACGCCTTGAGGTTCTCGTCCTCAAAGAACCCCTCGCCCAGGCCCTTCTTTCCTTCCAGTGCGAATCGAGTCTTCAGGTAGAGGTTCTCGCCCGGCGGCGGCTCGATTTCGTGCGCGAGGTGTTCCGCAAGGCCCTCATTGACCCAATCATCAAGCGGAACCGGGCTGCGGTATCGGTGCAGGTAGGCATGGACGAGTTCATGGACGACGATATGGTTGGTCTGCCTCGGGTTCGCCCGTTGATACGCAGCGACATGGACGTGGCCATCGCCAAAACCGTGACAGAGCCCGCCGGTGCCACGCGCATCGGTCTTGTGCATCTGCAGCTGAAAGCGGATGTAATCGACGCGCTTGTCAAAAAGCACGACCAGGCATTTACCAACAAAGACGTTGCCGCTCGGGTCATCACCCAGTCGTTCCGCGATGGCGTGGTAGCCTTCAACCATTTTGATCGACAGCGACTTGACCTGTTCTTCATCCGTATCGGTCAGCAGGAGAAAGCGGCCGGACTCATATAGATTGAGTTCGATCTGCAGCTCTTCTTGCGTGCGCTTGCAGAAACCACGCAGCGATTCGACGCCCGCCACCATTGTCTCGTCCGAGAGTGCGCCCCACCGCTTGGGATCGGCGGTACCTACAAAACGGGGCGTGCCGTCGGGGTCTTTGCCCGCGAGGGAGAGCTCGACGGCCTCTTTGAGCGAGGGGTCGATCGCGAGTGCCTGATCAAAGGCCTGATTGGCCAGCGTTTCACCATCGCGGTGACGGATCAACAGGTCGCCTAGCTCATACAGTGCCTGAGCATTGTCTTCGGGCTCTTCCAGGTAGCGCCAATACCGGTCTGCCTTATCGACGGGGATCGCATTCCAGAGAACGCGGTGTCGGTCGCCCTGCTCGGTCTGGATGGTGAAGGTCAGGGCGGTGTAGCTGGATACAACGCCGGTCACTTTCCCCTGTTCTAGGGGCAGCGTTAAGCGAATGACCTTTCCGTCTGCAGGGATCCGCTCGTCTGCTTCAGCCTGAGACACAGTTGGTAGCAACAAAATCGACAACAACAGCAGCAGCAAAAGCGGTCGGCGGGATGTAAAAAGCCGTAATCCGGAATGGTTTGGGAAGGATTGATTCGTCATTGGTTTCCAGCGGTGCTCATCAACAGGATAAGCCATGCACGGGAAAATCACCCGATAACACCCTATTTTCTAATGCAAATAAAAAGAATCGCATCTCTCTACTTGCCAACCGTTTGTCGGCGGGTGATAATCAATTAGCATCGATCCCCGCGGTGCGTGGACCCGCTACCTTCTGAGACGAGGCCTGGATGGCAAAACGGCGCGATCAAGTCGGAGAGATCTTGCAGAAATGGGGAATCGTTGAAGATCAGCAACTCCAGGAAGCCGCGAAGATCGCGGAGGGGTCACGCAAGAAAATCGGGGAAGTACTCGTCGATCTCGGCTACGCCAACGAGAACGATGTCGCCAAGGCCGTCGCCTCGCAACTCGGCATGGAATACGTCGACCTCGATCAGCCGGATGTGATCGACAAGAGCCAGATCCAGCTGATCCCTGAAGACATCATCCGCAAATACACGATCCTGCCGCTCGGGAAAGAGGGCAACACGATCAAGGTGCTAGTTCATGACCCGATGAACCTGGCGCTCGTTGACGACCTGCGGTTCCGTCTGAGTACGGATATCGAGATGGCGCTTGGCTCCAAGGCCAAGATCCGCGAGTTCATCGATTCGGTCCTCAGCAGTGAGTACAAGAAGACGCTGGACATGATGACCGCGGACATGTCCGTCGACGCATCGATGGACATGTCCGTCGATATGGATGTCCTGGAATCAGACGACGAAGAACAAGAGGGCAATCAAGGCCCAATCATCAAGCTCGTCAACCAGATCATCGGCGAGGCCGTAACGAGCCGGACGTCGGACATTCACGTTGAACCTTTTGAAGACCGTGTTCGATTGCGCTACCGCATTGACGGTGTCTGCCACGAACGCAATACGATCCCAAAGCGCGTGCAGGGTTCGGTCACGGCCCGCATGAAGATCCTTTCAGGCGTGAAGATCGAAGAAAAACGCGTGCCGCAAGACGGCCGCATCAAGATGCGCATCCAGGGCGAAACGATCGACTTCCGAGTGTCGTTCTGCCCGGTGTATCACGGCGAATCTATCGTCCTGCGTATCCTCCGCCCCGACGCGGCAAAGATCGGTCTTGCCAACCTCGGTATGCAGCAGGACACCCTCGATACGTTTGAGGAGATTATCAACCGGCCCAACGGGATCTTCCTGGTCACCGGGCCGACCGGTTCGGGTAAGACGACGACGCTGTACTCGGCGCTTCAGGACCTCAACCGCCCGGACCGCAAGATCATCACGGCCGAAGACCCGATCGAATACAACTTCAAAGGGATCAACCAGTGCCAGGTCAACATGAATATGGACCCGCCGCTGAGCTTCCCGATCATCCTCAAGTCCATGCTCCGCCAGGCCCCGAATATCATTCTCGTCGGTGAAATCCGTGACATGGAGGTCGGCGAGGTCGCGATCCAGGCGGCATTGACGGGCCACATGGTCTTTTCGACCCTGCACACCAACGACGCCCCCTCGGCGATCACGCGTCTACTGGACATGGGGCTCAAACCCTTCCTTGTCGCCAGTTCGATCCAGGCGATCCTGGCCCAGCGGCTGGTCCGGATTTTGTGCGATCACTGCAAGGAACCCGAAGAGAACCCCGATTCGCGGCTTATGGCACTGTGCGGCATGACCAAAAATGACTTACAGGGCAAGACCATCTACAAGCCCGTCGGATGTAAACGATGTAGCAACACGGGCTATCGAGGGCGACGCGGCGTCTATGAACTCATGAAGATGAACGCCGAGATCCGTGACATGGCGTTTAACCGCGCCACGGTAGGTGAAATTCGCAAAGCGGCTCAGGCCGCTGGCATGCGTAACTTGCTGGGCGATGGCAAACTGAAAATCCTCGAAGGCAAAACAACCCTCGGTGAGGTCGCGAAGATCGCCCAGGTCGAAGGTGTTGTCGAGGACCAGGAAGAAGGAATCGAACAAGCCGTTGGCAGCTAGCCGACACACTGTGACCCGACCCGCAATCGAATCGAGTGCCGCACCGCGACCGGCCGAACCCCAGAGCCTTACTTATGTCCAGCTTCCATATTGACCGACTGCTCGACACCGTGATCCGCCAAGAGGCAAGCGACCTGCACCTCACCGTGGGCAAGCCTCCGGCCGTCCGCATGCGTGGCCGTATTGTCGAGCTGAAGACCCGAACCCTTGAGCCGGCCGACACCACGTCGCTGATGAAGGCGATCACCCCCGAGCGCTCCCAGAACGAGCTGCAGGAAGAAGGCGGCAGCGACTTTGGCTTCGCGTACGGGGATCAGAACGACGCAAAAAACTCTGCCCGTTTCCGCGTCTCGATCTTCAAACAGAAGGGCCATGTCGCCCTGGTCCTGCGCCGCATCCCCAACGAATTGCTGGACCTGGATGTCATCGGAACCCCGCCGATCATCAAGGACTTGATCCGTCGGCCGCGCGGCCTGTTCCTTGTCACCGGGCCGACCGGTTCGGGTAAGACGACGACGCTGGCGTCCATGATTGATTTCATCAACATCAATCTGGATCGACACATCATCACGATCGAAGACCCGATCGAGTACTACCAGCCACACAAGACCTCGATCGTTAACCAGCGTGAGGTTGGCGTGGACGTGCCGTCGTTCTCCGAGGCGCTGCGACGCGCCCTACGGCAGGACCCCGACGTCATGCTCGTCGGTGAGATGCGTGACCTGGAAACGATTGAGGCCGCGATTACCGCCGCCGAAACCGGCCACCTCGTCTTCGGCACGTTGCACACCTCGGGCGCCGCCTCAACGATCAACCGCCTGATCGATGCGTTCCCCAACAGCCAGCAAGCGCAGATCCGTATCCAGCTCTCGACAGCGCTGATGGCAGTGCTCTCACAGCAACTACTCAAGCGCATCGACAAGAAGGGCATGGCCGCGGCCTACGAATTCATGGTCGTGACGCCCGGCATTGCGCACATGATCCGCGACAACAAATCCTTCCGTATCGACTCGATGATCCAGACGGGCAAGAAGTTCGGCATGCAATTGCTCGACGACCACCTCTGGGACATGTACGAAAAGGGCATGATCTCGGCCGAGGACATGATCGACCGATCGAAAAACTCCGAGCAGCTCGCCGAGAAGGTTCACCGGGCTGGTGGGCAGGTCGGCCGCGTAGAGCTGGACGAAGCCGAGGCAGCTGCTGGCGGTAAGAAATAATGGTGCCGACCAAATCGCAGGCATAAACTGAAATAAGGCAAACGCCCCGCCTAATAAGGGACGGATAGAGCAAGCATGGCAGAAGTGGATTACAGCCAACTCAGAGGTCGACGCATCGGCCGAATCATGACCAAGCTCGGCAAGGTCAGCCGGGAGCAGGTGCACGAAGGCCTGGAGTTGCAAAAGCAGCGCCGCCGACCACTCGGGCAGATCCTGATCGAGCTGGGTTATGTCACCGAGGACGATGTCACCCTTGCCCGCGCGGCGCAGGACGGCATGAAGATCATCGACTTGGATGATTTTGATATCCCAGACAACGTCGCCAAGCTGATCCCCGCAGAGATGGCCAACGCGTATCAGGTCCTGCCCCTGATGTTCGAGGAGACGACGAATACGCTTACCGTCGCATTGAAAACCGCTGACAACTTCCGCGCGGTTGATGACCTCCGCCTTCTGATGGGCTTTCAGGTCGAAGCGATGGTCGCTCCCTCCGAGCAGATCCAGAACCGGATCAAGAAGCAATATGGCGACGATGAGGGTTCGATCGCGGACCTGATCGGTGAGCTCAACGAAGCCGACGACCTGGACAATCTGGACCTGGGCAGTGGCGAGTCGATCGACCTTGAAGACCTGGTGCAGGCAGCTGAGGACAACCGCGTCAAACGCCTGCTGAACCTGGTGTTGCTGCAAGCCATTAAGGACAAGGCTTCGGACATCCACTTCGAGCCGTTCGAAGACGAATTTAAGATGCGGTACCGCATCGATGGCGTGCTCTACGAAATGATCCCCCCGCCGCTGCACTTGGCGGTCGCCATCGTCAGCCGTATCAAAGTCATGGCCAGCCTTGACATTGCGGAACGCCGCATGCCCCAGGACGGTCGTATCGAATTGGTGGTCAACGGTCAGCCGGTCGACCTGCGTGTCGCGGTGCTCCCGACGATGTTTGGCGAGTCCTGCGTCATGCGTGTGCTTGACCGCGGCAACGTCAATCTCGACCTGGAGCAGGTCGGTCTTCGGGAAGACGACCTGGATACCGTCCGTCAACTGATCAAGAAACCCAACGGCATCGTGATCGTTACAGGCCCGACCGGCTCAGGCAAAACGACGACGCTCTACTCTGCTCTCTCGGAGCTGAACGAAATCAGTGAAAAGATCCTTACCGCGGAGGACCCGGTCGAATACGACATCGATGGGCTCTGCCAGGTACAGATCAATACCGCTCAGGGGCTCACCTTCGCCAAGGCGCTCAAGAGCTTCCTGCGTCAGGACCCGGACATCATCCTCGTCGGCGAGACCCGCGACCTCGAGACTGCGCAGATTGCGGTGCAGGCCTCGCTCACCGGCCACCTGGTGTTTACCACCCTGCACACGAATGATGCCCCCAGCTCGGTCGCCCGCCTGATCGACCTTGGCCTGGACAACTTCCTGGTCACCGCGACACTGGAAGGGATTATCGCCCAGCGGCTGGTCCGTAAGATCTGCAACCGCTGCAAGCAGGAATACCATCCGACCGAAGAAGAATTGATGCGCCTGGAGATCTCGCCCGATGAATTGGGTGGTCGGCCGCTGTACCGCGGTCGTGGCTGCGATTTCTGCAACCACTCCGGTTTTAAGGGTCGATTGGGCATTTTTGAGATCATGGTGCTCAACGATGAGCTTCGAGATATGATTATGAACGATGCGTCGTCGCAGCAGCTGATGAATAAGGCACGCCGTGTAGGCATGCGGACGCTGCGCCAGTCGGGCATGCTCGCTTTGTTTGACGGGCTGACGACCATCGATGAAGTCGTGCGTGAGACGCTTGTAGCCGATTAGCCTTGCGTCGGTGGATTCTTCCCTAAGCCTATGGGTGGGCTAAAGGAAACCTTGTTATGCCAACCTTTCAATTCGAAGCACTTAATGACGCGGGTAAGCCGCAGAAGGGCACGATCAACGCCGCGAACAGCGACGAAGCGATCGCGCGCATCCGCAGCCAAGGCTTCTTCCCCACCTCTGTTCGCGAGCAGAAGACCAAGAAGAAATCAGGCGGCCCGGCCTCGACCGGCCCCGCCTCCTCCAGCGGCTCAGGCAAGAAGAAGAGCGCGATGGAGATCAGTATCAACATCGGCGGGGTCAGCCAGAAGCAGCTGATGCTCTTCACCCGCCAGCTCTCTACACTTCAGGACGCGGGCCTGCCGATCCTCCGCTCCCTGGCGATTCTCGAACAGCAGCAGAAGCCCGGCCTGATGAAGAACTCGCTGGGCGGCGTTCACGAAGACGTCTCCGGCGGTGCCTCCCTCTCCGACTCAATGGCCAAGCACCCTAAAGCCTTCAACACGCTCTACACCAAGATGATCGCGGCCGGTGAAGTCGGCGGTGTCCTTGACCTGATCCTCCAGCGCCTTGCTGAATTCCTGGAAAAAGCCGAGAAGCTCAAGAAGCGCATTATCTCGGCGATGATCTACCCCACCGCGGTCATCTCGATCGCGACGATCATCGTCCTGGGCATCATGATGTTCATCGTGCCCAAGTTCGTGGAGATTTTCCAGGACTTCGACACGCAACTGCCCCTTCCAACGCTTCTGCTGATTGACGCGGCCAAGTGGCTGGCGGGCCCGCTGATTTCGCTAGATAAGGGCGGCAACGGGTCTTGGTTCCCCGGGTTCACCGTGGTGATCATGGCCCCGTTCCTCCTGTTCTTTGCCTTTAAATTCGCCCGCAAGACGGGGGCGGGCAAGGCGATCATCGACCGTGCCATGCTCCGCACCCCGGTCATGGGCAAGCTGATCGCCATGTCTACGATCGCGAAGTTCACCCGTACGCTCGGGACCCTGATCAACGCGGGCGTCCCGATCCTCGACGCCATCACGATCACCTCCGAAACGACGGGTAACGATGTCTACGCCCGCACCCTGATGGCGGTGCACGACTCGGTCCGACAGGGCGACAGTTTCGCCGAACCCCTACGCAAGGCCAAGGTCTGCGACTCGTTGGTCGTGAATATGATCGACGTCGGCGAAGAGACCGGTGATCTGGACAAGATGCTCGAAAAGATCGCGGACAACTACGACGAAGAAGTCGACAACACCGTCGCGGGCCTGGTCTCGCTGCTCGAACCGATCATGGTCATCGTGCTCGGCGTCATTGTCGGTGGCATTGTTATCTCGCTGTTCCTGCCGATGATTACACTCATGGAATCGATGATGTAATCACCCAGACACTTGCCGACATCATTCAAATGAATGACACACCCCGTCGCGATGGCGGGGTGTTTTTTTTGCGTGCTAAACTATTCAGAGATGAACGAGCAAAATACCGCACCACATCCCGAGCAGAAACGTCTGCCGATTCTTGCTCGACATGCGATTTCCCTGTCGGTAGTGTTTGTGATCGCGTTGTTGCTGTCGTATTTCGCCGCTCAATCGATCCACCAGCAACTCCAGATCAACAAGCTCAAGAGCAGCGACCAGGCAACCTTTGAACGAGGCGTCGGGTATGTCCTGACGCATGCGGCGAACAGTGACACCGTCACGAAAGATGCTTTATATGCTGTCGCCACGCTGCCCGATGCACAGCGTTCGGCCGACCTGCTGCTCGCGATCACACAGTCTTATACAAACGCTGATGACACCCAGGCTCCGGCATCCGTGGCCGCTGCCATCGCACCGCTGATGCATCGCATGGATTCGCAGCAGGCGATCGGGCTCTATGACGGGCTCATCCAAACCAAGGGCATCGACCCGGTACAAACCGCCAGGCATCTGATGGCGGCGCTCAAGCCCAAGACCGACCGCGAACTGATGCAGGTCGTTGACCTGCTGGAGGCCCGCCTGCTGTGGTCCAAGAATTGGGCCCCCCGAGCCCTGTGGGTGCAGTGGTTGGCGCACCTCACGACCTCCGGCGTCGAGCTGACACAAGCCAACGCCGCCCGACGTCTGGGCGAACTGCCCGACTCAGCCGATGACCCGCAAATCGCTGCCGCACTCGCCAATCTTACGGATAGTGAGTACGACTCGGTACGGGCTGTGGCGCTGAGTGCCTGCGCTGGCTACGCCGCGATCGCAAAGGACCCGACCGACTACGAGCAGGTCATCTTCAAACTCGGCAACGACGCGAATCAGGTCATTGCCCGCCGTGCGTGGATGGTTGTCGGCCACCTCAATCCTTTCAGCGGCTTCGCGGTCAACTGGCAGGACGCCGGCCCTTTCGTCGCAGAGGCCATGCTTTGGGCGGCGACAAAAACGAATCCTGAGAACATCGCCCCGGTACAGGATGCGCTTCGGTCGCCAACGACCGCGCGGCGCGGGCTGCTCGCCGCTAGTGAATCAGGGGCGTTTAATTACATTGAGACATATGGGGAATCAGGCAATGAACACTTGTTTGCACTCAACTCTGGCCATAACAACCTGATCGATGTCTGGCGATCCGTCCTTGCCTTTGGACTCGACAAGAAACAAGTCAATGCTTGGGAAACAGTTCTTGTCAACTCGATCGGCAATTTCCATAGTTTAGAAATCGCTGACTTCAAGGCGATGCGAACTATGGCGTATGGCGCAATGCTCTATCGGGGCAACGGCCGATTGATCCCTGGCGGCCCGCTACTTGATGAACGCGATGCCCTCTATCCGCTCGCCGTCATGGAAGGGAGGTTGCTGGAGCCCATTGATTCATTTATTTATCAGAAGCAGCGTGAGCCTTTTGTGCGTCTTGTCGCTGCGGCCTATGGGACACAGGGTATTGATCTCGAAACACTCGTCGGCGAGATCCCTCTAAGCGAACCCGCCCTGCTCGACCTGTTCACGCTCGCGATGACCCATGGTGATGGCGAGGTGATCGGACGCTTCATCCGCTCATCACACCCGCAGATGATGACGATGGCGGCGCTCGCATCGGTGATGAAGGGGTACACGCCACACCTCATAGAAGGTATCGGCATTGATTTTCTCCGCAAGCATCCCGATCTCGAAATCGAAACGATTCGAGGGATGAGTGACGACGAGATATCTCGGATCGGCTTGTCACGCATCGACGCCCTGCCCGCCCTGCTTGAAGCCGCGGAGATGACCCCCACGTCGGCGGGTAGAGAGAATGAGGTCAAGCTGCTCAAGCTCGCGCTATGGATGCGCGGAGATCTGGGCGACGACTTCACAACTCAGGCCGAAGGGATGTTGTTTGATGAAGACCTCCCGACGTCGACGGTCTTGATGTGCCTGCTTCACATGAAGCGGCCGATCGCGCTGGATTATCTCTTCGGTGACCTGACTCAGCATCCGCAGGACTACCTGAACGAGTTGTTCATTGGAAAGCGATGGTGGCACGTCTTCCGCCGATTCGTCGATACGTCTGATCTGACGCTTTGGCTTTGGGGCGACCCCGAAGCACAGGCCTTCCAAATCGAGGCGATGCGGCAGTGGTACGCGGTGAATCGCTGGAAGATCGAAGGAGGCTGGTGGCCCGACCCGAAATTGTGAAGCGTCAGCCGTCGCCTGCATGGCGACGCGTGCCTACAGTACACTTCATCAAAGGCGCGTCGCCTTGCATGCGACAGCTAAACAAGCCACTACTCGCCGGAATCTGCCATGCCCGACCTGAACCCAACCGAACACCCCGTCATCGCCGCAATCAAGCAGCGCTATAGCGCTTATCAGTTCTCAAATAAAGCTGTGGAAGCCGAGAAATTGCAGTCACTCTTTGAAGCGGCTCGCTGGGCGGCATCGTCGTTCAACGAACAGCCCTGGCGATTTATTGTTGCGACAAAGGATAGCCCGACCCAATACGACAAAGCACTGGGCTGTCTGGTCGAGGCCAATCAGGGCTGGGCGCAGGCGGCGCCGGTGATCGTCCTCACCGCGGTCAAGCAGGAGTTCACCTACAACGGCAGCCCCAATCGTGTCGCGCTCCATGACTTGGGGCAGGCCGCGGCACACATGGCCCTCCAGGCTGCGGAACTCGGACTGGTGATCCATCAGATGGCGGGCATCCAACAAGACAAGGTGGCTTCCACCTACAGTCTGCCAGATGGGTTCACCGCAGAGACTGCGATCGCGATCGGCTACCCCGGCGAAGGCAATCTCAACGACGCAGAGGCCAGAGCACGGCAGCGCAAGCCCTTGGATGAGCTTGTCTTCAGCGACGCCTGGGGCAATGCGTCAGAGCTGTTCTGAGGATTCGC
>Ga0213866_10000437_pt1 | contig 33933 bp, 20 predicted proteins | sample PICome_11_FD_160079 | JGI IMG/M metagenome (GOLD analysis project Ga0213866, IMG submission 160079) | Coastal seawater microbial communities near Pivers Island, North Carolina, United States - PICO284 | ecosystem: Environmental > Aquatic > Marine > Coastal | place: USA: North Carolina... | reverse complement strand
GCCAACCGAGACACCGACCCCAACACCAAGTCCTTCTCAAACTCCAACCGAGACACCGACTCCAACACCAAGTCCTTCTCAAACTCCAACCGAGACACCGACTCCAACACCAAGTCCTTCTCAAACTCCAACCGAGACACCGACTCCAACACCAAGTCCAAAGATAACACCGTCACCGATAATAGAAAACACAAAGATAAAAAAAGATGATGAGAATGTAATTTCAACACCAATGTACGATACGGAAATAGAATCAAAAGGACCGTATTATGTACCTTGGAAAAAAAGTTCAATGGAAGCACATAGTAAATATTTTGCAAAAAAAATATACAAGAATAATAAAGGATATATACCAAACAGTACCCTTGGAAATGTACCAACTAAAGAAAAAAAAGAAGAATCTGACAATAAAGATGGTAAATAAATTACTTAAACATTGACAAATCAACTATTTAAGGGTTATTATTTAAAATATGACTGTGTATATTTTTAGTGGATTGGCATTAGTAGTTCTTATTTTATTGTATATAATTTTTAATTTATATAGAAAAGTTTCGGTATATGAAGAATGGACAATTGAAACACTAAACGAACTAGACTCTACAGTTGAAAAGTGGAGGGAGGTAGATAGTAAGCAACTATTTGAAAAAGATGACGAAGTCGGAGTCATTTTTGATGAACTTAATATAACAATAAAAAACCTAGAGAAAAGGCTAGACAATTAATGGAAGAAGTAAAATTCAAGAAAAAAAGAAAACCAAGATCAAAAAACAAAAAGATATATTTCTCACAAGATACAGAAGATGCAATTGTAGAATACAATAACTCAGATGATGTAAATTTTAGGAATAACATATATAACGAAAGAATAAGTTATGCATTTGATAAACTCGCAGAAAATATTTTAAATACATTTAAGTTTTCCTATTTTCAATGTAGTCATGAAGAAGTACAACAGGAAGTTGTCAGTAATTTAGTAAGTAACATACACAAGTATAAACAAGGAAACGGAAAAGCATTTTCTTATTTTAGTATAATCGCAAAGAATTTTTTAATTTTATATAACAATGGAAACTATAAAAAATTTAAAAGACACGAAAGTGTTGATGATGAAGAAATAATTTACGAAAAGAAAGAACTTACAATCAACCCAAAGAGTGAGACTCATAAAAAAGAACTAAGTGAGTTTGTTTCATTAATGATTGAGTATTACGATAAACACCTAGAAAGATTATTTAAGAAGCAAAATGAATTTAAAATTGCGTGTGCAGTAATTGAAATATTCAGAAGAAGTGATTCAATAGAAAATTTTAACAAAAAAGCACTTTATCTGTATATTAGAGAAATGACAGATTGTAAAACACAGAATATCACAAAGGTGGTAAATAAAATGAAAGATATCCAGTCTCAGTTAACACGATCATATATTGATAAAGGTTATATTGATATGGATTAACTTTTATTCAATACCATAAAAAATATATACATCTATATTTATATTTATGGATTCCGATACTGAAATTTTTAAGGGAAAAACATTCTCTTCACTTGTAAAAGATATATACTTTAACTCAAATCACAAAAAAGAGCAAATCAATCAGTTGATTAAAGATTTGCGTGAAATGGTAAAGGATATAGGTTCTGCGACTGTAATTGCACCTATGATAAAGGACTATATAGATGTTGGGGTTAAAAACGATGATCAACTTGTAAAATTGTCTGCCGTTTTAACTAGATTTATCAATGGTACATCTTCGTCATCAGATGATGCGGGAGGGAGTGGTATGCTAACGGAAGTTGAAAAAGAAGAATTGTTAAATAATGTAAAAAAAGAGTTAAATGATTTAGAAGAAAAATCAGCAAGTATTGATAAACAAATAAAACAATCAAAGGATGGCGTACAGTAAATTTACAAAAAAATCAGTAACCAAAGAGGTTGGAACAAACCACTTGATGACTGCCCGCAGGGCATTTTCAGGAACACCAGATTCTGTCCAATTTTACGAACTTGAACCGGCGGTTGTTCTTGATATAATTCGTGACGAAAATCATCCTGTGTTTAAAGATAAAAAAACTTGTCCTAAAATAACTGAACTTGAATGGCCAAAGGGATATAACGACAAAGAAAAGCCTGACTATTCATGGATAGGTAGAATAAAAGCAAGAGCAATCGTAAGTCAGAATAAAGCACCACTTAACGAACTTACTTGGATTTTGCCACTTGAAACAGGAATAAAAGAATATCCATTGTTAAATGAAACGGTGGTTATTGTAAAATATATTAATAATATCTACTATACTCGTAGAATAAATTCAAGAAATTTTTTAAATAATTCCGCAGATTTTAGAACTGAACCTAGATTCGGAGCAGGTAATCGTCCAAATAAAACAAATTGTCCAAATTTAGTAGGTGCCAGAAACCCATCAAATATAAGTCCTGCAAGCAACCAGTATGGAGTTTTTCTTGGAAAATACTTTAAAGCAAATAATAAAGTAAGACCATTAAAGCATTTTGAGGGAGATACTATTATAGAAAGTAGGTTTGGTTCAAGTATTCGTTTTGGTTGCTATGAGGATGATCCGAAAATAGACATAGGAACAAACCAAGGCAATGGAGATGATTACAGCGGTAACTTGGGAAATCCTATGATTTTAATTCGCAATAGACAGAGACCCAAACGTGGAGACGAGTCAATATTTTCCCATACAATTATGGAGGATATAAATGCAGATGGGTCATCAATTCACATTACTTCGGGAAAAACAATACAGAAATTTTCACCAACATTGGTGGGTCCCAAACCAAAACCAAATGAAAAACCAAAAAAAGAACCAAAGAACTTTGCTGGTTTGAGCAAACTTTCAAGTTCATCGGTTGGAACGGGTCAAGTTCCTGGTCCTGGTGATGTCAGTCCTAGTCCTACACAGATGGGTCAGGTTTCGGCTGCTCCATTAAATAGCATGAATGCTTCTTCTGCCGGAGGAAGTGTTGGACCAAGTGCAGCTGCAAGCAAAGCAAAATCAGGAGATTGGTCAGGATCAATTGGAGCAAGCTTGGGTTCTGCGGTTGGAGAAAAAGACGGAACTGCAATTGGTGAACGACTTGGTAAGATGGGAATGGCAAATGCATCTAAACTTGTAAATGTAGAGGGTGTATCACCAAATCCACGGATGGGAGCAAATGTGTCAGGAAGCATAGGTTCAACGGGTGTATCGTCATCGTCAAATGTTTACCACTCAATTAATAGCAAGCAAGGAAAATCTAAATTTATTAAGGGAGTTGGTGTCGGAAATTTTTCACTCAATTCTGCATATGAAAGTGGAATCGTGGGTGCGTTAGGAAAGGCACGTTCTGTTGGTAAGTCAACTCTTCTAAATAAAACCAAAGCAGGTAGAGCATTGTCGGCAGCCAATTCTCTCGGAATAGATGTAGACGGAGTAAGAGATCTAGGTATAAATCCAGAAGACAGCCCAATGTTTAAAATATTTAAACTTGCTTCCTTTGGATTAAAGTCAATTTGTGCAAGTTTAAAAAATAAAAAAGGATTCGGAAGTAAGACAGAAGAATCTCTTGGTTGGATGCTTTCATTTGGAATAAACTTAGAGTTACTTGCATTACTTATGGCAATTTTTAATAGACTACGAAATTTAAAATTTAATTTTGGTGCTATGTTTGGTTTTGATTTAGATAAGTTTACATTTGATTTATGTGATTGGGTAAATCAAGTTGAGTTTGGAAATTCATTGACAGACACCTTGAAAGGAGAAGCAACCAAATTAGTAGACCCACTTGATCCACGTGCAAAAGTAAAAGCAGTTGGTGATGATTTAAGTTCCAAGGGAATTCTAAATCCGTTTGCTCGTAATAATCCTGATTTTAAACAACAATACTCTGCTATAATTACCGAGGAAGAAAAGGCAAAACTAAAAGCAGCCGGTGCATCTTTTGGTTCTATGGGTTTGTCGTTAAACAAAGGAAGTGAACAAGTCGCAACTATGGGATTTGATCCAATAAGTGGGTTGTTCCGACAAAAAGAGGCAGGTGCATCAACACAACTTAATTTTAGCAAAGCAAATGTTGCATCGGTAAATGTAGCAAAAAATGCAGGAGCAATAGACTACACATCATTTGGTGAGGGAGTTTCATTTAACACAGATGTAGGGGTTGGGGGAACTGCACTTTCGGGTATAGGTTCTATTTCACAAGATTCATCGCAGAGTACGGTTGCAAATGACACAAACCAACAAAACCAACCACAACGAAATCAAGTACAACAAAACCAGACTCAACCAACATCACAATCAGGTACACCTAACAATAGAATAGGACAAACGAGTGCAGGTTCAGGTAGGTCTTCACAGACACAACCAACAAGTTCATCTTCGTCTAGCACAAGCACACCAAGCAATGTTTCTTCAAAACCCACCACAACACGACCAAGTGCAGGAGAACAAAAATCAGCAAACGAAAATCCTGATTCGGTAAATTCATTTCACACGGGTCAACCAATTACAAGGAATGACATAAAAGGTACACCAATTGAAAATGCAGATTTAAATGCAGTTGCACTTTTGCATCCAGAAGACTACAAAACACTTACGGATAAAAAAGCAGTAAACCAATCAATAAAGCAGGCACAGCAGGCAAGGCAAAACACTTTTAATGCTGAAATGGAAAAGACCGAGACAGAAGCAATGGAACAGGCCGGAGGAAATTTAATGTTTGGAAAGCAATTACCTGAGTTAAGTGGAAACCAAATCTTGATTAACTCGGAACGAGTTATGTTTTCATCAAAAACCGGAGAAATGGTTACATTTGCAAAAGGAAAACTTGGTTTCGCAACGGATAGTGAAATGACACTTAATGCGGTACAGAGAATTGTAACAACAACATCACAACACACATCTGTTGTTAGTCCAACCATTCACCTTGGGGCATATACAACCACACGTCATCCTGTGTTAAAGGGAGATATTACCACAAATTGGTTGTCAAGTTTATGTGGATGGTTATCAAGTCATGTTCACAATGACCCATATATTACCACCGGTCCTCCTGCCCAACAAGGAACACTTGCGGGATTAAGAGCAAGGTTACCTACATTACATAGCACAAGAGTGTGGATAGATGGTTAATATATGCAATAGGTTAATATATATGTATAGAAATATTTATTATGAAAAAGACAGAATTAGTAAACATTATTAAACAAGCAGTGCGGGAAGAACTACGTTCATCTCTTCCTGAGTTATTATCTGAAATCAAAACGCAGACAAACACACAGAAAATAAAATCTACTAAAAAAAGAGAAACTGATCCAGTTTCTCTTGCAAAGCAGGTTCTCAAGACCGAGCAAACAATAAAACCACAACGTACATTTAGCAAAAATGAAGCAATAAATAAAATACTAAATGAAACCGTTGGTGGAATACCACAAGAGGGATCAAGTGTGTCAAACGGAATGGAGCAAAACTTTTCTGATACAAACGGCAATGAGGTTTCCTTAGACGCACTACCAGATCATGTCTCCAATGCACTCACCCGAAACTATTCAGATGTATTAAAACTTGTTGATAAAAAGAAAAATGGTTGATAACTATGTAAATGAATCTGTTCCTCTTGGAATTAAAATACCATATCACAGAAGTGATGCGGATGGATACTTTGCACAAAATAGATCAACATTACTTAGATATAAAACTAATTTAATGATGCTATTATTAACAAATAAAGGTGAAAGACCAATGATGCCAACATACGGTTCTACTTTGAGAGAAATATTATTTGAGCAAAATACTGCGGATGCGGTAGACGGACTTTTAGAAGACTCAATAACAGAAGCAGTAGAAAGGTGGATGCCTGATGTACAAATTGATACCCTGGAAATAACACATGGATCAAATGATGTAATAACTGAACTTGATAGTATGGGAAATGAGGTGAGGAGAGTTGTTGGAAATGACACAAATGAATACACAGTAAATATAAATCTTATATTTTCAATAAAAGAAATACCCGAATCTGAGCAGGATTTACAACTTACAATAGAGGCATAAAATGGAGAGTGACAATTATAACGCAGTAACAAAAGATAAAGACATAAATTATCTAAGTCGTGATTTTGCAAGTTTTAAAGAAAACCTTGTTCAGTATACCAAGACTTATTTTCCAGGTACATACACAGACTTTTCGGAAAACTCAACCGGAATGATGTTTCTTGAGTTAGCATCATACGTAGGAGATGTATTATCTTATTATATAGATTATCAATTTAAAGAAAGTTTTCTTCAATATGCAACCGAAAGGAAAAATATTTTAACTCTTGCTAATTATCTTGGATATAAACCAAGTGCTTCTAAACCAGCATCCACTATTGTAGATATAATGCACATTGTACCATCTAAACTAGATGAAGATGGTAAAAATGTTCCTGATATGAAATATGCACTAAATATACAATCGGGTATGGAAATAAGGTCTTCGGAAAATACAGAAGTCGTTTTTAGAACTACAAATAGTGTTCAATTCGCAGAAAATACAACCGAATCACCACTTGAAATAAGTGTATTTGAAAGAGATTCGTCTGGACAAGCATTATTCTATTTACTTAAGAAAAAAGTTCATACAACTGCCGGTACACTTACCAAAAAAACAGTTGCTGTGGGACAAGCATCTGAATTTTTTGAAATAGAACTAACAGAACCAAATGTGCTTGAAATTATATCAGTAAAAGATTCCGATGGAAATATATACCACGAAGTTCCGTACATGGCGCAAGATTTAGTTTTAATTGAGCAACAAAATACGCAAAAGTCATTTCCAAATTATGCTCAATATTCAGCAAGCACTCCTTATGTTTTAAAATATATTAAGACATCAAAACGATACATAACCCATGTAAACACAAACAACTCGGTCACACTTGAGTTTGGTAAGGGATCGGATAAGGTTGACGATAACATAATTTCACCTGACACCACAAACATAAATAGAAATATTAACATCACAAAAAGTTCACTTGACATGGGATTTGATCCAATGAACTTTTTAAAATCAGATTCTTATGGATCAGCACCTAGCAATACGCAGATAACAGTACAATATTACACAGGTGGTGGTACAGAATCTAATGTAAAATCAAATGTACTAAATGCAATAGGTACTGTAAATTATGCCGACACAAATGAGTATCTTTCTGCTCAAGAAAAATTAGTTCTACAAACTGTTAAAAATAGTTTGATAGTTAATAATCCAGATCCAGCACGTGGTGGTGGTGGAGAAGAAACCGATGAAGAAATTCGTCTAAAAGGACTTGCAAACTTTTCATCACAAATGAGAGCAGTCACAAAAGAAGATTACGTGGTAAGATGCTATGCAATGCCAAGTAAATATGGTAGTGTTGCAAAAGCATTTGTGACTAAAGACGGAATACTAGACACAAAGTCGCAGATAGATGCAATAAAATCTTCAACAATGGGGGACACCGATGTCCAACCCAATGGACTAAATACAGTATATGGTGAAATAAACAATCCATTTGCAGTCAATTTATATATTTTGAGTTATGATGAAAATCAAAAACTGGTAGCACCCAACGAACTTGTTTTAAATAACTTAACAAATTATTTGTCAAACTTTAGAATGCTAACTGATGGAATAAATATATCAAATGCATTTATAATTAATATTGGAATTTATTTTGAAATAAGTGTATTTCAAAGTTTTAATAAAAAAGAAGTGTTGTTAAATTGTATCAAAAAAATCACAGAACATTTTGATATAACTACTTGGCAAATTTCACAACCAATTGAAATTGGTAGTGTAGAACTTTTATTGTCAAAAACAAAAGGTGTGAAGTCAGTAGCACGACTTGACTTTTTGAATTTAACAATAAATGATGGTGATTATTCCGAAAACGAATATGATATAGAGGGTGCAACTATAAATAAAGTTATATATCCATCACAAGACCCATCAATATTTGAAATTAAATATCCATCGAGAGATATAGTTGGGAGGGTTGTGTAATGAACTTATTCTATTACCCAAGTAAAGACACCACAATATACAAATTAAAATCTAAAAGAGAGTTAAACTACGGAAACTCTGAAATATTGGAAATAACAAACACATATAATAATAGTAATGGCCATAATTTGAGTCAGATTTTAATAAAGTTTGATATACCAATTGACACAGACACACTTGAGTCTTATTTAGACTTTAGTGCTGAGTTAAACTTGAAAATAACCCATGTTGAGAATATTGATAGTGGAAATTTTCTTGAAGTTTTTCCTATCAATTGTGAGTGGACAGAAGGAACTGGTGCAGGAGTCGATTATGATCCTGTGTATGGTCCATCCAACTGGTTATATTCTTCTGACGTAAAATGGTTACACGATAGTGATGGTATACTTGGTGCTACTTATTTTGATAAGAAAATTGATTGTTGTGGAAACTATAAAAATATAAATACAGGAATAGAACTGACTGAAAAAACATCTGATTTAAGAATAAATGTTACCGAGATAGTAAAGTATTGGATAAAAAATGATATTGAAAATAATGGATTTGTTCTAAAGTTAAGAAACGAAAGTGTAACTAACCAATTTGGGAGTATTAAGTTTTTTTCATCTAGTACCAATACTATCTATTCCCCACGTTTAAAAGTTTCATACGATGATTTTCAGTTTTTGGAAATAAAAACTGAGGTTAAAACAGACACCGATTTCAGTGGATCGTTGGGGAGTGGATCGTTGGGGAGTGGAACACTTGGTAGTGGAACACTTGGTAGTGGAACACTTGAACATGAGTGCGAAGATGATGAAAGTTTAGATTTTGAAGACTTTGAAATTGATAAAGTAGTCACCGAATCTTGTGATTTCTATAAAACATTTAATAGTGAAAAGATTGATATAGATAATTTGGAAGAAATTATTGGTGATGTTCATGTAAAAATAAAAAATATTAAAAAAGAATATAAAGTCTCTGAGATTATAAAATTCAGACTTGGGGTGCGACATAAAAATCCTATTAGAAGAATAAAAAAGAAGGCAGTTTATACTGCATCGTATTACACCACAAACGAACTTTACTATTCAATCATTGACGCAGAGACACAGGAGGTAATAATTGACTTTGATAAATATTCAAGAATAAGTTGCGATAAAAATGGACATTTTTTTAATATATCCTTTCTAAATATAAGTCCGGGTAGATATTACAAATTTTTAATATTAGTAAAATCAGAAGAGGGTGACTACATAACAGCTGAACAAAGAACATTTCACTTATCCATATAATGAAAGAAATACCAAAAATTTTAAAGGAATCAAATTTCAATCAAGAAAAAATTCAATCGTTATTTACAGATGAAAAACTGAATGTAAATACAGACGGATTTGGTGTTGTAAACTTCTCTCAAAACGAGGTAACAAATGATTCTAACCTTGAAGATTATTTTCTTACAATAAAAACAGAAAAAAGAAAAATAGTTCCACCTAAAATAGAGTCTTATGCAACAACTGATGTAATTGAATTTCAAGAAGAAATACAGTCATTTGAAGAAACACCAATTGAAGAAAACGAAGACCTGGTAAACATTGAAGAAGAACTTGATGATGCAATTAATAATGAACAAATGTTACAAGCACAAATTGACGAATTAAGTTCAAAACTAGATGAAGAAATGGCAAGAAATATTAAATTTAGAGAAGACTCTGCTGAAATGTATCTGGCTGCAAGAGATACAATAGTATCACAAAGAATTGCATCTGGTGAAGGAACAAGTGCTGATGACTTTGAGGATATTTTTCCATTTTTACCAAAGTCCTCAACGGAACGGGATGCGTCTGAGGCAAGGGTAGAGACATTTCCATTCATGGGACTCAATCAATAAATGGCAAGTAATCTACAGTACATTCAATCCGAACCATCGGATGAAAAGAAACTTACAAGGGGGTATTTTGTAAACAAAGACACTCTTGATTTATCGTATGAACTAACTCCAACGGAATATATTTTTGGAAAAAGTCCAAAGGATGTAGTTGAATTTACTGTGTATAATTTGGATCAAGAAAAACTTGGATGGAAAAATATTGAGGATACACCATTGTACGAAAATGAAATTTTAAATTACACCGACTACAATGGAGACTTTATTACGGGCACAACTCAAGTATTTAATCAAAACTATTCATTGGTAGGAAATGAGGTTCTTGTATCACCAAGTAATGATTTACAATCTCTTGAGTTAGATCGTGGAAGTTATTATATAAGATATAGTTTTTTAAATAATATTTGTGGTTCTTTTGAAAATCCAACTAAACTTGTGATAACAGAAATATCACAAACGAGGACTGAGGTAAAGATTATACCCGAGTGCTTAAAAACCTCATCAAACCCAAGTGACGCATCTTTAACATTTGAATACTTAAATTTAATAAATAAAAGAATTCCGGGACCATCATTATACAATTTCACAGAAAACTTTATAAGAAAAGTAGATGTGCGAGATTTGTCTTTTCAAGCAGAGTTAGAATCTATTGTAGAAAACTATGAAGATGTGTTAAATAAATCTAAACAAGTATTGGGCACAGATTCAGTAAAAGATGTTTATGAGTCAATAGAAAGTATTAACAAAAAACTAATAGACCTTTACAAAAATATTTTACTATCAAAATACAATAATGTATTTACACAAAGTGATTACTATTTTGAATTTTTAAATTCAATAAATTATTTGATAAGTGTTCACCCAAGATTAGGAGACTCTGCGGTTGATGAAGATGTTATTAATTTTTACAAAACAGTTTTAATTTCATTATTTGATGTAGATTATTTAAACTCGTTGTATGTTGATAGATTTGATACCTATTTAAATAATTACATAAATTTTGGAGAAGGTGAAAAGTATCCTTTGATTTCAGTCACACCAACATTAGAAAATCAAAATGATGAACAGAAGCACCAACCTAGTATTTTAAAGTTATTTGAACCATTACCAACTAATATAGCAGTTGGTCAAAAACTTTATTTGTCATCGTCAATTTATTCTGACGATGTTATGCAAAAGACTAATTTTTTTAAAACAAACAAAGTATCTGCTTTTAAATTAAGAGGACCTGACAGATTCAAAGTAATATCATCAAGTGGAACTACTCAATTAAATCAAGATGAATTACAAAACGAAAATGAACCAAAAATTGATAAAGCAACTAAAGCAATATCAAACTATTTTTCGGAAGACATTAATGTAAATAATCATGATTTTTCTGATTTTAGAGATTTCGTAAAGTTTTCATCGGCAAGTAAACAACTTGAAATATTTATTGCAAAGCATTCAAAAATTTCGGATTTGATAAATAAAATAGATGCTATAGAATATGATATTTTATCTTTACAAAAACGAATTGAAAGCAATCTTGCAACAGAAGAAGATGCATCCGATGCGATTAACATATTAAAAAAGATTGATTTAGACAATTACAAAAAAAGTCTTGATGAAATACTTTATTCCTTAACTGATTATGAAAGATTTTTGTTCTATGAAGAGTCTGATCATGCATTTCCAAGAAATGAATACATTTACATATCTGGTATAACAGGATTGAACGAGACTGCGAACGGAAGATACATTAGATATGGGTATAATGATGGAAAGTATGACTATAAACACGCAAATGGAAATTGGTTTATATGGTGGGAAGTTGAAGAGGCATCTTGGATTTTATCTGATACTCGTTATTTCAAATTATCAAATTGGATAAAAATAGACGAGGATTCTTATTACTTTACATACAACATTTCTGAACTTACAAGTGAAGGATTTAACGAGTCTGATAGAATTGTATCTAATCGTGAATTGATAAGAGTAGGACCTGAAATAGGAAAAGTAGCACCTGACTTTATATCAACAAGAGCAAAAGAATGGACTGAGTCATTATCTTATCAATGGTTTCAAAAAAAGCACAAAGAAGCATCTTACTACGACAGAGAAAACTATGAATCGTTGGTAATGAATATTCCTGAGTTTTTAAGAAGAAATGAAGAAAATGATGAATTTATGAATCTTTTAAATTTGGTAGGCTTGCATTTTGACCACATTAATGGGTACATAGAAAATTTAGGAAATTCACGAAAAGTAAGAAATAAAAACACAAAAGGAATACCAGATAAACTTATTTATTATTTTTTACAATCACTTGGAATAAATTTCGCAGGACAAAATATAAATCTTGATGATATACAAAAAAATAATGTAAACGACAAAGAAACACAAACATATCGTAGGAATCAAATTTGGAGACGAATCTTAAACAATTTACCATATATTTTAAAAACAAAAGGAACACTATCTTCAATAACCGCATTATTAAGGTGTTATGATATACCTGACCATTTATTCAGTATACGAGAATATGGTGGTGCAACTGAATATTCTGATACAGAAGGTGACTCTGCATTTACGTTTGACACATATGATTATGGTTTAAATATTTCACAAGAAAATCAGTACATTCAACTACCCTGGTCATACGAAAGCAAAAAAGCAAGTTCTCTTGAATTGAATATTACATTTGATCCTAGTATTAACAATGGTTCTCAGAGTGTAAAACTCATAGAAGGTGGTAATTGGGAACTTGGTGTAAAATTCTTAGCAGAAAATGACGGAGACTATGGTAGATTTTATTTGCGTGTCGGTGAGCATGAACAAATGTGTCCTTCGAAATTAAAAAATCCTGTTTATATGTGGTTTGATGAAGGTTTTGATATTCTTATTCAAAGAAGTGAGTCGTTTAATAGACTGAAACGAAAAACATTATCTTTATATGTAAAAAGAAAGGTAGATGACAAAATTGTATTTAGTGATAACATTGATATTATTGTAGATGAAAAAAATTATGAATCATTTTCACTAGATGACTATATTTTCATAGGAAACTACACAGACCATAAATACAAAGGGGTTATAAACAGGTTAAGAATCTATTCATCACCAATTTCAGAAGATAAATTTGAAAATCATGTTTTATTTTCTCAGTCGTATAACATATCCGATTTTTACAGTCTTAGAGAAAATTTATTATTCAAAAGCAATCTTGACTATCCACTTGATTTATCTGATACTGCAAATTATAAAACTGGATACGGAGTTTTAAATAACAGTGCTTTTTCTAAGGATTTAAAATCCCATGCTAGGTGCTTTAATTTCATTAAGAAAGAATTTCCATTTGATTTTAAGGGTAAATTCAAAAAAGAAATTGCGGACTTACCTGGATATGGAAATCATGCATTTAACAATAATAAAATTAGAATTGAGACACAGGAATTAACTTCTACCTTAAACCCAAGATTTAGTTCGACAAAAAAATCACTAGACCGAGCTGGCAAAGACTCAAATACAATTGGTTTATTTTTTGGTTCTAGTATTCCATTGAATGAAGAGATAATTAAATTTTTTGGAAAGTTTAAATTAGGAGATTATATCGGAGATCCATCTTATTATGATAAACGCAAGTATAAAGAGTTGGAAAGTTTAAGAAAAGTGTTTGTTAGAGAGGGTTTTTCTAAAATAGATTGGTCAAATTATTTAAATACATTGAAAGCATACTTGGACGAATCTTTATTCGAGAATTTTGAAAAATTATTACCTGCACGAAGTCGTGTTATTGCTGGGTTGGTGGTAGAACCAACATTGCTAGAAAGAACTAAATTCAAAGGAATAAATGTTGATAATGAAATTCAAACAAATTATCAAAATATTACAATAGTAGATTCAACTGACAAAATAAAACCACTTAAAAACATTAGATTGTCTGGAAAAAACAAAAATAAAGATATTGTATCATTTGCAAATGAAAGAGTTTTTGTAAATAAACCTGATAATGAAAACAAAATTTGTCTTTCAACAGATAATTCCTATAAGAAAGTTACTGGTAAAACTAACAAGACAAGTTTATACAATAATTTTTATGGTGAATTAAATTCTAATTCCCTTGAATCCGATATACCAACATTTGGTCATGTGTTTAAAGACGGAAACTTATATAGAACCGAATACACATCCAATGAGTTTTACTATAACACTCAGTGGAAATCTGGTTTAGTTGATTATACTATATTAACAAAATTTTACATAGATATAAAAATACAAAAAAAAGATACAATTAATGAAGATGAAAGACTTTTAATAAGTTCTGCCGAGGGAAGGTATACTTCCCAACGAAATATAAACAAAAGAATATGTTTTATAAATTCAGCAAATACTTGGTTTATTTATTACGAACCTTATGTAGACCAATGGATTCTAATAAATTACGATCCAAGAAAAGTTAGAAATACTGAAACACTTTTATCAGACGGATCGATAATAAGGTTTTATGCAAACACAGATGCGGATAATTATTTTCCATCTGACTTTAATATCATTGTTTCAAATGAAATATCTAAATTGTCAGGTAATTTTACAATTTGGAATCCAATCTTTTTAAATAACAAAAAAACAGGACCTTTAAATTCGTACAAAAAATATGAACTAAGCACAAGTGTAACTTTTAACTCTGATAAAAGAATGAGACTATCAGGCACTGTAAGTGGGGTGATTGATTGTCAAATATCTGGTTTATTTAACGGAACATATACTCATATAAAAAATATAAACGGAGAGGAAGTAGTAGAACGAAAAGTCGGTGTAATTAGATTTAGAAATCAAAAAATAAAAGTTAGATTGGAAGGATTTTTCACGGGTATACTTGAAAATGGTTTTGTTGGAAACAGAAATACAGGTTCTAAATTTATTTTAAGTGATGGACTTTACAATAATCAAAGATTTGGTGGGTGTTATTTTAACAAAAAATATATGTTTGGTAATATAAATGATATAGTTGAAAATCATCCAGACAATGTAATAGTAAATATGGATTTATACAACCCAACCCAAATAAATAAATCTAGGTACAACTTCAAAAATCAAGTGTTAGTAAAAACACCCGACTATGTTGGTTTTAATTTTTCAAATGTAATAAATTCCACACGAAAATTAGAAATAAAAAAAGAATCAGAAAACAAAATATTTTATGAAAATGGCATTCCAATGAGGAATACCAAAGTCAAATATAAAAATAGTTTTATTCACAAAACACGTGATGTTTTAATTAATCCACTTATAACTAAATTAAAACTTAAAACTAAAGTAGAGATAGAAACCACAGAAATAAAAAGTATAAAAGTAATTGCATATCATTCTTCTTATGTAGATAGAGACATAAATAAAGAGTTAGAATATCGTATAAAATTTTTAAGAGAAAGTGAACAAGAGAATATTGACTTTTTGCTAAAGTTTGTATACGACAGAAAGCAAGAATTGTATAATTGCAATTTTAACTTATTTTCTTCCGGACTAAACTTAGAAGAAAACAAAGTTTACTTATCTTCGTTTTTTAGTCCTGACCTTGTAATTGAAACTGATTTAGACGTAAATAATTTATCAAATGAAATTTATTCCAATCAAGAACTTAATATAAAACTTACAAAAAATGAATTTGAAAGTAAATTAAATGAAGGAAGATATTTGATTTTAAAATACAATAATTCTGAGTTTAATGATCACTTCATTTATTTAATGTGTTCAATGGATGATTCAGTTGATCATATACTTAATTTAAATTCTAATAATTTTATAGAGAATACAAAAGATCAAATATCATACGGTGGTATAAATTATTACAGAAATGAAGTAATAGATGGATATGATGTAAAATCTGATATTATAGAAATTATTCAAAATAAGTATAAACTATTAGATCAGACACTTGATATAGGTGATTCTATTAATCTTGAAGTATCTGCCAATAGTAAAATGAAATATTATTCAGCAGTAAATCGTGAATTAAATAATGATGCCGATGACGATGAAGAGGCAATAATATACACACATGATACACTTGATGCAATTTCTAATATAAGCATAAATGATAAATTTTTATCTTATAGTTGTGAAATCGAACCACTTTTAAACCAAGCATACTATAATGAAGGTAATTCATTAACAAAATATTTTCATGTAATAGGAACTGATGAATACAAAGGATTTTATATAAATAACTTTAATGGCAGATGGATAACTGCAAATGGCCAGTATTTTAGAAGTTACAGAAAAAACAAAAAAAATTCTTACATACATGAGTCTGGTAACTGGTTAGTCTTTTATAGTATAACTAAACCAAATTGTAAAAAGACTGAAATAAAAGGTGCGTGGGTTCTTTTAAAAATAGATTCAAGAAACTTTGCGGAAAAGGAAGAAAGTGAACTGTTTGCAGACGAATTTTTATGGATGTACGGATTTAAAGAATCTGAATTTAATGGAAATGTAAATAACGATTCTATTGAAATTTCTAGTGTAAAGTTTAGTACAAACTTTGGAACAGGACCTACTGATACTGATTTGCCATACGAGTCAAATATAGAGTTATACGAAGACTTATCTAAAAATGAATTATTTATTCAAACCGAGTCTACCAAATCTTCTCGTAAAATTGTAGATTCTTCATTTACAATAATACCGGTTAAAGATAAGTTTAGATTTGCAGATAAATATGCAGTTAACTATATTGGTGCCAGAAACAATATACTAGCATGGTCGGTAATAATAAAGTCAGTCGAGAATAAATTACCACCAAGAGCAGTTTACTCAAAAGTTTATCCTGAAAAAGATGCGGACGTAACAATTGAAGTATCTTATGAAAATACTTTTGAAAAAATTCTTCCAAAGGTAAGATTGCTTGGGTCAGATGTACGCACATCAACAATAAACAAAATAGAAGGAACATATTATAAGACAACAAAGATTATCAACAAATATCCTGTTTTTAGAAATGCACATGATTATTACATTTATTATGATATATACACAGACAAAGATGGATCAATGAATGTATGGGTAGTGGGTGATGAAATAATACCACTAACTGATCCAGCAAATTCAATTGTTAATACGGGGAAAGTAATTTTTATATCAGATTCGGGTGCGTGTGTAACTGATGAGTTTTATTTTAGACTTGGGTACGACTTGACTCCAAATATATTTTCTTATGATGACAGAGACTTGGTTGTGGCAGGGGGTTTTAGAAATGCAAAACTACTCAGAGACAGAGACACTATAATTGAATGGGGTGCTAGAAGAAATATTGATGCGTGTTCAGTTTGCGATGATAACAATTCGTCTTCGTATTCAATAAATATAATGCCGGAAAATGCATCTTCTTTATACATAGGTCCAAGGATACGGGTTGATGACATAAACGGAGAGTTGAATATTAATATAAAGTGCAACAGATTAGATTGCACAGGTGACCTTTTTGATTTTTATGGAAATTATACAAAATCAATTCAGTTTGGTGATTTTGCAAATCCAGTGTACTTTAATAATAATACTGAGAATGTCCAATTTGAACTAACCGACACCGGTTGGGAACTTGGGTATAATGTGGTGATATTTAATGACACGGTAAGTTTTGTAAGTTCAAAAAATCAAAGAGTTAAAAATTTTGATTTGAAATACGAATATCCGAAATACGGAACATATATTGCAGACACCGGCAGTGTAGTCAATATTGAAATAGAAAAGGATGAGTATGATGATGTAATTTTATTATCAAGTTCGGATGAAGTAAAATTTAACAATAAAATTTTTACTAAATCACACCAGTCTCACAATGAAAGAAGTGTATGGCATTTTAATGAGGAATTATTTATTTATTATTTTAAAAACGAAATAAACAACAAAGAGGGTTGGTGTGTTAATGACATATTAACTGACAAGAATGTAAAATATAAACAAAACACAAGACTTAATAGTGGTGGTCGTGATCTCGACGAGATATATGGTGTTTATTATATGGAACGTAATGGTGTCATAGATTTCAATTTAGAAAATTGTTTAGTCGCAAATGCAGAGGTTTTATTCACTACAACCGGAAGAGAAAGTATAAATTCTACAAGACAAATAAACGAGTCCGATCCAGACTCATTCTCATATAAAGTAAGTACTAGAGGATCGACAAAAGTTGACACAGATGCGTTTGAAGTTAGAAAACTTACGTCGTCTTCAAGTAATTTAATCGAGACCTATATCCCATTTCAGTTTAAATACAAACCGTCTTGCTTTGAACGAGATGTAAGAAGTAATCCAATTTTTAATATAGAAACAAGTGGAAAGTTTGACTCAAACGAAAAACTAAAAATAGATATAGATTATTTGGATTTCCAAAATACAATAAGTATTGAAAATAAATTACCAGATTCATTTGATCGTGTAACGGGTTCTAATAAACTTATCAGACGTATAGAGTTATATAGAAACGACACAGATCAAGACACAACAAGCACTCGTTCTATTTTAAGACATTTAATTGGAAAACAAATTTCCGATAATATGCCAGAAATTAACAGGATTAATTTAAATGTGGAGTTAGATATTGATTACTTCAGAGACAGGTCCCGACTATATGATAATGAGTTTTTAATAGAAGAAGACGAAGATATGGTACAATCTTTTAAAGACGATGGAGACGAAGAAGATGCGAAGGTTGATCGTATTGTAGAAATAAAACAATTAAACAAATATAAAGTAAATACGGAATATAGATTGTGTGATGTTAATAGAATTAAAACACCGGGTAAATTAGTATCTCAAAAAAAATCAAAACTACACAAAAGTAGTAAACGGAGATTGTTTAGAAGAAATAGCATAAACAATGTTAATTCAACCATAGATATGTTTTCGGGTGATACAAACAAAACATCTCCAATAATAAGGACAAGGGTAGTTTTTGACAGAGTAGGTGTAGAAGGGGGTTCGTCAGATTCTTTTTGGTTTATTGATGATATTCCTGTTGAGTCTCAGCAAGACTATTCAGAAGAACCCACACCAGTTAAAGGTTACTCTGATATTAACATAGAAGTTCGTGATAACCTAGAATTGCATTATGTATTTAATAACTCACGTGAAATAAATTATCCAGACACTCCAACACCATCACCATCACCATCACCATCTAGGTCTAGAACCAAAACAAAAACAACCACCCCAACGAAAACAAAAACTAAAACTCCAACATATACACCGACTCCAACAAAAACACCCACACCAACACCAACCAAAACTCCAAGTATGTCCGCATCATTGTCTTATTCAAATACAAAGTCAATATCATATAGTAAGTCGATAAGTTATTCAAAATCGCAATCATATACCGACACGGGTACTCCAACTAAATCTTCATCTAAAAGTATATCTTATTCAAAATCAGAAAGTGCTTCAAAATCATATTCACAATCAAAAACACCAACATTAATACTTCCGAATAGTTTTGATGTATCTCAAAATGGAATTACATTAAGTTCAATGATTTATTTAGTGGGTGGTCATTTATTAAATAAAGAAATATTTGCAACTTTAGCACAAGTATCCGGAGTTGATCCAAATAAATTCATTGGTGCATCATTAAGTGGTCCATATACCCTTACCACATTTGCAAATGGTGGGAGGTATGAACGCACTGATTCTGAAAATGGAATAAAACTACAAATTTATCGTGATAATCAAAATTGGTGGTATATTGCTGTGATTGAATATGCTAATATCAAATTTAATAAATCAATTTTCTTTTCAAGGGGTGATGTTCGTCCAGAGTTATTAAGCAACTGGACACAGGACAATCAGTTGGAATGGGGTCGACTATTTACTCCACCTGGGTTGATTGCAAATATTCCTGCGAGTATAAAAAACAAAGCAAAAACATATAATGTAGATTCACAAAAAGAAATTCCGTTTGATGTTGATCCAGATTCCCCATATATAATAACTTTAAAAATAAAACCAATTAATGGTTCATCATCAATGACAGATGAAATTACAGAGAGTGATGTGGTGTATTTTCATGACTGGCAAATAAATTCAAGTGTATGCGATAATTACGAAAATGCACTTGACTTTACTTATAGAATAACCGAAGTAGTATCCAAGAATTTGGACGGGTGGACAATTAAATTACAAAATACAATGTTTACAAATCCAACATTTATGTGTCCGGTTGAGGTAATACAAAAATTTGGATACGTAACAATAATAGAAAAGGCTTTTAGGTCATAAATGGAAACAGAACACACAGAACATTTACATTATAGTGTAAAAGACCTTTCTGGAAAAAAAAGAAAAGGACATTTACACGGAAAACTAATTGATGGTGGTACAACCCGTGATACATCAAAGTTCGCACATCTTGGAAACGACATAACAAATATTGAATTGGAGGAAGGTGAGGTTTACACACCAAGTGATTATGTTGATGTAATAGGTGGTTCTGACATCTTAACTAACTCTCTAACAATTGCAATGTGGATAAACTTCCGTGGAGAAAGCAATCCAAAAGAATCATTAATTCATACACGTGGAGATTCTGATAAATTTTCATTTATGGTAAATGTAAATGATTCCGAGGGAGATGACGAATTAACTGGATTACTTGGATACACATGGAATAATTCAAAAGAAAATGTATCAACGAGTGAAGGTGCAAGTACAAAGTGGAAATATCCGTTTGTTTCATTTGAGGAACAGATACCAAAAAATAAATGGACCTGGTTGGTGTTGATGCTATACCCATCTGGAACGACTCGTCTTTTTGTGGATAATGTGTATAAGTCAGTATATGATGAGGGTTATATTCGTGATAAACTACTATTAAAAGATATAGAAATAGGTAGATTTAGTGGTTATGTCGATTCAATTTATTTATTTTCGGACAATCTTGATTATGGTAATGTGGAAATAGGTGAGTCGGCAAAATATGATTTAGAGTATTTATACAACACAAGTAGAACAAATCCACTACAACCAAAAGTTGTTCAAAGACCACCTAGAAAAAAGACACTTTACGAAGGAATACCTTTTTATTATATGCAGGATGACGAATATCTAGAGGCAAACTCCGAATATAATAATAGAACACAAAGTAGAATTGATAGTGGTGAATATCTTCATAATGTAATACGATCACAAACTCAGGAAGATTTGAATTTGCAAAAATATGAAATAAAAGGAGGACCCAATTCTGGTGCCCGTGTATTTGCTGATAATAAATTTATGTCTTTTGTTGGTGAACTTAGAGAAAATAGTTAATTGATGTGTAAAAAAAAGTATATATAAATATTTATTAAAACAGAACAAACCAAATATATATATTTATCATGGGTTACTTAAATAACGAAACAATAACGGTTGAAGCAACTTTAACAAAAAGAGGAAGAGAACTGCTTGCATCTGAGTCTGGACTTAACATTACAAGTTTTGCACTTGCGGATGATGAAATAGATTATACATTATACGATCCAAATCATCCGGGTGGAACTCAATATTATGATGCGGCTATTAGAAGTGTACCTGTATTTGAACCACTTACGGATGAAACACAAGCACTCAAGTATAAACTTGTAACACTTCCTCCCGGAACACAATACATACCATTAATCAAACTTGGACAACAAAGCATTACACTTGATAAAAACTATAATGGTGTGGTTACAATTTCTCCAACAACTGATCCTGTATACAACACAACACTTGGATACACGGCAGTATTATCAGACAGAAGAGTAGGTACACTTACAGGATCGGGTGTGGATGGTACGGCCGCGTCATCATCTGCATTGTTTCTTGGTGATACTTCAAGTGAACAAGCACAAACAGTAGTTGGATTAACATTTACATTTAGACCAAATGCTTCTATTGATAAAGATAGAACTGCAACATTAACAATAATTGGTAACGAAAGTGGGGGTTCGGTAACAATACCGGTTCGTGTATTTACCGACTCAATAGCAGAAAGTGGAATATCTGAATCATTATGATATATAAACAAATAGAAGAAACTGATAAAGTATTTGGTCGTTCCCAAAAAATATCGTCAGGAAGTTTTACAGAGGGATTCCAATTATTGGGTATGTATATTGATGAAAGAGAATTAAATTCTGAACTTACAAAATATGTACAGTCCGGAGTAGGTCAAACTGAAGATGACTCTGATTTGCTTGGTTTAAATGCTGATGAACTAGCAACACAAAATTTTGTAAGTGATCCTGATTATTCTACATTTAATTCAAAGTTTTTAATACAAAACTATTTACCGTCCGTTGATGTAACAAACAATTACCACGATTCACATTGGACAACGGTTCAATTTGGTGATTATTATGCAAATGTATACAACGAGGAAACTCAGATAGGTGAACTAGAAAACGAAAATGCAGAGGTTCAATTTACTATCACATACGGAAATAAATTCGGTTATGGAAGTCGTGTAGGGACAAAATCTGCATCGGTCACAAAGGCAATCTATTCGCAATACAAAAATTTGTTGTTGGGTCCTGGTGATGATAGTTTTACGTTTACATCTGACAATGCAAGTTTATCGGGTAAGGACAGAGATTCTATATTTGTGATGAATATGTCTGCAACTGCATTAAAAGAAAAAATAGATGAAGGTAACCTTGAATTCACTCTTAGTTTGACTGCAAGATTTTCATACACTGAAAATAATAATGAAGAATTTATTGAAAAAACATTTTCCCAAACATTCAAAGATGACTCAAGATACGAAGGAAATGTTCTATCGGCAACGGGTGAAAAGAAAGTAGAAAAGTCTTTTAATATCATAAAGGGAACTCTTGCTGATGGAAATCCTATAGAGACGGACAAATATGCGGTGGGAACTGGTGATGGGGCAGGTGAGGGGTTTGGTCTAGTTTATCCAGACTTAGGAATTATTATTTTAAATCCATATGCACTTGCGTGTGAATTTGGTACGAAAATAGAAACTTGGTATGATGAATGGTATACACCTACAAAAACTGACATATTTCCTGAAAGAGATGAAAATTGTGGAAGAGTTCTTGCTTGGTATGGTTCAATTGATCAAAACGCAACAACCGAACAGGCAGATGATGTAAAATATGGAATTGAAAGAAATCATCAAAACTTTCTAAAACTATTTTATATGTTAAAACTCGGTGGAGATTTTAAATGTCGTAGTAGTGAATTAATTCCGTCTAAACACTACTTTATTCGTGTTAGGAATTCTGATTTTAATTATTCAAACAATCCTACTTTTATTTTCCAAAATAAAGAAGCAAGACAACTTGCTCAGTCAGAAGGACTTCCCCTTGAATATTTTTCTGGACGTCTTAGATTTGATTCATTTTCTAATGACCCGAAAACTTACATTACCACAATTGGTTTGTATACGGAAAATAATGAACTTGTGGCAGTTGCAAAATTGAGTGTACCTGTTCTTAAAAGTTTTGATACTGAAACATTAATTAAAGTAAAATTAGATTTCTAACCTAATATTTAATCAAAAATATATTTATATTTATGATTAAGAGTTTAAAGGTTTCTGATAAAACTGTAAGAAAGTTTAAATCTAGCAAGAGTTGGAAACACTCTACCATAGACTCGTTGACAAATTTGGTATTAGAACAAACACTAAATAACGGAAACCAAGTAAAAATTCAGTTAGATGATAACCTTGGACTTGCCACAGAGCAAAACAACAATACAACTGATATAAAAATAAAGTATGGAAAAAATACAACTGGTACCTTTTACCCAATTGCACACAAAAACTATAATGCTGAATATGAAAAAATAAACTACGATGGTTCTTATTATAGAAATGTATATAATTCTGTTAAGCATTTATTTTATAATGACTACGGAATTTATACAAACGATGAGGATATTAAAAACCCACTGATGGTGTTTGGTTCGGAAACTGGTCAGTACAAAATAGATAGCAGTGATTCAAATTCATTTGGTGATGTTCAAAATAATTACGAAAGAAGAATTATTCGTGATGAAATGTTAGTCATTGAAATTGCAAAGAAAAACTTTGGTGAAAAAATAAAACCAAATTCTTTTAAAATACGAGATTTTTCATCACCTCATGGAGTAATTGAAATAATTGATGATGGTGCAACCAATTTAATGATAAGTGAAAATTCTTTTAATGAAATTAAAGAGGTTAAAAGATCAAAATCAAAAAAATTAAATAAAGAAGATTACGATGAAAAACTAAATTCGTCGGATATGCTAGTAGGAAAAAAACTTGCATCTGATGGAGATTATATACTTGCCGGTGTTCCCATGAACCAAGATTCACCAAGTGACCTATTAACAGGTAGTGCATCTTTATTTAGATACGACACAGAAACAAAAGAATTTAGAAGTGTGAGAGAATTTATGTGTCCATTCACTCAACAAGGGTTGATAAACGAGTCAAAGTTAAATTCAAATAGTTTTTTAGTAACTGAGTTGGGTGAAATTCTATCAGGCAAAAACTATTCAATAAACGATAAGTTTGGAGAATCGGTTGAATTGAAAAATGGAACTTGTGCAATTGGTTCACCTGAATCACACATACATGGTGTATGCAACGATGCTAGACAAGGTCATGTATTTTTGTATGATGTTGACAAGGGTGGTTCTGAAAATTGGGGTTTGACTGAAATAATAGAAGGTGATCCTGGATCGGAATTTGGTTCGTCTATTTCAATACACGGAAAATATATGGCTGTGGGTTCACCTGGTGCATATAAAGGTAAAGGTGCTATATACATTTTTGAAAAAACTATTAGAAACAAAACATCTCCTTGGTGGAGAATATCAGACGCACATTCTGACTTTTGCTATAATGAAATGTCAAAAACTCACCGTGGTATTCCCGTTTGTGATAAATTAAAAGAGTTAAATGAATCTGCATATCGTTGGAAGATAAAAACTGCATCACCTGAGAATTATGGTTTAACTTATTTTGGCACAACCGAAGATGATGTATGTGAATTAAATCAAATTGGTACTTTTGAAAATGATGAGGAGGTTTCATCTTTCGGGTTTGAAACATCATTTCCAGTTTCACATTATCATAAATTTGATAAAGAAAGACGTACACCAGAATATGGAGAAGGTGATATTACTTGGAATTTAGTGGCAATTGTCAAAAGTGAAAAGGTAAATCGTCTCGGTGAAAATGTTAAATTGTATGACGATTTGTTAGTTTCAACTTCACCTACATCTGATCATAAAAAAGCAGTAGTGTTTAAGAAATATAAATCAGAAGATGGATGTTTTTTATGGAAGCACACCCACTCTTTGCATAAAAATTTTATTTACAATTATGATTTTGAAAGTGTAAATATTTCTAAATATTTCAATGATATAAGATTTAATCTTGAAGATGACACGATTACAATAGAAGTTGATGTAAAACAAGTTGCGGAATCAACTGATGTAGGTTTTATTTATAGATTTGACAAATTGTTTGGGGACGGAACTGACGCATTTAATAGTAGACTTTTACACGGTGGTGAGGTTGTAAAATCAAATAAGTTTAAACTTACTGATGTTCCTCCTGGAGAGCATAAAATTTATATAGGTAGGTATATTGACAAATATTTAGTTGGAATTCCATCGGTTATATCATTTTCAATAAATCCTCATATACAAGAAGTAGATGAAAGAGCACCCCAAGTTAAATACCCATATCAGTATTTTTCAAATAAATATACAAACTACGGAGTATCACTTGAAACAAATGGTAAATATATTCTCATAGGTGATGACAATGATAGAGTATATGTTGATACAGATTTAGAATTAACAAAGGGAGTATCATATTCATCGGGATCAGTGTGGGTGTACGAAATTGAAAAAAATAGTATTTCCTACTTACAAAAATTATATGAAATAGAAGATGAGGAAAGACGATTTAATAACAGATTTGGATGCTCTGTGTCAATGATTGGTAACGACTTTATTGTAGGGTCTCCTTGTACAGATGAAAGTAAAATAGTATTAGAAAATAAAGGGTTAGATGTTAAAATACCAGATTATGAACTTGGGGTAGAAAACTATGAAGAAGATTTCTATAATGTTCAACAATCATTGTTTACTTCATTTACATATGAATTTATAGGAGACGGTGACATTGATATGTTAATTTACATTGATGTAAAAGATTTAGTTGATATTAATTTGGAAAATATAACTGACTTTGAATTAAATGCTTCTTTCATATTTTCCGACAAAAATTATATTGATACTAACAACGGTGAACTCACCCGTGGTATTTACAAAAATAAAAACTACTTAACTGATAACAAAGTTTGCTTTGCAGTAAAAACAATTTCACACTTATTTGATCCAAATGAAAAAATTGAATTTTTATATTCAATAAAACGCAATAGTATACAAGGTACAACCACTTATTTTAGAATTGGTGAAAATAACAAAATAGAATCTCTTAAAAATATAAAAAGTGTAAAACAAAAGAATAAAGTAAAAACAAGTTATGGAATTGATGTATCATTAAGTTCTACAAGAATTTATGTAGGAAATTCAATAATAGGTGATTGGCCTGTTGATCAAATAACTGGATTTGATGACACAGAGATTGTATCATTTGACGATTGTTCTCACATATACTCAAACCGAGGTGATATAATTTGGGGGAACTTGGAGAAGAATGATTTAATTTTGGAAGGTTCAATACTTGCTTATGACGTTAAAACAATAAGGGATGGTGGTAAGGTTTATGTTGGTAATGTATTTTACAAAAATGGAATCGCAGTAATATCTGAGTTATCTGAGTATTATGAAAATCTTTTAAAATTTGGTGGTCGGAATGGATATGAAATTACATTTGATAGTATTAATAGTATTTATGAAAATGAAATTTTATGTAAAGTAAATCCGCATGAATTTAATGCAAGCACAAATCCAACTTCTATTATAGAGTCAAATATTGCATTTGATGTAAATGGAGATGGAAAGTTTGACATAGTTGATTTATCTTTTATTTATCGTTATATACTTGGTTCTTTCAGAAGATCACAAGTTGATGATTCCGAAACGGGTGAATTATCAAATACTCTTGTGCTAGAGCAAAACTCCAACTGGCCAAATGAAGATGTATTGATGAGTGAGTCGGAAGATGCATTGTTTATAAATGTATTACAAAATCTTACGAGTGACATGAATCTAAGTAAGTCCGAGGAACTTAAAATTTTAGATAAATTAGATCAATTAAACTCATTAAAAGAAAATGGATTAGATATAGATGGTGACGGAGTTGTATCTGCAAATGATGCGAAACTATTAGCAAGATACTTTGTTGGAAGACACGGTAAAGCACTTACAAGTGGTATAATAAATCCATTAAATTCCACTGCAATTCGTAAGAACGCATTTGAAATAGTTCAGTATCTGGATGAAAAAACTGGAAAATACAGTGGTAGAGAAATTATAAAAGACTTTTTAGATTATGAAAAAAATGATCTCAACGATAAAAAAGGTAGTTATCTTGCACCATATGCAACAACTATTGGTTTATATGACGGAAACGACTTGGTAATGGTTGCTAAATTAGCAAAACCAGTAAAAATCATACCAAACTACCCAATAAATTTTTTGGTAAAATACGATGTTTAACATTTCAATCTAATATTTATATTAAAACTTCAACAAGGAGACAAAAAAATGGCAGGAGACGCAGACTTACATACAAGTAAAAATTCAAGTTTAAAAAACGGAGCAAAGTTTTCCGACTTTAGAACTGGACAAGATAGAAGAAGAACCGGCATAATTGGTCGGTTTGAATCAGACGGAGCAGGAACATTTTACAGAAATTCGATGCCCGCACCAATTGCAGGATCTGCCCCTGGTGTAAATACATTTGCAAGAACTGGTGGTCGAGGTCAGGGTGTTAATTTCTTTACGTACGGTCAAAATGTAAAGAAAGGTAATCAATCTTTTCTAAGTGGGGTTTCCCGTGCTGATGTAGGTGGTGTAGAAGCAGGAGCACAAAACGACACATTTAGTGGTAGTTCTACAATTGCAGGATTCACAACTCACATTGCAAAGGGTATGTCTCAGTATAGTGACTATGGTGCTGATAACGGAGCAGTAGGAGATACTGCCGATGCAAGTTATTATCGTTCTGGTGGTGGAGCAAAGTTCGATACAGAACGATATGCTAACTATATGGCAAATATGGTTGGAACTCAAAGTGCAGAAGGTCTTGCATCTGCTGGACAAGGAGTTCTTAGTAACTCACGTACCGGTGTTGAATAAATTTAAATAATTGACTTTTTAGTTAATTTGGCATATTTTAATTTATGCCAAAAAACAAATTATGTCTTGGACTGGATTTAAGTTCTACTACGGTTGGTTATTGTTTTTCATCATCTTCAACTGATATTTTAAAAGCAGGATTCATTCCAGTTCATAAAGAAATCTCCATTAGAAGTAAAGCACATAAGGTTGCAGAGGAATTGAAAAATATTCAACTGCAACCTTTTGTTGTTATTGTAGAAGATTCGTTAAGTGGATTTGGTGGTGGGAGAACAAGTCAGCAGACTATTGTAAAATTAGCAAAGTGTAATGCCATAATAAGTTATGTTGTAGAAGAATTGTATAATTTAGAAGTACAACATATAAATGTATCTACAATGCGTAAAGCAGTATTTGGAAAAAGCAGAGAAAAGGGATTGGATAGTAAAACATTTGTAAAGTGCAACCTTGAAAATATGCTTGATTTATCCGACTTTATTCACTATAATTCTAAGAATAATTATGATAAAAAAAACTACGATATGCTTGATGCTGTAGTCGCATCTTTGTATCATTGGTATTCTTTGAAATAGTGGGCATCTCTGAACAAAAACTTCTTAATCTTCTACAAAAAGTATTAGGAACTGGAAAAATCGTCTCTAAAGACGAGGCTATGTTTTTATGTCCATTTTCCCATCATAGAAAACCCAAACTTGCGATTAATTTATCCACACAAAGATGGCAAAGTTGGATTGATACAAATGCAAAGGGTAGATCAATTTATGGTTTATTCAAAAAAATGAATGTTGCTCCGCAATATCTTACTGAACTTTCAAGAATTGTAAAGATACCCAAAAGTACGCAACAAAGTGAAGAAGAACAAATTAAAATTCATCTTCCATACGAATTTACCTCATTGCGGTATGATACTGAAAAAACGAGATCATCAAAGTCTGCGTTTAATTATCTAAGACAAAGAAACATATTTTCTTATGATATAGAAAGATATAATATTGGATATTGTGAAAGTGGTGATTATGCGAATAGAATCATAGTACCATCATATGATTGCGACAATAATTTAAATTATTTTATAGCAAGAGATTTTACCGGAACTGCGTATTTACGATACAAAAATCCACCAGTCAGCAAAGATGTTGTGGTGTTTGAGAATCAAATTGATTTCTCTGAACCACTTATTTTTTGTGAGGGTGTATTTGATGCTATGGCAATTCGTAGAAATGCAATTCCACTATTGGGGAAGAATATTCCAAGTAAACTAAAAACAAAATTAGTTGAACATGGAGTTTCTGAAATATGCATTGTTCTTGATAACGATGCATTTAAAAACGCATTACAAATTTCCGAAACACTGATGAACGAAAATGTTCGTGTCAAATTAGTAAAAATGGGAAATGACGATGCGGCGGACATTGGGTTTAATAAAATAATTCACAAAATTAGAAACGCAGAACTTCTTGATTTTAGTGAATTGATGAAGCAAAAGTTATGCATGAACTAAAAACAAATTTAAAGAATGTTGAAAAAGTATATCATCTCGCAGACATTCATATAAGAAACGTAAAAAGACACAACGAATATTCATTGGTATTTGAAAACTTTTACAAACAAGTAAAAGAAGACAACCTTGATAATGCAATTATTTTTATTGGTGGTGACATTGCTCATGCTAAAACAGAAATGAGTCCTGAGTTGATTCATCAAATTTCATCATTTTTAAGAGAATGTTCTAAACTTCATCCTACGATTGTAATCGCAGGTAACCACGATTGTAATTTAAACAATCCTGATCGTCTTGATGTATTGTCTCCTATTATGGACATGATGGACGATGACAATTTATTTTATTTAAAAGATAGTGGTGCATATAAAATAGGTGATGTCGCAATTGGTGTATTTGGTATTTTTGATGATCCCAACGAATATGTATGTGGAACTGATATAACAGATAAATCTATTAACACAAAGATTGCAGTTTATCATGGTGCAGTAAAAAGAAGCAGAACTGATGTTGGTTATGTTGTTATGGGAGGTGACATTGAGTTGCCTATGTTCAATGGGTATGATATAGTCATGTTGGGTGATATCCACAAATATCAAACACTACAAGAATACCAAACAGAGCATAGATTTATACCCGAATCTAAATTTGGTGAATATAAACTAGAAGGATGGGAACTTGCAGATGTCTAAACGATTTTTAATAAAGTGCAACCATATTCACATTGGTGATATTTTATTTGCAAGCAGTGTTGCAAAAAAATTAAATGAAGAGCAAGGACCATGTTCTATTCATTTCTCAGTAAATTACTTGCAACCAATTGAGTTGCTTAATAATAATCCTTACATTGATAAAGTCTTCTTTAATGAAAGTTTTGGAACATATGATGAAGTTTTTAATTTAATTGAAGACACCGACACACTAAATCCATATGAATCTGCGGTGTCTCAATTTCAAAGAATGTGTAATATTAAAAACTTCGACGATACCTTTGAAATTTATACAAACCCTTCTTTGGATTATTCAATTAGTGAAAGTTTTCGTGAACTTGTTAAAATAGGTGATTGGCCAACCTCATTAATTAAAGTAGGTTATCAATGTGACTGGGATAAAAAAAGTTTTTTATTTACAGAAGAACAATATGAACGTGCCGAAAACGGAGAAGACGGCACAGGATATGGTGATGGTTCTCGTAATATATATGATATTATCAATTGTCTAGAAATTAATCCTAATATTATGTTATTTGCGTTAGGTCTTGATGATAAAATTTCAAAAAGATATCCTGCGATCAATTCAACTAGCAAATTTACTTTTACTGCAAGTTTAATTAAGAATTGTGATTTTGTTATAGGGGCAGAGGGATGTTTAACAAACATATCATCTGCACTGGGTGTGAAAACAATAATTACCACAGATTATATACATCAAATGTTTGGACCTAAAGGAATTAAATGGCAACAAGAAGGTGGTGACTTAAATAATTTAGAGAGTCGTAAACCTTTTCTAGGACCTTGTAATTATTTTCCGAACGCGGACCACATTCATCTTAATCCATATCTCACCGATCAACAAGTCGGAGAAGAAATTTTAAAAGTAGTTACACATGGAAGATAAAGAGAATTACATAAAAATAAAAAGACACAACGGTCAGAAACCAGTTGTGGTTTATTCGGGAAGCATGATTCAACAAAATCATGGTGAGAAACCATTTGGTCATGGTTATGTTTTGTGGGACTTAAAATCACGTACACACAAGCACAAAGAAGTATTCAATGAATATGGATACTATACCATTGAAGTAAGAGATGGGAAGTGTGTAAGTGACTTGGATAAACTTCCTAAGAAAGCAAGATTAAGGGTAAAAGTATTTAATACAACGGCAACGGAAACTAAAGAAATAATTGCAGAGATACGAAAGAAAACAAGCATAACTGACTTAAATGTCACACGGTGCGATGCAATATCTGAAGCAAAAAAGTTTGATCGTGACAATAAGTTTGATTTTGGTGACATATCACTTGTACAAGTGCAAAACGATTTAATAGAAGATTATCTTCGCAGAAATTTTGTTGTTGATGATGACCAAGTAAAAACTGCTCTTGATATTAATAAAGAAATCAACGATAAACTTGTAGTAAAAGAAGTTCTGCGTAATTGCATTTGGAAACCAAAGAAGTTTGAGTTCGGAAATATGTTTAGTTACGGAGATGGAAACATCATTGACTTTTCTAATATGAAAAGTGTTATGGGATTGTTTGCATCTAATGCAAGTGGTAAAAGTAGTGTAATGAGTGCATTGAGTTTCTGTTTGTTTGATAAGTGTGACCGTGCTTTTAAGGCATCTCATGTTTTAAACACACAAACCGATTCATTTTATTGTAAACTAAATTTTGAAATAGGTGGAGTAGATTATTTTATTGATCGTCAAGCAACAACAAAGAAGAATGGTGATGTAACTGTGGTGGTAGACTTTTGGAAGCATGATGACGATGGCAACATAATATCATTAAACGGAGAGCAACGTGCAGGAACAAATGCTATAATTCGTGACCATGTAGGTTCGTATGATGACTTTGTTTTGACTACATTAAGTTTGCAAAATAATAATGCAATTTTTATAGATAAAAGTCAAAGTGAACGAAAAGATTTACTTGCACAATTTATGGGCATAGATACATTTGATCAATTACACTCTACTGCTTCCGAAGACATTAAAGAAATAAATGCTTTACTAAAAAGATTTAATCGTGAAGATTTTGATGAAACTCTTGCAGATGTAAAAGAAAAACTTGATAGAGTAAATGAAGAGTATAATCAACAAGATAGTAAGACTAATGTAGCATTACTTGAACAGAAAAGATTAAATAAAGAATTAGCAGATAAAAACTCATTATTTAAAAATTGTTCATTTGATGAAACCGCAGTTGATATTGATAAATTAGAATTCAATAAAAATAATTTAAAAGAAAGACTTGAGATAGCAAACGACAATCGTTCTGATGAATCTACAAGAAAGAAAAGTTTAACATTAGAAAAGAAAAATTGCTCACAACAAATATCTGAGTTGGGGGGTACAGAAGAAAAGTATATAAATGTATTAAAAGTCCGTGAAGATATTACAAAAGTAGAAAAAGATTTGGCCGTATTAAGAACATCAGTTAATGCTAAGTTAGATAAACTTAAACACTACGATAGTCATCAGTATGATCCAAAGTGTAAGTTTTGCGTTAACAATTCTAAAAATCTTATTGAAAGTGCAGAGCAAACTAAAAACGAACTAGATAAAGACAAAGCAGCCGCCGATGAATTAGTAAAGCAAAAAACTATTTTTAGTGATATACTTGAAGATAATAAAGATGTAGAATCTAATTACGAATTGCTAAAAGACTTAAATAATAAATCTAATCAACTTGTATTTGAAATAAACGAAGCAGATTCTAAAGTTCTTGCTTTGTCTAGTATGATTGAATCTCTTGAAAAAGATATTGTTTTAAATGATAAAAATATTAAAGAATATTATGAGTGCAAAGACATAATTGAGTTTAATAAAAATATACAAGATGAAGTTGATGAATTAAATTTAAAATTAAATTCTGTAAATAAAATTGCAAATGACGAAAGTGAAAAACTTCAAACACTTTTCGGTGAAGTGAAAATTGTAGAAAAAGAGCATGAAGATGTAATTTCTTCAATTGAAGAAGCAAAAGGTTATGAAAGAAAAAAACGAGGATATGAACTTTATCTTGATGCTGTAAAACGAGATGGTATATCATATGAACTTATTTCTAAAACTATTCCAAGTATTGAAAGTGAAGTAAATAATATACTTTCTCAAATTGTTGATTTTGGTATGAATCTTGAAATGGATGGAAAACATATTTACTCAAAGATTACTTACGAAGACCGTCATTGGCCTTTAGAAATGTGTAGTGGTATGGAACGATTCATAAGCAGTATTGCTATGCGTGTAGCACTTATCAATGTAAGCAGTCTTCCTCGTTCTAATTTCCTTGTCATTGACGAAGGTTGGGGTACACTGGATGGAGATAATATCAGTAGTGTATTTAATCTATTTACTTATCTAAAAGGTCAGTTTGAGTTTATCGTGGTCATTAGTCACTTGGATGTTATGCGAGATATGGTAGACGAAATTGTAGAAATTCAAAAAGAAGGTTCATTTAGTAAGATAAAATACGGAGCATAAAACATATTTAGATATATATTTATTATGTACCTGAATTG
>Ga0213866_10000436_pt1 | contig 33986 bp, 25 predicted proteins | sample PICome_11_FD_160079 | JGI IMG/M metagenome (GOLD analysis project Ga0213866, IMG submission 160079) | Coastal seawater microbial communities near Pivers Island, North Carolina, United States - PICO284 | ecosystem: Environmental > Aquatic > Marine > Coastal | place: USA: North Carolina... | reverse complement strand
TCTAATCCCATTTGCTACCCTCGCTTTCGTCTCTCAGTGTCAGTTGCGGCCCAGCAGAGTGCCTTCGCCTTTGGTGTTCCTCCCGATCTCTACGCATTTCACCGCTCCACCGGGAATTCCCTCTGCCCCTACCGAACTCAAGTCTACTAGTTTTCTCTGCCTGCCCGGAGTTAAGCCCCGATCTTTGACAAAAAACTTGATAAACCACCTACAGACGCTTTACGCCCAATTAATCCGGATAACGCTTGCATCCTCTGTCTTACCGCGGCTGCTGGCACAGAGTTAGCCGATGCTTATTCCTCAGATACCGTCAAAATTCTTCTCTGAGAAAAGAAGTTTACAACCCATAGGCCGTCATCCTTCACGCGGTATTGCTCCGTCAGGCTTTCGCCCATTGCGGAAAATTCCTCACTGCTGCCTCCCGTAGGAGTCTGGGCCGTGTCTCAGTCCCAGTGTGGCTGATCATCCTCTCAGACCAGCTACTGATCGTCGCCTTGGTAAGCCATTACCTTACCAACTAGCTAATCAGACGCAAGCTCATCTCTTGGTGATTATTCATCTTTCACTTCTCAGTTATATGAGGTATTAGCCACCGTTTCCAGTGGTTGTCCCTCGCCAAAAGGTAGATTCTTACGTGTTACTCACCCGTCCGCCACTAAGTCTTAAATTGTGCAAGCACAATTTAATCTTCGTTCGACTTGCATGTGTTAAGCATACCGCCAGCGTTCATCCTGAGCCAGGATCAAACTCTCCGTGAAATTTTTTCACATTGATTAATGTATCAATGTTCTTTAAAAAAGTCAAACCAGTCTGCCTCTCTTTTATTGCCATTACCCGGATTTGAACCGGGACGAATCTAAATTCGTAAACCCCTCAAGCTTATGTGTCTACCAATTTCACCATAATGGCATAAAAACTAAATAGATAGATTTAAATATCTATTTAGTTAGGGAATTAAACTTTACGTGAATAGTACTCAACAACTAATAATTCATTAATGTTGATGCCAATTTGATCACGAGCGGCTAAATCTTTTACATTACCCGATAATTTATCTAAATTTGAATCTAAATGAATTGGTACTGCTTGAGTTGTTACATCTGTAATTGATTTTTGAATAAAATTACGTGATTTTTCACGCACTTCAATTGTATCATTTACACTACATAAAAAACTTGGAATAGTTACACGACGACCATTTACACTAATATGACCATGATTTACTAATTGACGTGCACTAGCAATTGTTTTTGCAAATCCTAAACGAAATACAACATTATCTAAACGTGTTTCAATAATTTGTAATAAGTTTTCACCTGTTGAACCTGTACGACGTTTTGCTTCACGTACATAACGAATTAACTGACGTTCAGTTAATCCATAATTAAAACGTAATTTTTGCTTTTCTTTTAATTGAAGAGCATATTGTGATTCTTTAACCAGACGTTTTTTTGGACCATGTTGTCCGGCTGGATATTTTCTCTCACAAATTTTTTGTGTTAAACCCGGTAATTCACCTAAACGGCGAATAATACGTAATTTTGGACCTCTATATCGAGACATATATAATATTTCTTTATTATTTTACTTATTTTAATGAAAATTCTCTTTCTTTTATTTGTAGAAATAAAAGAAAGAGAAATAAAAATTAAACCGTAGCTAATTGTTTAACTACTTGAAAACGAGCACGCGCACGTTTAAATTGGAACGTTGCTTCAACACGTTCTTTTTCATCTACTACTTGTTCTAATTTAGCTTTTGCTGCTTCGAATACTGATTCAGCGTCATCTGATTTAATATCATCTGCGCCATCAGCTTCGTTTACTAAAATCGTAATTTGGTTATCTTTTACTAGAGCAAAACCACCCATTAATGCAACTGGAATCCATTCTGTTTTTGAACGAATTAATGTTACACCAATATCTAAAGCAGTAATTAATGGAGCATGATTCGATAATACGCCCATCTGTCCAGTATTAGTTGGAAGAATAATTTCTTCTGCCTGTTCATTCCAAAAAATTTGATCAGGCGTCATAATACAAACTTGCAAACTCATAAGTCTTATTTAATTTAAAATTTATTGAAGTGTTGCAGCTTTTGCAATAGCTTCATCGATGTTACCAACTAAGTAGAACGCTTGTTCAGGTAAATCATCTAATTCCCCTGTTAAAATTAGTTTAAAACCTGAAATAGTTTCAGTTAAACTTACATATTTACCTGGTGAACCTGTAAATACTTCAGCTACGAAGAATGGTTGTGAAAGGAAACGTTCAATTTTACGAGCACGTGCTACAACTAAACGATCTTCTTCAGATAATTCATCTAGACCTAGAATTGCAATAATATCTTGTAATTCTTTATAACGTTGTAATGTTTGTTTTACTGATTGTGCTGTTTTGTAATGATCGTCACCTACAATCCATGGTTGTAACATTGTTGATGTTGAATCAAGTGGATCTACGGCTGGGTAAATACCTTTAGCTGCTAAACCACGTGATAATACAGTTGTCGCATCTAAGTGCGCAAATGTTGTTGCAGGTGCTGGATCCGTTAAATCATCCGCTGGTACATATACAGCTTGAATAGAAGTAATACTTCCATCTTTAGTTGATGTAATACGTTCTTGTAAACCACCCATTTCTGTTGCTAATGTTGGTTGGTAACCTACAGCTGATGGCATACGACCTAATAATGCTGATACTTCTGAACCAGCTTGTACAAAACGGAAAATATTATCAATAAATAATAATACGTCTTGTTTGTTAATATCACGGAAATATTCAGCCATTGTTAATGCTGTTAAACCTACACGCATACGTGCGCCTGGTGGTTCATTCATTTGACCATAGATTAAGGCTACTTTAGACTCAGATAAGTTATTTTCATTAATAACTCCTGATTCTTTCATTTCCATGTATAAATCATTACCTTCACGTGTACGTTCACCTACACCACCAAATACAGATACACCACCATGAGCTTTTGCGATGTTATTGATTAATTCCATGATTAATACTGTTTTACCAACACCAGCACCACCAAATAAACCAATTTTACCACCACGACGGTATGGTGCTAATAAATCAACTACTTTAATACCTGTTTCGAAAATAGATAATTTTGTATCTAAATCTACAAATGCAGGAGCAGGACGGTGAATTGGTAATGAATCTTCAGCGTTACAATCACCTAAATTATCTACTGGGTCACCAGTTACATTAAAGATACGACCTAATGTAGTTTTACCCACTGGAACACTTAAAGCATTTCCTGTATCAACTACTTCCATACCACGCATTAAACCGTCTGTTGCACTCATTGCTACAGCACGTACACAATGGTCACCTAATAATTGTTGAACTTCACAAGTAATTGAAAGTTCTTGACCAGCTTCATTTTTACCACGAACTACTAATGCGTTATAAATATTTGGCATTTTACCTGGTGAAAATGTAACATCTAAAACAGGACCAATAACTTGTGTAATATGACCGATATTTTTTGTTTGTGTAGAAGAACTCATAAATTTATAATTAAATTTTTAAATAATTTATATCTTTCTAAAAAAAAAGATAAAAAAGTAATTTTATTTGTATAGGATATAGATCTACTAAATAAAATTTATTTTTGTAGCAAAATTCTACAAAGAATTAAATAGATTTTATGTTATATAAATATAATTTATAATAACATATTACTTTTTTTATCTCAATACTCATTTCAATCTGAGTAAATACTCAATATATTCCTCTTAATTAAGAGGAATATATTAAAAAATAAAATATGCTGATTAACCAAACTTACCTGATGTTGAGGCAATTAAGAAAGCAGCGTATGTTAATACAAATCCAGCTGAGAAGTGTGCTAAACCGACTAAACGTGCTTGAACAATTGATAAAGCAACTGGTTTATCTTTCCAACGTACTAAATTTGCAAGTGGTGTACGTTCATGTGCCCATGCTAATGTTTCAATTAATTCTTGCCAGTAACCACGCCAAGAAATTAAGAACATGAAACCTGTCGCATAGATTAAATGACCAAATAAGAACATCCACGCCCAAACAGATAAACTGTTCATACCAAATGGATTGTAACCATTGATTAACTGTGATGAATTTAACCATAAGTAATCACGTAACCAACCCATTAAATATGTTGATGATTCATTAAACTGGTTTACATTACCTTGCCAAATACCTAAATGTTTCCAATGGAAATAGAAAGTTACCCAACCAATTGTATTTAACATCCAGAATACAGCTAAGTAAAATGCATCCCATGCAGAGATGTCACATGTACCACCACGACCTGGACCATCACAAGGGAAACTATAACCAAAGTCTTTCTTGTCTGGCATTAATTTAGAACCACGTGCATCTAAAGCACCTTTTACTAAAATTAATGTAGTTGTATGTAAACCTAATGCAATTGCATGGTGTACTAAGAAATCACCTGGGCCAATTGTTAAAAATAATGAATTTGTATCATTATTAATTGCTTCTAACCAACCTGGTAACCAAATGCCTTGGCTTGCTACACTTGCAGTACTTGCTGACGTTGATAATAAGAAATCAAAACCGTAAGCTGTTTTACCTTGTGCTGCCTGAATCCATTGTGCAAATACAGGTTCAATTAAGATTTGTTTTTCAGGTGTACCAAAAGCTTGTACTACATCATTATGTACATATAAACCAAGTGTATGGAACCCTAAGAATAAACTAACCCAACTTAAGTGTGAAATAATTGCTTCTTTATGTTCTAACATACGAGCTAAAACATTGTCTTTGTTTGCTTCTGGATCATAATCACGAACAAAGAAAATTGCACCATGTGCAAACGCACCACACATAATAAAACCAGCAATGTATTGATGGTGAACATATAATGCAGCTTGAGTTGTAAAATCTTGTGCTAAGAATGCATATGGTGGTAATGAATAGATATGTTGTGCAACCATTGAACAAATAGTTCCAACACTAGCTAAAGCTAAACCTAATTGGAAGTGTAATGAATTGTTAACAGTATCAAATAAACCAGTATGTCCGCTACCTAATTTACCAGCAGGTGCAACATGTGAATCTAACATTTCACGCATACTATGACCAATACCAAAATTAGTACGGTACATATGTCCTGCAAGAATGAAAACAACAGCAATTGCTAAATGATGGTGAGCCATATCTGTTAACCATAAACTTTGTGTTTGTGGATGGAAACCACCAAGGAAAGTTAAAATTGCTGTTCCAGCACCTTCTGATGTAGAAAATGCATGTGTTGCTGTATCTGGGTTTTCTGCATATACAGACCAGTTACCTGTAAAAAATGGTGTTAAACCAGCAGGATGTGGTAATACTGTTAAGAAATTATCCCAACCAACACGTTGACCACGTGACGCTGGAATAGCTACATGAACTAAATGACCAGTCCATGCTAATGAACTAACACCAAATAAACCAGCTAAGTGGTGGTTTAAACGCGATTCAGCATTTTTAAACCATGATAAAGCTGGTTGGAATGATGGTTGTAAATGTAACCAACCTGCAAATAAGAATACAGCAGCTAGGATCATTAAGAAAATAGAACTAGTATATAGTTCTTGATTAGTGCGAATACCAATTGTGTACCACCATTGGTATACACCTGATGTTGCAATATTTACTGGACCTGAAGCGCCACCACGTGTAAATGCTTCAACGGCCGGTTGTCCGAAATGTGGATCCCAAATTGCATGAGCAATTGGACGAACATGAAGTGGGTCTGCAACCCATTGTTCAAAGTTACCTTGCCATGCTACATGGAATAAGTTACCTGATGTCCATAAGAAAATAATAGCTAATTGACCAAAGTGTGATGCGAAGATTTTTTGATATAAACGCTCTTCAGTCATACCGTCATGACTTTCAAAATCATGAGCAGTTGCGATACCAAACCATAGCCTACGAGTTGTTGGATCTTGGGCAAGAGCTTGGCTAAATTTTGGGAATTTTGTTGCCATTTTAAATTCTCCTGTCGTTAATATTTTGAAAAGAATTAATAAGTATAAATTGAATTTTGAATACTTGCTATTCAAAATTCAATTTCAAAAGTTTTGAGAGTCTTACTTAACCAACGGCTAAGATACGTGCTAAGAAGAACGACCAAGTCGTTGCAATACCACCTAATAAATAGTGTGCAACACCTACTGCACGACCTTGAGTAATACTTAATGCACGTGGTTGAATTGCTGGAGCTACTTTAAGTTTATTATGTGCCCAAACAATTGATTCAATTAATTCTTGCCAATAGCCACGACCACTGAATAAGAACATTAAACTAAATGCCCAAACAAAGTGTGCACCTAAGAAAATTAAACCATATGCTGATAATGCAGAACCGTATGATTGAATAACTTGTGATGATTGTGCCCAAAGGAAATCACGTAACCAACCATTGATTGTGTTTGCACTTTGCGCGAAGTTACCACCAGTAATATGTGAAACACCATTCGCACCTACAGTACCCCAAACATCTGATTGCATTTTCCAACTAAAATGGAAAATTACAATTGAAATTGAATTGTACATCCAGAATAATCCTAAGAATACATGATCCCATGCTGATGATTGACATGTACCACCACGGCCTGGACCGTCACAAGGGAATCGGAAACCTAAGTTTGCTTTGTCTGGAATTAAACGTGAACTACGAGCATATAATACACCTTTTAATAAAATTAATACAGTTACGTGAATAGTAAATGCATGAATATGGTGTACCATAAAATCTGATGTACCTAATGCAATCGGCATCATCGCTACTTTATTACCAACAGCAACGATATCACCACCCCAACTTGGACTAGTAGCTGCTAACGCATTTGGTGCTGTAAAACCAGGAGCTGTAAAGTGTGTATTTTGTACCCACTGAGCAAAAATTGGTTGTAATTGAATAGCAGTATCTGAGAACATATCTTGAGGACGACCTAATGCACTCATTGTATCATTATGGATGTATAAACCAAAACTATGGAATCCTAAGAAAATACATACCCAGTTTAAATGAGAAATGATTGCATCACGATGACGTAATACACGATCTAATAAATTGTTATAGTTATTTGTTGGATCATAATCACGTACCATAAAAATAGCACCATGAGCACCAGCACCTACAATACAAAAACCACCAATCCACGTATGATGTGTAAATAATGATAATTGTGTACCATAATCTGTTGCTAAATATGGATATGGCGGCATTGCATACATATGATGAGCAACAATAATTGATAATGAACCAAATAAGGCTAAGTTAATTGCTAATTGTGCATGCCAAGAAGTTGTTAAAATTTCATATAAACCTTTGTGACCTTCACCAGTAAAAGGGCCTTTATGAGCTTCTAAAATTTCTTTAATGCTATGACCAATACCCCAATTAGTACGATACATATGACCAGCAACTAAGAATAACACAGCAATTGCTAAATGATGATGTGCTGTATCTGTTAACCATAATCCACCTGTTGTTGGATTTAATCCACCTTGGAATGTTAAGAAATCACTATATTGATTCCAATCTAATGTAAAAAATGGCATTAAACCTTTAGAAAAACTTGGGTATAATTGAGCCATTAAATCAGCATTAAATAAGAATTCATGTGGTAATGGAATTTCTTTAGGATCAACACCAGCGTCTAATAATTTGTTTACTGGTAATGAAACATGAATTTGGTGACCAGCCCAAGCTAAACTACCTAAACCTAATAAACCAGCTAAATGGTGGTTTAACATTGATTCTACATTTTGGAACCATTCTAATTTAGGTGCAGCTTTATGATAATGGAACCAACCAGCGAAAAACATCGCTGCAGCCATAATTAAACCACCAATTGCTGTTGTATATAATTGTAATTCACTAGTAATACCTGAAGCTCTCCATAATTGGAAGAAACCTGAAGTAATTTGAATACCTTGGAACCCACCACCAACATCAGCATTTAAAATTTCTTGACCAACGATTGGCCAAACAACTTGTGCACTTGGTTTAATATGAGTTGGATCAGTTAACCATGCTTCATAGTTTGAAAAACGTGCACCGTGGAAATACATACCACTTAACCAAATAAAAATAATACCTAATTGGCCAAAGTGAGCACTAAATACTTTTCTTGAAATTTCTTCAAGATCATTTGTTTGTGTGTCGAAATCATGTGCATCAGCATGTAAGTTCCAAATCCATGTTGTTGTAGTTGGACCTTTAGCTAATGTTCTTGAAAAATGACCAGGTTTTGCCCATTTTTCAAAACTCGTTGCAACTGGATCTCGATCAACGATAATTTTTACTTTTTTCGCTTCACGTTCTGGAGGACTAATTGTCATGGCGAAAAATTCTCCTTGTATAAATTACGTAAATTCAGTAACGATAATAGTAATAAAATTATTAAATAATTTTATTTACAGGTTTTGAATTATTATTTTTTTTAGATAAAAAGTATGAGTATGAAAATTGTTTATTATATAAACAATTATTAATTTAATAATAGTCTACTATAAATTAAAAGTGCATATAGGGTTAGATAGTATCTATCTATGCACCTGCATATTCTTTTGCTTTATACATAACCTCTAATGTAATTTCATTTAAATTATTCTCTAAGGCATATGTTTCAGTATTACGTTTAACTTTATTACGAACAAAACCAGGAATTTTATTTAATTCAATTAAACTTTCATCAGACCAAGGTAATTTAGAATTAGATGGTGTTGAAACAATATTTTTTGTATCATGACCACCAAAAATTTCTAATAGATGATCTTCCATTCCTAATGTAAATGAATTATAAATTAAATCAGCAATTTGATTTGCACCTTCGTAACCTAAAAATGGTTTATAACTTAATGTAAAATTTTGGATATGTACAGGTGCAGAAATTACTCCACACGGGATTGATAAACGTTTGCCGACATGTCGTTCCATTTGTGTCCCGAAAATAGCAGCTGGTTCTAGCTCTTCAATTAATTGTGCAATTTTATTATGATCTTCCGTAATCAATACTTGCTCACAAAAGCCATCTACTTGATCACGAAACCAATCAGAATCGTATTTACAATACGTCCCCGCTAAAATAACTTTAATTCCAATTTCACGTGTTAATAATTTTGTCATATAAGCAGCATGGGTACTATCTCCAAAAACAATTGCGCGTTTACCTGTTAAATTTTGACAATCAATTGAACGCGAAAACCAAGCTGCTTGAGATAAAAATTGTGTTTGTTTTTTTATATACTTATCAAAATTGACTGATTGATTAAATTGCTTATTTAATAATGTTTCAATTTGTTTAATAAAATTTTTTGTTTCAACTAACCCAAATGGGGTTATATCAATATAAGGTATATCTAATTGTTCTTCTAAATAATTTGCAGACATTAATCCCACTTCACGATATGGAACAATATTAAACCATGCTCTATTAATTCCTTTTAAATCATTAATCGATGCACCTTCTGGTATAACTAAATTAATATCAATTTCTAAATCAGTTAATAATCGTTTTAATTCACGACAATCATGAGTGTTATGAAAACCTAGAGTAAACATACCTAAAATATTAACTGAAGGACGTTCAGTCTTTTTTAAATCAAGCTGATTTAATCGAGAATATTTTTCAACATAAAATTGAATAACTTGTTGCAATGTTTTATCGGCAGCTTGCAATTCGTTGACGCGATAATGATTTACATCTGCTAATAAAACATCACAATCTGTTAAATGGGTTGCTTTTTCAACAAAATTGGCTAAATCTTCTTGTAAAATACTTGAAGTACAAGTAGGAGTAACGATCACTAAATCAGGTGTATCAGTAATATCTTTTTGGACAATATTTTCAATAACCTTTTCTTGAGACCCACGAGCTAATACGTGTCGATCTACAATACTTGTAGTCACTGGTGTAAAATCACGTTCACGTTCTAACATTGAACGCATAACATTAAAATAATCATCACCTAATGGAGCATGCATAATTGCATGAACATTTTTAAAACTACTCGCGACACGCAATGTCCCAATATGAGCTGGGCCAGCATACATCCAATACGCTAATTTCATATAAATCTTTTTTCTTAAAAATAGTTTTTAATTACAATTATGATTAATAATCAAACACTATGTAAATAGTGTTACTAATCATATATATTTATATTTTTTTATTTCATTAAAAGTATTTAAAATACTAGCAAAAATGAAAAAATGCTAGCATAATAATAATTAAATTACGAATTTACGATATATTTTTAAAACTACACTACAAATTAGTAGATTAGTTTTTAATAGATAAAAACACTGTTGGAGGATTCCTGTGTTATTATTAGCTAAATTACCGGAAGCTTATGCTCCATTTGATCCAATTGTAGATGTATTACCGGTTATTCCTGTACTTTTCATCTTACTAGCTTTTGTATGGCAAGCTGCAGTAAGTTTCCGTTAATCTGAAACAATGCAAGACCGAACAAAAACAAAAGTGTAAAATTTACAATTTACAATACGTTATGAATTTTGAAATTCTTTTCCAATTAGCCGCTTTAGCTTTTATTGTAGCGGCGGGTCCACTTGTGATTGTATTATTATCATTCCGTGGTGGAAACCTATAAGCAAGAACCATAAAAAAAATTATGCCTATCGCTGATTCTCAAGTCTTCATTGCATTATTTTTAGCTTTAGCAACTGGGATTTTTGCTGTACGTCTTGGAGTAGCATTATATAAATAATTTATTATTTATATAATAAATAAGCTTAAAAATAATAAACGTAAAAATACTATTATAGAGAGTATTTTTGATAGTTAAATTTTAACTAACTAATTTTAATAAATTAGTTAGTTGAACAGAACAAATAAATTTTGACATTCAAGTCAATCTAGATATAATATATACCTAGATGGGGTATCGCCAAGTGGTAAGGCATCTGGTTTTGGTCCAGACATTCGGAGGTTCGAATCCTTCTACCCCAGTAATTAAATTTAAATGAAATTTAGAATAAAAGTTAATAAAATGAATATAAAAATTAATGACCAAGTTAACCGATCAACAAATTTTTTTGCATTTTTATAATTTTCAAAGAAACCTGTTTCATTAAATTTTCGTAATACAATATTTTCAGTGGGAGTTTGAGGAATTACAATAAGTAAGATTAATACTCCACTAGTTAATTGAATTAATTTAAGCATAAAAATAATATTAGGTATATTTATTGAACCTATAGCTTGTATATAAAAATATTTTATGGTACAATTATTTAAAATATTTCAGCCGGGATAGCTCAGTTGGTAGAGCAGAGGACTGAAAATCCTCGTGTCACCAGTTCAAGCCTGGTTCCTGGCAAATTAAAACAATTTAATACCAACAATAAAACTGCTATGCAAACTAATTTTGTATATAAAGTATATCAGATATATAGACAAAATTATGTTAATAAAAAGAAATTAATAGGAATTTCTAGTGGAAATGATTCAATGGTTTTGTTATTACTAATGAATCCTATTCAATTATTAATAAATCAACCTATTCATTTAATCCATTGCAATCATTTTTATCAAAAATATAATTTTTATTATATTCGCGAAATATTTAAGGTAACATATTTACTCAATAGTACACTAATAATTAGTTCACCAATTAAACAAAGTTATACTGAAACAATTAATCGAGATTGGCGCCAACGAATCTTTATTCGAGGATTAGTCCTAAAAAATATTCAAGATCTATTTTTAGCACATACGCAAAATGATAAAAATGAAACGTTCTTATTCAATTTAATAAGAGGAACAACTTTGCAAGGATGTTCAAATTTTACCACACAAAAATTAAAATTTGAAACAAGTTGTTTTTCGAGTCGTAATAATAAGCAGAAATTAACTTTAAATACGAAACAATTATTTAAATTTAATCGTCCTTTATTAACTTTTTCTCGAACTGAACTAAAAAACCTTAGTAAACTTAATTGTTTGCCATACACACTTGATCCAAGTAATTTAGATATTAAATTTACAAGAAATAGAATTCGATTAATTGTATTTCCAATTCTAAAAAAATACGTCAAATTTAATTTTGAAAAACAATTTATTAAATTTTTAATACAAGCAGAAAATGATTCAAAATATTTTGAATTCACAACAAACAAATTAATTCGAAGTATGAATTGTAATAATGATTTAATAAAAATTGAATTAAAAAAATTACCTAAACCATTTCAATATAAAATCTTAAATTTATTAATTAAAACGTATTCAGGAAGAGATGTATCATTTAATTTAATTGATAAGTTAATCGGAAAAATTTAAATTTTTGGGTCACCCGGGACTCGAACCCGGAACTAGTCGGTTAAAAGCCGAATACTCTACCATTGAGTTAGCAACCCTAATTAGTTATATGTTTTTATTCTATATAAAAAAAGTCTTTTTAGCAACTATAAAAAGTATTCGTTTCAATGGAACTCATTAGATTCCATTGAAACATAATATTAAACAACGAATGAGTTTAAAATTCCTACTGCAAACACAAGAAGGAACCAAATACCAACTCCTGAGAAAATTGCACCTTTATTATCGCTCCAACCTTCGGGAGTTGCAAAAACAACTGGTACACCAATTACTAAAAGGAATGATACAGCAATTAATGCAAATAAAGCTAATTGAAAAATAGCAAGCATAGCTTTGATTTCCTTATTATTATGAATTTTTTACTACTTTATTAATGTTAGTATACCTCATACGAAATAGAAAATCCTTACCTTTTCAAATACTTTTAAAAATAAAACAATTGACACAGTCAATAATTTTTATTATCATGAAAATATACGCGGATATTGCATAATGGTAGTGCCCTTGCCTTCCAAGCAAGAGGTGCGGGTTCGATTCCCGCTATCCGCTCCAGTTTATTTTCTGGCGGGTGTAGCCAAGTGGTAAGGCAGTGGATTGTGACTCCACCATTCGCGGGTTCAAACCCCGTCATTCGCCAATTAAAAATTTTTATTTTAAACAACTTAAAAAACTTGAAGGGTATTTGATAAGTAGTTATACTAAAATAAGAAACAAAATAAAAGTTTTAACTTTTTTAACCTTAAATACTATATAAGGAGTGTTACGCATGTCTGGTGCTACAGGAGAACGCCCTTTTTCTGATATTTTAACCAGTATTCGTTACTGGGTTATTCACAGCATTACAATTCCATCATTATTCATTGCCGGTTGGTTGTTTGTGAGTACTGGTCTGGCTTATGATGTTTTTGGAAGTCCGAGACCAAATGAATATTTTACTGAAGATCGACAAGAAGCTCCGCTTATTACCGATCGTTTCAATGCATTGGAACAAGTAAAAACTTTATCTGACGTAAACTAAGCGAGATTCATAATGACTGCAAGAAAATCGTATACTTATCCAATTTTTACTGTTCGTTGGTTATCTGTACATGCTTTAGCTGTACCTACTGTATTCTTCTTAGGTGCAATTACTGCAATGCAATTTATTCAACGTTAAGAACAAAGTGAGATTAATATGGCGAAACCAAATCCCAACAAACAATCTGTAGAATTAAATCGTACCAGTTTATACTGGGGTCTTTTATTAATTTTTGTATTAGCGGTTTTATTCTCTAGTTATATTTTTAATTAAAAATTAGCTTAAAATATAAATTTCGCTATTAGTACTTTTTAATATAACTTATTAAAAAGTACTATTATGGTATATCAAGGAGATATAGATATGTCTAATACTGGAACAACTGGTCGTATTCCATTATGGCTTGTTGGTGTTGTTGCTGGAACAGCAGCACTTACATTAGTAAGTATTTTCTTCTATGGTTCTTACGTAGGCTTAGGTTCATCATTATAAAATGAAACTATAATACCATATAACCATATATTATATAAATACTTTTTGTGTTTTTTATTATGCTCGTAATCGTATTACGAGCATAATTTATTTATTTTAATTTGATTGAACGTCTTTTTTTTCGATTTGACTTTTTCCCCCAAGATTTAAAGATTTCAATAGAATCGTTTTTATTTGAAGATACTTGTAAGTTCTTTAATAATTCGTTTAAATCAGGTTTACGAAGAATTTCTTCTTTTAATAATTTTGAAACTAATAAATCTAAATATTCACGATTATTATCTAATAATTGTAGAGCTTTATTATAACTTTGTAACATTAACGAACTAGTTAAAAACGATTTTGAGTTTTCGATTTCATCATTCCAATTAATTGATTCTAACAATGAATTTGTATGATAATACTCATCCGGTGGAATCCATTCTAAATTTCGTTCAATTTGTTGTGGATCTGGTAAATAAATACGATACCAATCACTAAATATACGTGTTGCAAACTCGAACTCAGTTGCAACCTGTGATTGCCAAACGGAACTTGGGAAAAATGTTTGGGATTGTTGTTGAACTAGATGTTCAGTTTCACGACGATTAAATGTATTTGTAAATTCTTCAAGTTCCAATTCTAAATTAATTTCTGAATTCAGTGCTAATTGATTTAATGATTGTTGTTTATCAGTTTGGTCAAAATATTCTTTTTCATTAAAATTGTTTAAAATTTTACTGTTATTTTGAATAGTTATAGTTTTACTATATAAATACCAATGATCAATCATTAAGGTAATTAAATTCTGAGCAAATTCGATATCTTCACTTCCTAAATCAGATAAATTAATTTCCGCTGAATAATTTTCTAAAAATAAAACTTCAGCCGCTTTACCAGCATAACAACCAACTAATCGATCTTCTAATTGAGATCTATGAGCAAATTGGAAAAAATATGTTTGTAAATTTTTATTAATTTGAAGTGCGCGAATATTTAAACGACGTGGCCATAAATGAGTAACTAATACTTCTGGATAATCTGTTAATAAATAACTAATTAACAGTTTTCCAATTTGATAATATGCTAATTGAATAATTTCAATATTTGTTTTTTGTAAAGATATTGGTTTCTCAAATCCAATTGTTGTTGTTCGATCAATCCCAAATTCGATTGTTTCAAGTGTATGGTTAGTTGTATTTAAAATAGCACATAATGTAGATTGGTTCATAATACTAGCAATATCAGCAGCACTATAACCAACTGTACGACCAATAAAATAATCCCAATCAATTTCTTGATCAGTACCTAAATTTTTACTGTATAATTTAAAAATCTCGCCTCGTTTTTGAGAATTTGGTAATCCTAATTCAAGAATACGGTCAAATCTACCTGGACGTAATACAGCTGGGTCTAATATTTCTGGTCGGTTAGTTGCTCCAATAACAACTACTCCACTACGACCTTGAACACCATCTAATTCTACTAAAAATTGCATTAAAATACGCAATTTTTCTTTATACATTTCTTGTTGCCCCGTATCAGAACCAGAGTTTTCAGTTTTAATTTCGGTTTGATTTTTCGTTGACAATGATTCTAAAATCTCATCAGCCCCCATTGGGTTTTGTAATACTTGTTCACGCTTTTGTGCTAATGTATCAATTTCATCAATAAAAACAATACATGGAGCTAATTGACGAGCTTCTTGAAACACTAATTCCAGCTTTAAAGCACCTGATTCACCAGGCTCTAATAATGAACTACCAGATAAAGCAATAACTGGGACTTCCGCTTCACCTGCAATAGCTTGTACCAATAACGTTTTACCAGTGCCAGGTGGACCAGTTAATAAAATTCCACGTGGAATAATATTACTTAATGAAAAATCACGGCCTGAATTTCTTAAGAACCAAACAATTTCAATAATTTCTGGAATTAAATGTTTAATACCACCAATATTATTAAAGGTTTGATTAGTTTTTGAAATAATTCGAAACCCTTTTTCTTTTTGGCCCATTAAAATTTCAATCTCTTGTTTTAAATCTTCGTCAACAAACCCCAATAACGCAACTAAATCTAATAAATACACTAACAACTCTCGACCATAATTATCAGCTAATGCTTTTAAAACTTTAAAAACTAAAAAAGCAAACCCAATTTGTGCAGTTACTAACCATGATCTAAACGTTAATGGTTCCCATAATGTTGTAAATAAAGTATTCTTCTGTGGATTAAATACTGATGGAATACTTTTATAAACACCACTTGTTAAATAATCAGTTGTATATTCATTAATTAATGGTGCAGTTGTGTTTTGTAAAAAATTTGTATGAACATTTTTATTTAAAAATGTAGGTTCTAATTCAAATGTAATATTTTTATTATTGTGAATATTAGTAGAAGTTAAAGTCGCTACATTCGATTGTAAAATCGGTAATGGTAATACCATATTCGAAGTGCCAATTAACTTATTTAAGTTAACAGTCGATATATATGGAAATTGAACTATATCTTTAGATTGAAAATCTTGACGTAATGGTTTAATAAAATTACCAGTATTAAAAATTGGTAAGTTTTGTAGCCAATAATTTTCGACATTTAGATTTTTAGTTGTGGAAAAAGTTTGAGTTTTATATTCAGGTGAATCAAAAATTCCAAAAAAGTTTTTTGGGTTACGATTCTGAATTTTATTCATCCTCATATTTGTTAACCAAGTTCGAAAATCAATTTGTTGACTTGAATTAGCAAATTTCCAATCAAACCCTGTTTGTGGGTCAAAAACGGTTGTTGGACCAGAGTAAATAAATTGAAAAGGTGAATTTTCATCAATATCACTATTTCGAGTTTGAATTAAAAACTTTGGTGGTGTAGAATTTACATCTACAATTTGTTTTTTTGTTAAAAAACTAAATGGTAACTTTATTTCAAGTGTGTCATTGGTTAATAATTTCAAATTATTATCAAACTGAAGCAGTTTTTTATCAGGATATAAATATCCGGACATCGTACGACTGGGGATTGAACTAATTAATTCTAAATTTGAAAGATTAATTGAATCTAAAAATTTTAAGAATTCCAGGTTAAATCGGCTTGATTGTTTAGTAATTAAATCAATATCTTCCGAAATAGGTGGGATCACATTATTATTTTTTATTCCTATTAGTGTGGATACGGAAGTATTTTTTTCAAAAAATTGCGGAATTTTTACAGAGGAAATATCTGGTACATTGGAATAATTCGTATTAAGGGAAATTGGTTCTTTTATTCCATCAATGTTTACTGAATTAAAACTTTGAATTTTAAATGGTAATGAATCAGGTAAAGTCGTATCTAAATTTATTCGATTATAAACTATTGGGTATGTCTCATTTATCTTATGATTAAAAATCGTTGACTTATAATTATAAGTTGAGGTCAAAATACGACGTGGAGAATTATTATTCTGAATTAATAAATTCTCATTATTCCAATATAAAATAGAATCCGTTAAATTTTTATTATTTAATAGGAGAAATGTTTCCCAATCAACTGTTTCAGATCTAGACGTTAATCCAGGTAAGTTTTTATTGAAAAAATATTTACGTTGAAGTGAATAATATTCCGTTTGAAAATATTCATTTAAGCCAAAAAAGAATGGCAATAAACTAATAATAATTGGTAAACTTGGTTTATTAGTAAGTAATTGTGTACGCATTGATACACGATGATCGGTTAATTTCGACGAAATTAATTGAAATATTGATTCCAATGGTTGAAAAAAACCTCTTAATGAATTTAATTGATTAAAATTATTTTTATGCATAAAGTAAAAAAATGAGTAACTAAAATTCTTAAATCACATTAAAAAGTGAAGATTTTAAATTTATTTTATTTATATATACAGTATACACGATAGATAGATACTTTTAAATACGAAATGATTAGTTAACAATTTAAGTTAACTAATCAATAGATTATTTTTCAAATGATGAACGTAATTTAAACTCGTTTTCATTCGGGTTTAACCAATTAATTTGTGTTTTAGGTGATGTTGCTAATTCAATTGCCTGTTGTAATGCAGTCGAATTTTTTACATCCACATTTGAAATGTTAAATCGATCTAATAATGATTTAAACTCCGTAACAAATGAATGATATGAGTCATGCTGTGGATTTGAAATAAATCGACGGAATTTCTCTTCTTGAATTTTTGTTAGTGGACCACGTTGACCATATGGAATCGTACCACAAACTTTTAATGGGGCATCTTTATAAAGAGTAATTGTTTCAGATAATGCTTGTTTTAAAAATGAACGTGGAACAATAAGATCTAATAATCCATGATGTAATAAATATTCCGATGTTTGGAAATCATCCGGTAATTGTTCTTGTAAAGTTTGTTCAATTACACGTCGACCTGCAAATCCAATTAATGCTTTAGGTTCAGCAAAAATTAAATCACCTAACATAGCAAAACTAGCAGTAACACCGCCAGTAGTTGGTGATGTTAATACTGCAATATACAGCAATTTCGCACAATTTTGATGGACATGTAATGCTGCTGAAATTTTTGCCATTTGCATTAAACTAAAAATCCCTTCTTGCATACGAGCTCCACCTGATGCACAAACTAGAATTAGTGGTAAACCTTCTTGTGTTGAATATTCAATTAATCGGGTAATTTTTTCTCCAACAACAGATCCCATACTACCACCCATAAAATTAAAATCCATAACACCTAATGCTACAGGAATTCCATCTAATAAGCCCGTCCCTGTTTGGACACCGTCCTGTAAACCAGTACGTTCTTGGGCTTCACGTAATCGATCTGTATAAGCTTTTTGATCTCGAAATTCTAATGGATCACCAGGAGATAAAGTTTCATTTATTGGATGCCAAGTATCCGCATCAATTAAATGTTCAATACGCTCTGAACTCGTCATTTGTAAATGAAAACCACATCCAAAACAAACACGTTGATTCTCTTTTAAATGCTTAATGTATAAAATTACACCACAATGATCACAACGTGTCCATAAACCTTGTGTTGTATTTGCGTCTGTCTTTTTATACTTCGGTGCATTTAATAATTTTAATTTTCGTTGTTCTTCAATCCAAGATAAAATTGACATAATTGTACCGTTTAATTTAATTACTTATTTTTTTATTAAGTTGAATCGGATTTAAACTTAAACCCGATTCAAAAAATCATTTAATTAATTGAATCTTTTTCAATATAAATAAATAATGATGCCATTGCAACCGCTGGGAAAACAAGTCCTGTTAAAGGAACTAAAATGCTTGGTAATAATTGTGCAGTCATAAAGTTTAATAATAAAAATTATTATTTCATTTTTCAAGTAAATATATATATATTATATATATTTATATATTAAATAAAAAGTGTTTTATTGTCTTTTCAATTAGGCCCTACCGGATTCGAACCGATGACCCGCTGCTTGTAAGGCAGCTGCTCTACCAACTGAGCTAAAGGCCTATATGAATATAGTTTTTATTGTATACTATATCATTTAACTTTGCAAGTTAAATGATATAGTATTTTTAACCAAGTTAATAACTTAACTTTGTTGAAATTAAGCCAGTTCCGGCTGGAATTGATTGACCTACAATTACATTTTCATGTAATCCTTGTAAAAAGTCACGTTTTTTACTTAATGAACTTTTAATTAGTACACGACTAACTTCTTGGAAACTAGCTGCTAATAAAAAACTATCAGACTGTAATACACTTTTACTTATTCCAAGGACAATTGGTTCATAAGTTGCTTCACGTAAACCAATCTGCGAAATACGTTGATTAAATTTTTTGATCCATGTATGTTGAACTAATTCTCCTGGTAATAAACCTGTTTCGCCGGGTTCAAGAATACGCACACGGCTTGTCATTTGACGAACAATTACTTCAATATGTTTTTCAGAAATTTTTACACCTTGATTTGAATATGCTATTTCAATATTTTCAACTAAGAAGTTTTGTGCTTCTAAAAAACTTTTATCAACTGCTGTTGACCAATGTTCTGTCGTTAATAATTCTAATTCTCTTACAAAAGCACTACGTAAACGTAAATGAACAGTATCCGATAAGATCTCTCCACTTTGACTTTCACGGGCTTCAAATAATTGTTCAATTTTTGGAATCCCTTGAACAATATCTTCAGTTTGTAAACGACGTGATTTTAGAGTAACAATTAACTGGTTTTTTCTAATTAAATCATTATGTTTAACATGAATGATACCACGTGCTGATGCTAAAATTGGAACACCTAAACGTAGGTGTAAAGTAGTTTTCGTTTTTTTAATTAATTGACCACTATTAACAGCACCGTATCCAGGTTCGAGTTCTTCGCCCCAACGGATTAATTGCCCAATTTTCACATTTTGAGTTGAATTTAAACTCGGAATCTTAATTAAATCGGTCGGTTGGAGTAAACAAATTGAATTTGTTGAATCTTGATTCGATGAAAATAAAAACTCACCAGTATTATTTGAATAAATATTTCCCAAACTAAATAAAGTATTTTGTCGAACAAAATTATTTTGAAATGTTTTAAATTTTAAGTTTTTTACTTGTTGTAATAGCGATTCATAATAAGAATAAATACGTAATCCACGTATATGTGAATTCGGTAATTTTGTAAAATTTGCATTCATTTTAGTATATGAACTTGCAAATTTTGAACCAAACTGAAATTGTATATGAAATAGATCACTTGATTTATACCAACCTATATCTGATTTCGTTTGTAAAGTTATTTTAACTACGGGGTAATTAAATTTTTTTAGCCCTGTTCGACTTTGTTTCGATAATGAAATTTGTTCCGATGGGAATAAAAATTTATAAATTGAATTGGTAAAGGATTTAAATTCTGGAACTGAAAATTCAGTACATTTATGAATTAATGCTGGTTTTAATAAACCAATTGGTTTCTTTGTACTTTCTTTTAAAGTAAAATCTGAATTTGCTTTATACCAATTTTTCGGCTCAGATGAAACATGTGACAAATAAGAAGACAATACTAATTTATTAGTAAGTTTAGTACTAAAAGTATTTAGTTTATTTTTAGTTAATAAGTTTTCACCTGTATACCAAGAACGAGTTAAATTTATTTTTTTATTTTTAAATTTTTGCATTTCAGTTAAATACCAATGAAATTTTGGTATTGAAATGTTATGAATTTCTTTATCATTAGGTATTAATCGATATGTCAAAGATTTCATCTCATTTGAATTTAATAAAATTGGCCAAGAATTTGTGTTTAAATTCTGATATTGACTGCTCGATTTAGTTAAATTAATATTAGTCGTTTGTGATTTAGATTTTAATTGAGCATTAATTGGTAAACCTGTTTTATAACGTAAATTTATTAAATTAGTCTTAATAATTTTATTATTATTTTTCGATTTAAACTTATTAAATGAAGGTAAGTTTATTTGATAAATTGTACCTTGTGGAATTAAACCTGAATGATTTTCATCTCCAGCTTTTTGAGTATAAAGTGAATTTATATAATTTAAATAGTTTAAATTTTTCTTACTATTAAAATAATTTGGATACCAAATTAATGTTTTTAAAGAGTTTGAAGTTAAATAATCAATAAAAATACCTAACGTATTTGAATGAGGCTTATAAACTAAACAATTATTTTGTTTAAAAATAGATTTTAACTCTAACTGACAAGTATATAGACCAAATGTTAATGAATTATTTATTAATTGTAAATATTGATTATATGGAGAAAAAAATGAATAGCTACCTAAGCTAGTTTTAGTTGAAACTAAATCACCTGGTTTAACTAATGAAGTTTTAATTTGAATATCTTGTTGAGGAGAATTCTTTAAAACCCAAAAGCTACCAATTTGGGCCATACTACGAGTTTCAGATAATCCTAAATTTTCTGACTGTTTCGGTTGAATTGATTGAAAATATTTTGGGATTTGAAAATCAGATGCAGCTATTTTTTGTTGTTCAATAATAACATTCATTGACTCATAAAAAATTTGACCATTTTGAGAAGCATATACTGGGTGACTTGACTCAGGTAATTGTTGTTTTGTTACTTTAATATATGAAGCTTGAGCAATTAAAGTTTTCGCTTGAACAAATTCACCTTGTTTAACAAATAAAATACTTCCAGGTGGTAAATCTTTTTCGGTTACTACTGTTTTTTCAGTATTTGATATAAATTCTAATACGGGTTTATTCTGATCTGTTTCCAGATATTTAATCATAAACGCAATTTTACCGTTTGGTGTACGAATAAAATGACCTGGTAAAGCAGATACAAAATTGATTTTTGCCGGATATGGAGCAAATAACGGTTTGAGAGCTTGATCTGAAAAAACTCCAACACCACCAGTATGGAATGTACGCATTGTTAATTGCGTTCCTGGCTCACCAATGGATTGCGCAGCAATTACTCCAACTGCTTCTCCAATTTGAACAATAGTACCTGACGATAAACTCCAACCATAACACTTTTGACAAACTGATGTACGTGCTGTACATGTTAATGGGGATCTAACTGCAACTTGAGTATAGCTATTTGAAATTAAGACGGCATCTTTTGATGTTATTACTTCGTTTCGTAAAAATAATTTTTGAGGTGTTTGAAGATTTTTAGCTAATACACGCCCAATTAAACGAGATTTTAATTCACTTCCATCTAAAACACGATAATCTTCAGTCTGACAATCTAAAATTGATACAACTGCATGTTGTGCTGAATCTACTAAACGTCGAGTTAAATAGCCAGATGTTGCGGTACGCAAAGCGGTATCAACTAATCCTTTTCGCGCACCATAGCAAGAAATTAGGTATTCGGTAATAGTTAACCCTTCACGAAAATTACTTTGAATTGGAAATTCAAGAATTGCACCTTGCGGGTCAGCCATTAACCCTCGCATAGCAATTAATTGACGTACTTGAGAAACATTACCACGAGCACCTGAAAAAGCCATCATATAAACTGGATTAACAGGGTTTTTTAATTTAAAATTTTGAATTGCCGTTTGACGTAATTTGTCACTAGTTTGATTCCAAATATCAATTAAATACGTTGATTTCTCAACACTTGTTAATAATCCACGTGTATTAAATTGATCAATTTGCTCATTTTCTAATTGTGTTTGAGTAATTAAAGTTGGTTTTTCTGGTGGAATTTGTAAGTCTTCAATTCCTAATGAAATACCAGCAACAGTTGCTTGATGAAACCCATTCAATTTTAAATTTTCTAAAAATTTAATAGTTTTATATTCACCATACGTTGATAAATACCATGATACTAAGTTCTTAACTTGAGTTTTATCAAAGCAAGCATTAAAAAAAATTGGTGTAGAAGTGTTTTTTGAACTAATCGAAGTCATAATAAATAAATTCCTATTTTTATTTTTAATGAATCAAATTAATTAATTTGTTCATTAATACACGGCCTGCTGTAGTTCGATAAAAAGAATTTTTGATTCTATTTCCATTATTTCTGTTTAAAATAAATGCATCTTGATAATAATCAGTACGATCGCCATTTAAATTTAATCTAATTTCTAATGGTTTAATCGAATCTTTTGACTGTTTTTCTGAATTTAAAGTTTGAACTGGAACATTTAATTTCAACCAAATCGGTGTATGGGTATGAATTTTATTACTTTGATAATCAGCAATAATATCAGACATATTTGTATACCAATTAGGTTGTCGATTTAATAATTCTTTATTCAGAATTTTATTTTTTACTAATGTTAAATAGTAGCAACCTAAAACCATATCTTGTGTTGGTAATAATAATGGTTGACCTGATGCTGGCGATAATAAATGATTACATGCTAAAAGTAAATTAAAAGCTTCTGCACGCGCACTTGTTGATAATGGAATATGAACTGCCATTTGATCGCCATCAAAATCGGCATTAAAAGCTGGACATACTAATGGATGTAATAAAATTGCTTTACCTTCAACTAATTTAGGAATAAAAGCTTGTATTCCTAATCTATGTAAAGTTGGCGCACGATTTAATAAAATTGGATGGCTTTGCATAATTTCACGAAGTAAAGTCCAAATAATTGGTTTACGTTCCATAATAATAGCTTTCGCACCAATTGTCGTAAAAGCCATTCCTTTATTACGTAATCGTTGGATTAAAAATGGTTGAAATAATTCAATCGCCATTTGTTTAGGTAAACCACATTCGTGGATTTGTAAATATGGACCAACTACAATAACTGAACGCCCTGAATAATCAACACGTTTTCCTAAAAGATGTTGTCTAAAACGGCCACGTTTTCCTTTTAATGCATCTAGTAACGATTTCGTAGCTTTACCTGAATCTACTTTACCTGTTTTTAATAACGCATCGACTGATTCTTGGACTTGACGTAAATTGTAACACCATGAGGCCCAACTACCACTTAAAGCTGTATCGAACACACTAAATTGTGTATGATTTATTAATCGACGATTTCGAGTTAAAACTTTACGATATAAACTATTTAAATCTGAAATCACTAGTTCACCACGAATCGAAGTAATTGGGCGTAATCCAGGTGGTAAAACCGGTAAATAACTTAAAATCATCCAAGCCGGTTGTGTTTCAGATTTATAGAAATCACGAAAATAAGTAATACGTCGTAAAAGTCTTCTTTCTAATTCTTTGAATCGAGTGGTTTCTAATTGTACTTTACCTTTCTCAAATCTTGGTAACCAACTATTTTCTAAACGTTCTTTTAGAAAATTAATTGATTGTTTTACTTCATTAATATCTAATGCTAATTGTTGTTGTAAACCAATTAGATCATAATGTGATAATATTTTTTGAAAAACAATTCCACCAGTTTGAATAGGATAGTAATTATTATGTGTTGGTATCGTTTTTGAGCCGAAATTTTGAGTTTTATTATTAAAATAATAATATGGATTGATAACATCAGATTTCTGTGGTTGTTCCCATGAATAGAGTAAGAAATCCTGTAAATCTTCAACTTGACGCCAAGTTGCATCATAGGTTAATCCATAAGGATTTATTTCAAAATATTTTTTATAATTTTGATTTTGAAATGTATCTGATACAGTTTGATTTTGGAATAAACGTGGTTTAGACACTAAATTTTTCGAACGCGGGTTATGTTCAAAAAAATTTTTTGATTCAATTTTAATAATATTTTCCGAAGCAAAATAAGTTAATTTATTTGGTAAATGGACAAATTCACTTCCATATAATACACTTTGCAACTTTTTATTTGGCCAATTTAAACATAGACCAAGTGGTGAAGGTTTTTGAACAGAATATAAAGTATGGGCAATCGGTTGATTTAAACTAATATAACCCATTCGATAGCGACGTGTTAAAGATTTAGTTCGCTCAACACCACAACGTGGGCAAACCCCACCAAGTGTTTTTGTGGTTTTTTTACCACATGCACATGTATAATCTGAGATGGGACCAAAAATTTTTTGACAAAATAAACCGTTTGGTTCTGGTTTTAATGTTTTATAATTAACAGTTTCCCAACTCGTTACTTCGCCAACTACTTCCCCTGTAGGAAGAAATCGCTCCGCCCAAGATTTTATTTCTTTGGGCGAAGCTAAACCAATTTCTAATTGTTGAAATTTACGACCTTTTGTTTGATACATTTTTATAAAATTTATATTAAGTGTTGAAAAAAGCAATACTAAAATAATTTTTTAAGAAGTTTTCGTATTCATATTCTCAATTTGATTAAAATCAACTGGCTTTAATAAACCACTATTTTCATGAATAGTAAATAATTTTAAATTAAAACAAAGTGCTTGTAATTCTCGAATTAATACACGGAAACTTTCAGGTGTTCCAAATTCAACTGGCTGATTAGTATGAATTTGAAAAGCTGCCTCAACACGTCCACGAACATCATCTGATTTAATTGTTAAAAATTCTTGTAAGATAATTGCAGCACCATAGGCTTGTAGAGCCCAAACTTCCATTTCACCTAATCTTTGGCCACCATTACGTGAACGTCCACGAACTGGTTGTTGAGTAATAGCTGAATAAGGTCCAGTTGAACGCGCGTGTAATTTATCATCAACTAAATGTACAAGTTTTAACATATATGTACACCCAACTGTAACAGGTTGATCAAAAGGTGTTCCTGTTCGACCATCAAATATTTTTACTTTACCTGGATGCGACGGTTCAAATAACCATGATTGTCCTGTTTTTATTGAAGCTTCGAGTAATTTTGAATAGACAAAACTACGTGAAGCTTCGGCACCATACTGTTCATCAAATAAATTAATTAAATATGATTCATTTAAATAATTTCCAGCTAAACCTAATAAACATTCTAAAATTTGCCCAACATTCATTCGTGAAGGAACACCTAATGGATTTAAAACAATATCAACGGGGCGACCATCTGGTAAATAAGGCATATCATACGATGGAATAATATTTGAAACAATACCTTTATTACCATGTCGACCTGCCATTTTGTCACCAACTTGAATACGACGTTTATGTAATAAAGCAACACGAACACGTAAAATTGCATCTTTTGGTGCAATTGCAATTACTTCTGCCTCTTTTGGAGGTAAAATATTAATATCAAAAACAAAACCTTCAACACCTTTTGGAACACGTAAACTTGTATCACGAACATTGCCTTGTTCTGAATTTGTTCCAGTATCACGCTCCATTAAAACATTATATAATTTTTCATATTGTTGCTGAACTGATTGGATCTTTGGACTAGTTGGAGTAGTTTTTCCAATTAAATAGTCACCTTCACTAACCCATGTTCCAATTGGAATAAATCCATTATCTTGTAAACGTTGAATACGTAAAATTTCTTCTTCCGATTCAGTAAATTCGATTGGAATTTGATTGGTAATTTGTTCTAAGCCATATTGTGTGTTTTTTACTTCAATTTCATAATAATCAATATGTAATGAAGTAAAAATATCTTCTTTTACTAATCGATCACTAATTAAAATAGCATCCTCAAAATTATAGCCTTCCCAAGGTACATAAGCTACTACAATATTTTTACCTAATGCGATTTTACCTTGAGAACTTGCGGCACCATCAGCTAAAATGTTAGATTTTTGGACCCAGTCACCAGTTTGAATAATTGGTCGCTGTACTTTTGCTGTACTTTGATTTGTTCGATTATATTTGTCAAGAGAAATACGTTGAAGTTTTTGAGATGGGATTGTGTCAATGACTTCAATATTTGAACTAAATTGTTGTTCTAAAAATGCTTTTGTAATAGAATTTGATTTAGTTTTTTGTTTGCCAGTTAATCTAGAATATTTTCTATATTTAACTGAATCAGAAAAATCAAATGAATTTCCTGATTCAACCCTTGTTGGAGAAAAAATTTCAATATTTTGACCACTAACGTTTGTAACGTAACCTGAAACATCACTATTTAATGAATGGTGAACATCGGAAATTACACGACTTTCTAAACCAGTTTGAACATAAGCTGGTTCCGAAGCAATTAACGGAACTGCTTGGCGTTGCATATTTGATCCCATTAATGCACGGTTTGCATCATCATGTTCTAGAAATGGAATTAAACTTGTCGCAATTGAAATCATTTGTAAGGTTCCAACTGATTTATTCGTTATATGTTGATAATTGGAATAGCCAAATTTCCAATTTTTACGAATTGGTAATTTCATATTTGGCAACATACCAGTTGTGGATTGGTTAATATCAGCTGGCGCAACTAAAAAATTGGATTCATTAAATGGTATAGAATATTTTGGGTTTAAGAATTGTTGAACTTGACCTTTGTAAACTTGAAAAAAAGGTGTTTCAATATGGCCTAATTTATTTGGACGAGCAAAAACTGTTAATGAATTTACTAAACCAGCATTTTGTCCTTCAGGAGTTTCAATTGGACATAATCGACCATAATAAGTTGGATGAATGCCACGGATTTGAATTGTTGTTTGTTTACTACTAACACCACCTGGACCTAATACTGTAATTCTACGTTTATGTGTAATTTCAGCTAATGGATTTGTTTCATCTAAAAATTGTGATAAAGTACCGCTTGTAAAAAAACTTTTCCAAGCCTTACTTACACATTTTGATAAATTTGATTTTTGTAATTTCCAAATGACATCTGAATCATTCTGTAACGAAAGATTTAATTTTCGTGCCATTACAACTTCGAATTCTCTTAGACCACGAACTAATTGGTCTTGTAATAAGTCACCACAACCACGAATACGTTTATTATTTAAACTATCAATATCATCACCTTCAATATCACCTGTAATTAATTTTAATAATGCATCAGTTGCATATACTAAATCATCTCCACACAATAAAGTTGAATTGGAATCAATAGTACTATTAAATTTTTGTTTAAATTGTTGGCGACCAATTGTTCCTAAATCACGGTTTTTTGGATTCCATAAAATAGATTGGAAAAAATCTTGAGCAGTTTCTGAGGTAACAACTTGATCACGACCTAATGTTGTATATTCTTGAATATGGGCATATATATAACGAATAGCTTCAAGACGAGTTTTCGGGTGCGAATTTAATTTCGCTCGGTCTAGAATTCGACCGTGACGTGTTTTTTCTTGGCCTTTTTGATCACGAATGAAGCTAAATTGTAACATTTGTGAATGTTCAACACGGGCATATAACTCTTCAATGGAAATACCTAAAGCTTGTAAAAAAATAATTAATGAGATTTTCCGACGTAATAAACGAGTTGTAATCCATAATCGATTCTTTTTGTCAATAGTAATATTTAACCAACTACCTTGTTGTGGAACAATTCGAATTGTTGGAACACGAGTACGTGAATCATTAGGTAATATATAAATACCCGGATTACGTACCATTTGATGTAAAACAATTCGTGGAATACCATTAATAATAAAATGACCACTTGGGCTCATTAACGGTAAAAAACCTAATAATAACCATTCAATTTTTGGTTCTTTCCATTGAGTATTTGAAATTAATGCAGGCACATAAACCGAACAACCATATGTTTTTCCGGAAAAAATTGAATTTTGTTCGTTTTCATCTGGCGTTCGGAATTGTAATTTATCTGGGAAAAAAGTAATTGTTAATTGATTCACTCCATACATACATGTTATAGGTGTTACAGTTGTTAACGATTCACTAATTCCTTGGATTAAAAATTTTTGAAAACTACCGTATTGTAATGCAACTAAATCTGGAATAGTTGGCTTCGGCGAAGTTTGTTTAGAAATAATTTTATTAGTAGACATCTTAGATTCAAATGGATGGATCATAATGAAAAATTTGTTATACTAAAATTATACTAAAATAGTATACAACTATATTTTTTATATAACCTAAAGATAAATAATAGGTTCGATATAAATAAATAAATATATAGATGTATAGAAGGCGGTATAGCCAAGTGGTAAGGCCGTGGATTGCAAATCCTCTATTCTCCAGTTCGAATCTGGATGCCGCCTATTATTATAAATAATTTAAAAGTATTTTATTAACAAAAAAAGAAAAGAGATTCATTTATCTCATGATATATTCAACCCATAATGTTGCTACTTTTCAGTCCTCACATGGTTCTAGATTAAATTTCATAGAAAATGAATCTCGTATATCATGCTATCATGATGGTAAAAGATTGTCGATACATTCATGTATCCCTTTTTTTCAAAAGAGATACATAATTTTTTAATTAATAAAACTATTAATAATTAAAATAAACCTAATGTTAATGAAATATCAATAGGTAACGCTGCACCAATACCTAACCAAATTGCCGCTACTGTACCAATTAAAAATACAGTCATTGCAACTGGACGACGGAATGGGTTTTGGAATTTATTAATGCTTTCGATAAATGGAACAGTAATTAAACCTGCTGGAACTGCAGCCATTAAAAGTACACCTAATAATTTATTAGGTACTGTACGTAATAATTGGAATACAGGGAAGAAATACCATTCTGGTAAAATCTCTAATGGTGTTGCAAATGGATTTGCTGGTTCACCAATTGCAGCTGGTTCCATTACTCCTAAACCAATTACACATGCAAAAGTACCAAAAATTACAACTGGGAAAATATATAATAAATCATTAGGCCAAGCAGGCTCACCGTAATAGTTGTGACCCATACCTTTAGCTAATTTTGCGCGTAATTTTGGATCTGAAAGATCCGGTTTTTTTGTAACTGCCATGATTAAATCCTCTTATTTTTTGTTAAATATCAAGTAAATAAAATTCACTTTAAAGTGGTCCTGAAATACCTTGCTTACGAATCATTAAGAAGTGCATAAGCATAAATACTGCAGTTAATAATGGTAATACAAATGTATGTAAACTATAGAAACGTGTTAACGTTGATTGACCAACACCAGCACCGCCACGTAATAATTCTACTAAACCTGAACCAACAACAGGAATTGCATCTGGTACACCAGTTACAATTTTAACCGCCCAGTAACCGATTTGATCCCACGGTAATGAATACCCTGTTACACCAAAAGAAACTGTACAAACAGCCATAATAACGCCTGTAACCCATGTTAATTCACGTGGTTTTTTGAAACCACCAGTTAAATATACACGGAATACATGTAAAATCATCATTAAAACCATCATACTTGCTGACCAACGGTGAACTGATCGGATTAACCAACCAAAATTAACATCAGTCATAATGTACTGTACTGAAGCAAATGCTTCTGCTACAGTTGGACGATAGTAGAAAGTCATTGCAAAACCTGTTGCAACTTGTACTAAAAAACAAGTAAAAGTAATCCCGCCTAAACAGTAAAAAATATTTACATGAGGTGGTACATATTTACTTGTAATGTCGTCTGCGATTGATTGAATCTCTAGACGCTCTTCAAACCAGTCATAAACTTTTGACATAACAATGAATGAATTTTCTTAAATGTTAATAAATGAACATTTATTTACTTTGAAACCGCAACTAGGCTGAATTTAAAATTTTATTTTTGTGACCATTTCGTATCAACTGCAACCTGGTCAACTAAACCATATGTTTTTGCTTCTTCAGCTGATAAGAATTGATCACGGTCCATGTCACGTGAAATACGGCTTAATGGTTGACCCGTACGTTGTGCATAGATTTGTCCAACTTGACGTCGAATTCGCATTACTTCTTCCGATTCGGCTAAAACTTCTGAAGCTTGACCTTGACTTCCACCTTCAGGTTGGTGAATCATAATACGTGAGTAAGGTAATGCAATACGCTTTCCAGTATCACCACCGGCTAAGATAAATGAAGCCATAGATGCTGCTGTTCCTACACAAATTGTAGTCACTGGTGATTGAACATAGTTCATTGCATCATAAACAGCAATCCCACATGTAACTGAACCACCTGGTGAATTGATATATAAATATAAACCTTTATTTTTATCTTCAGAATTTAAATAGAGCATAATCCCAATTAACTGGTTTGCTAATTCATCATCTAATTCTTGGCATAAAAATAAAACGCGTTCGCGATATAAACGATTATATAAGTCTACCCATTGTGCTGAAGGTTCACCAGGTAAACGAAATGGTACTTTTGGTACTCCAATTGGCATAAGTTTATTTCTCTATTCATTTTATTTTCTTTATTTATCTTTAAATAAAGACACTATGTATATAGTATATACTATTTTTTTGTATCTAGCAAAAATAAAAGTCGTTAAATATTAAAAATATTTAATATTTCATATATATATATGGTATACTATTTTAAATTAGTAATTTAAAAAGAAAGAAAGTAAAAATTAATAACATTAACAATTGTTATGGGTCTTCCTTGGTATCGTGTTCACACAGTTGTATTAAATGATCCAGGTCGTTTAATTTCTGTACACTTAATGCATACTGGATTAGTATCTGGTTGGGCTGGTTCAATGGCCTTTTATGAATTAGCTGTTTTTGATCCTTCGGATCCTGTTTTAAACCCAATGTGGCGTCAAGGTATGTTCGTTTTACCTTTTATGACACGTTTAGGAATTTCAGAATCATGGGGTGGTTGGTCAATTAATGGAGAAACAGCTTCAAATCCAGGTTTATGGAGTTACGAAGGTGTTGCTGCAACACACATTATTTTAGCAGGTTTACTTTTTGCTGCCTCAGTTTGGCACTGGGTTTACTGGGATTTAGAATTATTCCGTGATCCACGTACTGGTAATCCAGCATTAGATTTACCAAAAATCTTTGGTATTCACTTATTCTTAAGTGGTTTATTATGTTTTGGTTTTGGTGCTTTCCATGTAACAGGTTTATTTGGTCCTGGTATTTGGGTATCTGATCCATACGGTATTACTGGCAGTGTTCAAGGTGTTGCTCCATCATGGGATGCAACTGGATTTGATCCATACAACCCAGGTGGTATTGCAGCTCACCATATTGCTGCTGGTATTCTTGGTGTTATTGCAGGTTTATTCCATTTATGTGTTCGTCCACCACAAAGATTATACAATGGTCTACGAATGGGTAATATTGAAACTGTACTTTCAAGTAGTATTGCAGCTGTATTCTGGGCAGCGTTTGTAGTAGCAGGTACTATGTGGTATGGTTCAGCGGCTACGCCAATCGAATTATTTGGTCCAACTCGTTACCAGTGGGATTTAGGTTTCTTCCAAGAAGAAATTGAAACACGAGTTCAAACAAGTTTAGCAGAAGGTAAATCAGCATCACAAGCATGGGCTGAGATTCCAGAGAAATTAGCTTTCTATGACTACATTGGTAATAACCCAGCTAAAGGTGGTTTATTCCGTGCTGGTGCAATGAATAGTGGTGATGGTATTGCTGTAGGTTGGCTTGGCCATGCAGTTTTCAAAGATAAAAATGGTAACGAATTATTTGTTCGTCGTATGCCATCATTCTTTGAAACTTTCCCTGTTATTTTATTAGATAAAGATGGTGTTGTTCGTGCTGACGTTCCGTTCCGTCGTGCTGAATCTAAGTACAGTGTTGAGCAAGTAGGTCTTTCTGTAACATTCTATGGTGGTGAATTAGATGGTGTAACATTTAGCGATCCGGCAACAGTTAAGAAATATGCTCGTCGTGCACAACTTGGTGAAATCTTTGAGTTTGATCGTGCAACATTACAATCAGATGGTGTATTCCGTTCAAGCCCTCGTGGTTGGTTTACATTTGCTCATTTATGTTTTGCATTATTATTCTTCTTTGGCCATATTTGGCACGGTGCACGTACAATCTTCCGTGATGTATTTGCTGGTATTGATGCTGATTTAGAAGAACAAGTAGAATTTGGTGCATTCTTAAAATTAGGTGACACAAGTACTCGTCGTCAATCAATCTAATTTTTCGAACTAATTACTTGGACTAATTATAATGTCCAAGTAATGTTGCCAAACATCCACTTGAAATAAGGAATTATTATGGAAGCATTAGTTTACACATTTTTATTAATTAGTACATTAGGTATTATCTTTTTCTCTATTTTCTTTCGCGAACCGCCGCGTATTGATACTAAATAATTAGTCGTTAATTGTTTTTTTTGAAATCGGGATAATTTATTCCCGATTTCAAATATATTAATCTTCGTGTTCTTCAAATGGATCACGTAATTTATCTGATGGTGGTCCAAATCCAACATAGATTGAATATCCTGTTGCACTTAGTAATAAACACCATAGAAAAATAGCAAAGAAAAAAGCTGGACTTTCCATAGATTTATTGTCGTTATGATAATATTTATATTATATAGATATCTAATATCTAGTATAACATACTAATTTTTCAAATTAATATAAAAAAGTTTTAATATATACCTATATTAATATATAATATAATATATATTATATTGAGAATAACAACTAAAAAGTTGTATTTGCAGAAAGTAAAACATTTAAACAAATAACGTTATTATGGCTACTGGAAAATCAGTAAATCAAGAATCAGGTTTAGTAACTCCATTAGGTACACTATTAAAACCTTTAAATTCGGAATATGGTAAAGTTGCTCCAGGTTGGGGTACAACAGTTGTAATGGGCGTATTTATGGCCTTATTTGCTGTATTTTTAGTAATTATTTTAGAGATTTATAATAGCTCAGTAATTTTAGATGATGTTACTATGAGTTGGAAATCTCTTGCAAATTAAGACTAAATTTGTAACTTAAAGATTACCTTATCATCTAAGGTAATCTT
>Ga0213866_10000434_pt1 | contig 34025 bp, 34 predicted proteins | sample PICome_11_FD_160079 | JGI IMG/M metagenome (GOLD analysis project Ga0213866, IMG submission 160079) | Coastal seawater microbial communities near Pivers Island, North Carolina, United States - PICO284 | ecosystem: Environmental > Aquatic > Marine > Coastal | place: USA: North Carolina... | reverse complement strand
TATAATAATTAGTTATCAATTATTCAAATATAAACAAATAAATTACTTCTATCCAACTAAAGTTAAAACTTACGGTTTTCCGTAAACTCAAGAAGTGCATACGAATTTTATATTCTTTATGTTTTTAGTGCATATATTTATTGAAATCAAACATTATGAAACAACGTATTCTCTTCATATCACTTTTTGTAAACTTTTCCGTTTTTAGTCAGAAACAAATCTATATTGGAGTGCGTTGTATGGCGTAAAAATACTTTAAGAAAAGTAACGATTGGACACTCCTCAAAACGATTTCTTAAACCAATCTGTAAATATTATACCAAATTAAAGAACTAGACGACATGTGGTGTTTTGTATTTTATTTGGTATTAGAACCTATTGTATTTAAATATAAAACAGTACAGCCATTATCATTTTGATAATGGCTGTATATAAAACGAAAGTGTTACTAGCTCTTATTGATCACATATCACATACACGAACTGTATTTTCGCAGTTGGCTACTAATGTGAAACAGTCCCACCAAGTTTTTTCAGGCACACAACCGCTATAACATGTATTGTAGTACTTATTTGTTAGTTCGCAAGTCGTTCCTGTAACACCACCTTTGAGTGTTTCAGTTTTTAAATTAGAAATATTTCTTTTGTTTAAACTAAGTTTAATTTTTGATTTTTTCATGATATAAGTTTTATGATTATACATGATCTAGTTCAAAACACCTTTTTTTGTTACCCATTCAAAAAGATTTATTTTAAACCCTCATTGAGGGTTTAATTCCCCGAGGTTGTTGATTTTATACATATTAAGCACATGTCAATAATTATTGAAATTACTTTTTATTATTCAGCTCATGTATTAAAAAGGGGATATTCTAAAAACAAAAAATCCCGAACATAACTGCTCGGGATTTTTTTTAAAATAATTTCTAATTCCTTAGTATCTGTAGTATTCTGGCTTGAATGGCCCTTGTACTTCCACGCCAATATACTCAGCTTGATCTGAAGAAAGTTCTTCCAATTCAACACCAATTTTAGCTAAGTGTAAACGTGCTACTTTCTCATCTAAATGTTTTGGTAACATGTACACATCGTTTTCGTACTTGTCAGCATGTTTCCAAAGTTCAATTTGTGCTAAGGTTTGGTTTGTAAATGAATTACTCATTACAAAACTTGGGTGACCAGTTGCGCAACCTAAGTTTACCAAACGTCCTTCTGCTAATAAAATGATATCTTTTCCGTTAATGGTATACTTATCAACTTGTGGCTTGATTTCCACTTTTGTATTTCCGTGATTTTTGTTTAACCAAGCAACGTCGATTTCATTATCAAAATGCCCAATGTTACATACAATCGTTTTATCTTTCATTGCTTCAAAATGCTCTCCAACAACGATATCTTTATTTCCAGTAGTGGTAATTACGATATCCGCATTTGCAACAACATTTTTAAATTTCTTTACTTCAAACCCGTCCATGGCAGCTTGTAATGCACAAATTGGATCAATTTCAGTAACCGTTACAATACTTCCTGCACCTTTAAAAGAAGCCGCAGTTCCTTTCCCAACATCTCCATATCCACAAACTACAACACGTTTTCCTGCAAGCATAATATCAGTAGCTCTTCGTACAGCATCTACAGCACTTTCTCTACATCCGTATTTGTTATCAAATTTAGATTTTGTAACAGAATCATTAATATTAATAGCTGGCATTGGTAATGTACCTTTCTTTACACGTTCGTATAATCTGTGTACACCAGTTGTAGTTTCTTCAGACAAACCTTTAATTCCATCAACCAATTCAGGATAGTTATCTAACACCATATTTGTTAAATCACCACCATCATCTAAAATCATGTTTAACGGCTTGCGATCTTCTCCAAAAAATAAAGTTTGCTCAATACACCATTCAAATTCCTCTTCGTTCATTCCTTTCCAAGCATATACTGGAATTCCAGCTTCAGCAATCGCAGCAGCAGCTTGGTCTTGTGTTGAGAAAATATTACATGAACTCCAAGTAACTTCTGCACCTAAAGCTTTTAACGTTTCAATCAAAACAGCAGTTTGGATGGTCATGTGTAAACAACCTGCAATTCTTGCTCCTTTTAAAGGCTGCTCATCTTTATATTCTTCACGAAGACTCATTAGTCCAGGCATTTCTGCTTCAGCCAATTCGATTTCTTTTCTTCCCCATGCTGCTAAAGAAATATCTTTAACTTTGTAGGCTACGTAAGGAACTGATTTTGTACTCATACTTTTTTCTTTTTTATTATAGTTAGGATAATTATGGTTTGTGACTTAAAATATTTTAAATTCGCTTTGTAACTTTACAACGCTATCCACACGCTAAAAGTTTGCGAGTGCAAAGGTACTAAATAACTTTTTAATATAATGGCTCTTTACAAAACTATAACAGTAAACAAACATACTAAAGTGCTGATTTGGAAGATAGAAGAGTCTTTTGAAGAATTAAATCGTGCCATAAAACTAACAAACCATTGCCAACAGCGACTTAACGGAATGCGTTCTGAAATTCATCAACGCGGATTTTTAAGTGTTCGGCATTTATTAGCAGAGGTTGGATATACAGATTTTGATTTGTATTATGACGACAAAGGAAAGCCACATTTGCTAGATGGAAAATATATTTCTATTACACATTCTTATAATTTTTCAGGAATTATCGTAAGTGATGCTATTCCTGTAGGAATTGATATTGAAAAACAACGGGATAAAATTTTGAGCATTGCACACAAATTTACACCATTGGAAGAATACAATACCATCGCTAATCATGAAGCATTAATCCGAAAAATAACGATTGTTTGGGGCGGAAAAGAATCCATTTACAAAGTATATGCAGAAAAAGGATTGAGCTTTTTAAAACACATTGATATTAACGATTTTTCTATGGAAGATTCCCATACGAAAGGAACTGTTTACTATGGAAAAGAAACGGCAACCTATTCGCTAGATTTTTTAGAATTTGAAGGATTTACGTGTGTATACGCTTTAGAAGAAAATCGCTAAACTAATGATATTAAAAACGATGTACGCAGCTATCATTCAAGCGAAAAAAGACAACAAAAAACTGTTGGCGGTTTTGATTGATCCTGATAAGATAGATACAAACGACATTCCTGCTTTTTTCAAAAAAGTACACAAATCCATCATTACACATATATTTGTGGGCGGAAGTACCGATGAAGAAAGAAAAATGGAAACGGTGGTGAAAACTATCAAACAGCATACAAATTTACCCGTATTGATATTTCCCGGAAGTCACGAGCAAATCACAGAAAAAGCGGACGGAATTTTATTTTTATCGTTACTTTCAGGACGAAATCCGAAATATTTAATTGAACAACAAATCCAATCGGTTTCAAAATTGATGACTACTAACTTAGAAATCATCCCAACAGGATATATTCTCATTGATGGCGACGTAGAAACCGCCGTACAACGAGTAAGCGAAACACAACCGATTTCACAAGAAGATGCGAAAACCATTTTGCATACCGCGTTGGCAGGACAATTTTCTGGAAAACAACTCATTTATTTAGAAGCGGGAAGTGGCGCAAAAAAAATGGTCAAGCCAGAAATCATCCGAGAAGTTTCCAGTCAATTGCAAATTCCATTAATTGTTGGCGGCGGAATTCGTTCCAAAAAACAACTAAATGAAGCGTTCAATGCTGGCGCAGATTTGGTCGTCATCGGAACAGCTTTCGAGCAAAACGAAGATTTCTTATTAGAATTGAAATCTTAAAAATGTTGAATTATCAATGTTAAATTTTAAATTAAAAAAATACTTTTTAAGAGCCACAAATTAACTCAATACTCACTACTAAAATCTCACTACTAAAAAATGAACATATCCATAGAACTCACCTTAACACCATTACAAAATGATTTTGAAACACCCATTATCAACTTCATCAAAAAATTAAGAGCTTCAGAATTTACCGTTTTAGAAAATCCGCTAAGTACTCAAATCTATGGCGATTATGACGGCATCATGAAACTGCTCACAACGGAAATCAAAACGGCATTTGAAAAAGAAGAAAACATTCTATTAACCATGAAAATTGTAAAATCCGACAGAAGTGCCTATGAACCAGCTTTTTGATTTTTTCTTAGAACCTTATAAGAATGCGATTTGGTTAGACATTCTTTTGGAATTTTCGGCAGCAATATTCGGAATTGCCAGTGTTTGGTTTGCCAAAAAAGAAAAAATTTGGGTCTATCCAACAGGAATTGTCAGTACGCTGATTTACATTTATCTGTGTTATAAATTCGTGCTGTACGGTGATATGATGATCAATATATACTATTCCTTAATGAGCGTGTATGGTTGGTATTTATGGACTCATACGACCAATAATACAAAACTAGAAATATCTCGAACCAACTTTTGGGATAAGCTAAAAACCATTTTCATCTTCTTATTCACAGCCGCTTTTACCTATGTAGTATACATACAATTTGAAGTCATTGACATTCATTTAAATGCAGAAGAAACTATTAACTTAGTACTGTCAAATTTAGGCTCTATTGAAGAAATTAAGACAATTACACCCTATTTAGACATGTTTACCACAGGCGTATTCTTTTCGGGAATGTGGCTCATGGCAAAGAAAAAAATAGAAAACTGGATATTTTGGATATTTGGAAACATCATTTCAGTTCCTCTATATTTTGTAAAAGGACTCGGATTTACCGCGATACAATTCACAATTTTCTTAATTTTAGCCATCTTTGGATACATCGCATGGAGAAAAAAGCTGAAAAACAACAAAAAAATAGCTTCAAAATAGTCGTTTTTGGACCTGAATCTACAGGAAAAACTACACTAGCTACACAACTTTCGGAACATTACAAGGCAGCTTTTGTACCTGAATTTGCACGAATCTATGCGGAAGCAAAACATAAAAAAGGCGAAAAACTAACCTCAGAAGATGTCATTCCAATTGCAAAAGGACAATTGCGTTTAGAATGTAAAGCTTCGGGAAATCCGCTAGTCATTTGTGATACAGATATTTTGGAAACCATCACGTATGCACGATTATATTATCCTGAATTTAAAAGTGAAACACTTCAAAAATATGCGGCAAAAAATACCGCAAATTTCTATTTTTTAACCTATATTGATACACCTTGGAAAGCAGATGGAATTCGTGATTTGCCTCATAAACGAGCAATGGCGTTTCAAGAATTTCAGCAGACCTTAAAAACCTATAACCAACCTCATATATTGCTTAAAGGAAGTGCGGAAGTGCGACTCAAAAAAGCAATCACAGAGATTGATAAACTACTGACAATACATTGAACTTTTCAGAAAAACAAATAGCGCAAATAGAAGCAAAAGGAATCAAATTGCTTCAAGTAGAAAAACAATTGGCAAAGTTTGCAAAAAAAATTCCATTCACGGATATCACTGCACATGCAAGTGTGAATCATGGAATTTTAAAACTCACTCCCGAAACAGAAGAAACGTACGAACAAGTATACAAAAAAGAGCATGCCAAATTTGACGTTGTAAAATTTACACCTGCTTCGGGCGCAGCAACACGCATGTTTAAATTTTTATACAAATTCTTAGAAACGTATAATCCTAAAAAGGAATCCATCAACTCGTACATCAACAAAGAAAAAGAACCTGAAATTCGTTTATTTTTTATCGGATTAGAAAAATTCCCTTTTTACGATGATGTATTGAAAAAGATGAACAAAACGGAACTCGATCGTATCAAAAAACCAGATGAGTTCAACCGTGATTTTGTACATGTTTTACTTGCGGAAGAAGGATTAAACTACGGAAACTATCCGAAAGGATTATTACCTTTTCACAAATACAAAAGTCACATTGCAACGCCTTTTCAAGAACATCTATTTGAAGCAGCTAGCTATGCCTGTCAAGGCGGAAAAGCAACCTTACACTTTACCATTTCCAAACAGCATTATGAAAAATTCAAAGCAAAGGAAACTGAAATTTTACCCCATATTGAACAAAAAACGGGCTGTACATTTGAAATTTCTTACTCCTATCAATTAGAACAAACAGATACAATTGCAGTTGATTTAAAAAACAGACCAATCGTAGAAAAAGACGGAAGTTTAGAATTTAGACCTGGCGGACATGGCGCTTTGATAAAAAATCTGAATAAAATTGACGCAGATTTAATCTTCATAAAAAATATTGACAATGTTGTGGTAAACACATACTCAGAAGAAATTTCACGTTACAAAAAAATTCTTGCGGGGAAACTTATTGAATTACAGCAAAAGGCGTTCAAGTTTATGAAAATGTTGCATCAAGGAGTTTCTGGGAATGAATTGACGACAATTTTAAGTTTTTTATACCAAGAACTCAATGTGCAAATCAGTGAAGAATTTGAAAAATACTCGCAAAAATATCAAATTGAATATCTCATTGAAAAACTCAACAGACCTATTCGCGTATGCGGCATGGTAAAAAACGAAGGTGAACCTGGTGGCGGACCATTTTGGGTAAAGCACGAAAACGGTTACGTATCGCTTCAAATCGTTGAATCGGCTCAGATTGATAGACGTAACGAATATCATCAAAGCATTCAAAAATTGGCGACACACTTTAATCCTGTAGATATCGTTTGTGGTGTAAAAGACTATCGCGGAAACAAATACGATTTGTCACAATTTGTAGATCGAAAATCATACTTCATTACCTCAAAATCAAAAAGTGGAAAAAAAATAAAAGCATTAGAATTACCGGGCTTATGGAATGGCGGAATGGCGTTTTGGAATACCATTTTTATAGAAGTTCCATTGGTAACTTTCAATCCTGTCAAAACCATTAACGACTTGTTAAAACCAACACACCAAGTAAAATAATCTTGTCATTTCTGAACTCGTATTCAAAAAAATCGAGAACAATCTTTACCAAAAAAATCATTCTCGATAGTTTTACTAAGCTTCTCGAAGTACTATTTCAATACAAAAATTAATACGTACACGGATTTCCGTTAATATCCAAACCATTTCCAATAGTATGTGTACAACGAAGCTCTTCTGTAAGTTTAATAGGTTCGGTAACTGTTTTACACGTATCAACATCCGAAATAATACACGGATTTTCTGTAAATCGAGCAACAGCAACAGCACCACCACGAACGGTGTTGAGGTTTGAAATAGCTGAAATTGTAGTGGTTTTAAGCACTAATTTCTTTTGAAAATTTTGTTTTTTCATAATTAAAAGTTTTTGGTTATCTACTAAAAATACTGATTTTCAAGATATTCTAATGTTAAAAAAAATATTTTCTCTCGATGCGTACGTATTTTCCATAAAATTATAAGCCATTCAAACGAATTGAGTACATATAAGAATTATTCAAAAAAAGAGATAAAAGTCAAAAAACTAAATTACTTTTGCAACATCTCAAAGGGGTGCAATTTGAATCACATTCAAAACGCTGAGATTATACCCAATGAACCTGGGCAGGTAATGCTGCCAAGGGACGGATCAAATTTTTTAAAAAGATTTGATATGCCGACAGTCATAGTCTGTCAACACTATCTATTTAATTTTTAACCCAGAATAATTGCCCCTTTTATTCGTAACAAAACGTATTACGAATATGAAGAATTTATTCGCTTTTTTATGCCTTTTCGTACTGTCAGTCAGTATGCAAGCACAGAATTTTACCTTATCAGGAACCATTTCAGACGAATCAGGAGAGCCATTACTTGGCGTAACTGTTTTTGTGAAAGAAACGAGCAATGGAACCATTTCTGATATGGAAGGAAAGTATCTTTTAAAACTTCCTAAAGGAACGTACACTATTATTGCACGAATGCCTTCACAATCCATTGAAAAAACAGTTACCATCACAAAAGACACTGTTTTAAATTTTAGCGTAGCTGAATCACCAGAAGCGTTAGATGCGGTTCTAATTTCGGCAGTTCGGGTAAATGCCGATTCGCCAATTACGTATTCCAACCTTGAAAAAGAAGAAATTTCCAAGCGGAATTTAGGACAAGATGTCCCTGTATTGATGAACTTTATGCCGTCAGTTGTCACCACTTCTGATGCAGGTGCAGGTGTTGGATATACTGGAATTCGAGTGCGTGGAAGTGACGCCACACGCGTAAATGTAACCATCAATGGAATTCCGTACAACGATGCCGAAAGTCAAGGAACGTTTTGGGTAAACATGCCCGATTTGGCTTCGTCTACCGAAAGCATTCAATTGCAGCGTGGCGTGGGAACTTCTACGAATGGTTCTGGAGCTTTTGGGGCAAGTTTAAGTTTGCTTACGGATGCTGTTTCTGAAAAAGCAAACGGAGAAATTTCAAACTCATTCGGAAGTTTCAATACCCGAAAACATACGGTAAAATTTAGCACAGGAAAACTAAATGACAACTTTGAATTGGCAGGGCGTTTGTCAAAAATAAAATCCGACGGTTATATTGATCGTGCTACGTCGGACTTAAGCGCGTACTTTTTACAAGCTTCGTTTGTGGATGAGAATACACTCATAAAAGCGTTGGCTTTTGGTGGACATGAAATTACATATCAAGCTTGGAACGGAATTGACAAGCAAACCTTGGAAGAGAACAGAACGTTTAATCCTTCAGGACAATATACAGATGAAAACGGAAATGTGCGTTTTCATGATAATGAAGTAGATAATTACCGACAAGATCATTACCAATTTCATTGGAATCAAAAACTTTCCGAAAACTGGTCAACGAACTTAGGCTTAAACTACACGCAAGGTCGCGGTTTTTTTGAGCAATACAAAGAAGATGAATCGTTTGCGGATTATGGTTTTGAGGAAATTGTCATCAACGGAACTACAATTAATGAAACCGATTTGATTAGAAGACGTTGGTTAGATAATGATTTTTATGTGATAAATCTAAATGCAAATTACAAAAAGAACAATTTGGATATGGATTTCGGAGCGTTTTTAGGCGTGTATGATGGCGATCATTTTGGAGAAGTCATTTGGGCGCGTTTTGCAAGTGATAGCGAAATTAGAGATCGTTATTATGAAGGAAACGGAAAGAAAAATGATCTCAGTTTTTTCACCAAAGCGACCATTCGTGTGAATGAAAAACTAAGCTTATTTGGAGATTTGCAACTTAGAAATGTAAGCTATAAAACTTCTGGAATGAACTCGGATGTAGTACCATTTAATATTGATGAAAACTATACTTTTTTCAATCCGAAAGCGGGAATTAATTACCGATTGAACCCAAATAACAGTTTGTATTTTTCGTATGCGAGAGCGAACAGAGAACCGAACCGAAGTGATTTTGAAAACAACAATGCTGTAAAACCTGAACAATTAGACGATTTTGAACTAGGATGGCGCTGGAAAGGCGAAAACTTCACCGTGAATACAAATGCCTATTACATGTTATACAACGATCAGTTGGTACTAACAGGCGCATTGGATAATACTGGATCGCCATTGCGTACCAATAGTGGAAAAAGTTACCGTTTAGGATTGGAAATTGATGCTTCTATACAACTAAATGAACAACTAACAATTCGTTCAAATGTGGCTATTAGTACGAATAAAAATAGAGATTTTGTGACCTCAATAGATGGAAGTTTAGTCAACTTAGGAAACACAAACATTTCGTTTTCTCCAAATTTTGTAGCAGGAAATATTTTGACATATTCGCTATCTGATAATTTTCAAGCGTCATTTTTATCAAAATATGTGGGCGAACAATACATGGGGAATATTGATTCAGAAGTCTCAAAATTAGATAGTTATTTCATCAACGATTTTAATCTTACATGTAACATCAAAATGAATACTATTTTTGAATCGATTACCTTTTCAGGATTGATCAATAATATTTTTGGTGTAAAATATGTGTCTAATGGATACTTTTTTACCTACGATGATGATTTTTCAGTACCAGGAACTGTGACAACTGTGGAAGGCGCAGGATTTTATCCGCAAGCTACTAGAAACTTCTTAGTTGGAATGACCTTGAAGTTCTAATCAAACAAAAAAACAATAGAAAAGCGACTCTTTTGAAGTCGCTTTTTTAGTTTATTTTGAATATTGAGCGGAGTCGAAATGTTAATTATTCGAAATCGTCAAAATATCACCCGATTTAGTAATACGATAGTTCACCATTGGATACGAGTCACTACCTTCTACAGGATTTAACAATTGACCGTTTGCCAAACTATATTCATAATCTTCACAAGCACAGGTTGCCAACACACCGTTAACAGTCATCGTAGAACAATTATTAGGCGTATGATTTGGGCAACTCGCTTCCCAAGCGAAAAATTGATCTCCCGATAAATTAAATACAAAAAAACCACGAACACCGCCACCATTTGGAATAAAAGCAGAGCCACCAGCAAAGCTTAAATTATCATACTGTGGTAAGTTTAAGTTAATCTGAAATTGTACCAACGCATTTGGTATATACGGATTGTTATTATTTCCGCCGTCATCAGAATTGCATGAAAGTAAGCATGCTACCGCACAACATAAGATAAAAAGTCGTTTCATAAATTAAAAATGTGTATTAAGTTACGCAATGTACGCAAAATCATTATTTTAAAAAGTATCACAAGGAATCACTTTAAATATTTTCTTATATTTGTATCATAAATCCCGTGTTTGATGGGATTTTTTTGCGTTATAAAGTATAAGAACTGTTTATATTGGGCAATAATGACATATATCGATAGATAGAAAACGAAGAAATTATGAGTAAAGTATCTTATTATACAGCAGAGGGATTAAAAAAATTAAGAGATGAGTTGGAACAACTTAAAAATGTTGAACGACCAAAAGCTTCACAAGCAATTGCAGAAGCGAGAGATAAGGGCGATTTAAGTGAAAATGCAGAATATGACGCCGCAAAAGAAGCACAAGGATTATTAGAGATGAAAATCTCAAAAATGGAAGAAGTGTTATCTACGGCGCGCGTTATTGATGAAAGTCAGCTTGACACTTCTAAAGCATTAGTACTTTCAACGGTTCGTATTAAAAATACAACCAATGGCATGGAAGTAACGTACAAGTTAGTGGCAGAAAGTGAAGCAAATTTAGCCGCTGGAAAAATTTCGGTAACGTCTCCTATTGGAAGAGGATTATTAGGAAAATCGGTTGGCGAAATTGCAGAAGTACAAGTCCCAAGCGGAACTATGAAATTTGAAGTTTTGGAAATTACCCGAAACTAACAATGATATAAAATATGCATAGAAAAATCCTTTCTTACTTGTTAAAAAAGGATTTTTCTATATCTATAAGCAAGAACTTTTTTATCTTACAAAATCACACAAACCAAATGCCCATGGCCTCTATTTTTACCAAAATAGTCAACGGAGAAATTCCATCCTACAAAATTACTGAAGACGAGCACTATTATGCTTTCTTAGATATCAACCCGAATGCTGTTGGACACACATTATGTATTCCAAAACAAGAAGTTGATAAAATTTTCGACATGTCGGAAGAAATGTATGTCGGATTAATGCGTTTTTCACGAAAAGTTGCGATTGCCATCGAAAAAGCGATTCCGTGCAAGCGTGTAGGCATGACGGTTATTGGCTTAGAAGTTCCGCATGCACATGTACATTTAATTCCATTGAACGAAATGGACAACATGAATTTCAAGAACAAAAAACAACTCTCTCCAGAAGAATTTCAAGAAATTGTAGTGAAAATTCAAGCAGCATTGTAATCTATAATTCTGACTTCAAAATCCTGAATTGTAATTTTGCATACTTGCTATATTGAACGAAGTTGAAATGAACATACTAAAAGCGCAGCGCATCTAAAAAAACCTACTCTTTCCACTGTAAAGATTCTATCAGCGTACGAATGTCTTTTTTAATGTACACAACCGCAGGATAAATAGAATCGTAATTTGGTTTTGCATTAAAGTATAGCGAACCTGTTAAAAAATGTTTAGTGCTATCCGTCACGTAGAATTGTGCTTGTGAAGCCGCATTTCCTGATACTTCATACACCATTCCATACACATTTTGTGCTGCATTTTCATAGACCGTTGGTTCAATAGCGTCTGCTTTTACCGCATGTTCATACGTAAGTTTTTGAACATCGGCTAATAATTGATCTAGGTTTCCGTCTACCGAAATGTATGATAAATGAAGTGTTCCGTTAAGCGCAGGATAGTCTAAATTTATCCAACAATTTTGCTTAGGAACAATAGAAGCTATCTGATTTTTTTGAAATGTATATGGACAATCCGATTGTACTTTTGCATAGTTTGCTTCCGGATATTCCAAGCGTAAAAAACCGTTTGGCTTTGGCAATACTTCTCCACTACATGAAATTAAGAGAATGCTTAAAAGCACAAAAATACTTGTATATTTTGTAGTGTTCATTATTTGAATGTTACTTTTACTTGTTTCAATCGTTTATTATCAATCACTTCCACAGTAAACGTATAATTACCAAAGTTTATTTTATCTTTTATCTTCGGGAAACCTCTAAATATTTCCAATACAAAACCAGCAACCGTTTCTGATTCTCCTTTTTGCAATTCAAATTCGGAAGTATCTTGGATTCCAATAATTTTATAAAAATCTTTTAAATTCGTTTTCCCGTCAAATACATAGCTTTTATCATCAATTTTTGAATAATGTACATCTTCATCATCAAACTCATCACTGATATCACCTACAATTTCTTCAATAACATCTTCTAGTGAAACCAATCCGGAAGTTCCGCCATATTCATCAACAACAATAGCTAAGTGAATTTTCTTTTCTTGAAATTCGCGCAATAAATCGTCTAATTTTTTATTTTCAGGAACAAAGAAAGGCTTTCTAAGTAGGTTTATCCAATCAAAATCGGGCGTATCAATATGCGGAATTAAATCTTTAACATATAAAATTCCTGAAATTTCATCCAAACTGTCTTTGTATACAGGAATTCGCGAATATCCTTTTCTGATAATTTCTTGAATTACGGTACTATAATTCATGTCTTCTTTAAGCGCAAATACGTCCATTCGCGGTTGCATTACTTGTTTGGTATCTGTATTTCCAAACGAGACAATTCCTTGCAAAATTTTCTGTTCTTCTTTAGTCGTTTCATGTTCAGATGTCAACTCTAACGCTTGTGATAATTGATCTACTGAAAGATAGGAACGTTGTTTTCCTAGTTTATTTTGGATCAATCCCGATAGAAAACTCATCGGCAAACTAATTGGCGTAAAAATTTTGTTCAACACATTCAACGGATATGCCATCATGGCTGAAAATTTATGCTTATTTCTACTGGCGTATACTTTGGGTAAAATTTCGCCAAAAAGTAAAATTAAAAAAGTAACGAGTCCAATTTCAATGACCAATCGAATCCAAGTAGTCGTAATTCCTGAGAAAAATAAATCGCCCAATGAAGCAAACAATAAAACCGTTGTGATGTTTATAAAATTATTTGCGACTAAAATAGTTGCCAATAATTTTCTTGGATTTCGCAGCAATCGCGCCACCAATTGCAATCGGGCAGAATCAGCTGCTGATGCTTCGTTTACTTCGGTTTGCGACAAGGAAAATAGCGCTACTTCAGCTCCAGAGATCAAAGCAGAGCAGAACAATAAGATACAAAAAAAAACAATCTTAAAAATATCAAGTCCTTCAAAGACTGCTGCAAATAGTAGTATACCGGGTTCTGGATCCAAAATTTCAATCGTTAATTAAACTTCTTTTTAAAATGGTAAATCATCGTCATCTTCTACGGGAGAAGCTTGTTGCGGCGCTTGCTGTTGTGGTTGTGCTGCGTTTTGATTTGTTGTGGTATTGGCATTTGTACTACTAGAAGGAGTTGCCGCATTAGCTTGCGATTCTTTCTTTGTTGTTAAAAACGTAAAATCAGTCACTTGAATTTCCGTAGAATAACGCGTATTTCCGTCTTCTCCTTGCCATTGTCTGTTTTTCAAACGTCCTTCCACATACACTTTATCGCCTTTGCTCAAATATTTTTCACAAACTTCAGCAGCTTTATTACGTACTACAATATTATGCCAATCCGTATTTACAACGCGTTCACCTGTTTGTTTATTTGTATATGAATCGTTTGTTGCAATGGGAAAACGACCAATACAACCGCCACCTTCAAAGTAATGCATTTTTACTTCATCACCCAAGTGCCCGATCAACATTACTTTATTTAGTGTTCCGCTCATATTTTTAAATTTTTGTGTATAATCAAATGTACTAAAAAACCATTAAAAATTGAAAGCTTCAATGAAGTTTCCAATGAGAATGGGTACTGGATATTTTCTAATTTCTTGCAAAGGTATTCCGTTTTTTAAATTATCAGTAGTTTCTACAACCCAAAATGTAGTATATAAATGTTGATGTGATAATTTATGAACTATTGGTTCTTTATTATATTGGGTAATTGAAAAGTTGTGAAGCGAACATATTTCTTTTATTTTTGTTTGATATTCCTCAATATTTTCCAACGCTTTATCCGTTTCTAAGAGTGGAAACTGATACAAACCTTGCCAAATTCCTTTTCCTTTGCGTTCTTCCAAAAATGTTTCTTCTTGATTTGAAATGACAACCATATAATTGAACCAACGGCTTTTAACTTTTGTTTTTTTTAGCTTTACGGGCAACATGGAAACACGCTGTTGTTGCAATCCTTTACAGCTTGAAGCTAACGGACAAACGATACAATATGGACTTTGTGGTTTGCATTGTACCGCGCCAAATTCCATAATTGCCTGATTGAAATTTGCAGGATCGTCTTGATCAATTACTTCAAACGCTAATTTTTTAAATAATTTAATGCCTTCCGAACTATTAATTGGTGTGTCAATATCAAAATAACGCGCCAAAACTCGGTATACATTTCCATCCACTACGGGCGCAATTTCGTCAAAACAGATCGATGCAATGGCACTTGCGGTGTAATCTCCGACGCCTTTTAGCTTTAAAAGTGCCGAATACGTACTCGGAAACTGTCCATTATAATTATTTACAATATCTTTTGCGGTGTAATGTAAGTTGCGTGCTCGCGAATAATATCCGAGTCCTTGCCAAAGTTTTAAGACTTCGGATTCTTCGGCTTTTGCCAAATCGTACACCGTTGGAAACGATGCTGTAAACTTCTCATAATAAGGCAGTCCCTGCGCTACACGTGTTTGTTGTAGCATGATTTCAGAGAGCCAAATGCGATACGGATCTTTGGTTTTTCGCCATGGTAAATCGCGCTTATTTTGGAAATACCAGTGTATAATTTCTTTGGAAAAATTCATCAAATAAAAATAATACGTAAAAATATATCTTTATATGGTTAAATTTTAATCAATTAGAATATAAATATTATCTAATTAATTATATATTTGCATCCCTTAATTTTTATAAAAATAAATAAAAATATATTAAAATGACGAAAGCGGACATCGTAGCAAAAATTTCAGAGAAATTAGGAATGGAAAAAGGTGATGTACAGGCAACTGTAGAAACTTTTATGGAAGAAGTGAAGAATTCTTTAGAGAGTGGAGACAATGTTTACCTAAGAGGTTTTGGTAGTTTTATCATTAAAACAAGAGCTGAAAAAACAGGTAGAAATATTTCTAAGAATACTACAATTAAAATACCTGCACACAACATTCCTGCATTTAAACCTGCAAAAGTTTTTGTTGAAGGAGTAAAGAGCAACGTTGAAGTAAAGTAATTAAAGAATAATTTATTAATTAAAAACATAGAGCATTATGCCAAGTGGTAAAAAAAGAAAAAGACACAAGGTGGCTACGCATAAGCGTAAAAAGAGAAGAAGAGCTAATCGTCACAAGAAGAAGAAGTAGTTTATCACAAACTACTTCTTTGTTTTATACGTAGATGTAAAACAAAAAACGTTCTTTGAAAAAAAATTGCATACAAAAGTAAACACTTCTGTCTTGTGTTTACATGCGTGTATGTATATTTTATTGGGTAGAAACAATACCTGTGAGAAAATTGTTTAATCCATTTGTGCATTTTATGTACAGATAAAAATTAAATCAGAGTGAATAAAGAATTAATCATTAGATCCAATTCCTCTGAAGTTGATTTTGCCTTGCTAAAGGATGGAAAACTTATAGAATTACATAAGGAAGAAGATAGCAACGATTTTGCTGTTGGAGACGTTTTTCTTGCTAAAATAAGAAAACCCGTTTCTGGACTGAATGCAGCTTTTGTAAATGTAGGCTACGAAAAAGATGCCTTTTTACATTATCACGATTTAGGACCGCAACTTCCTTCCTTATTAAAATTTATAAAACGTGTAAGCACAGGTAAATTAAAAGATTATACATTAAAAAACTTTCCTTTTGAACCAAATATTGATAAGAATGGTAGCATCATGGATGCCATAAAAGCCAATCAATCATTGCTAGTTCAAATTGTAAAGGAGCCAATTTCGACCAAAGGTCCTAGAATTAGTTCAGAACTTTCTATTGCTGGACGATATATTGTACTTGTTCCCTTTTCAGAACGTGTATCTATATCCCAAAAAATAGAAAGTAAAGAAGAAAAAGACCGATTAAAACGTTTGGTACTTAGTATCAAACCGAAAGGTTTTGGCGTTATTGTACGTACAGTAGCTGAAGGCAAAAAAGTAGCTGAATTGGACCAAGACTTGCAAAACTTGATGACAAAATGGTCATCAATGTGCAAAAAATTGTATAAAGCAGAACATCCGTCGAAAGTATTAAGTGAAATGAACAAAGCATCCTCTATTTTGAGAGATATCTTTAACGAATCATTCACAGGAATTCAAGTAGATGATGAAGATCTTTATTACGAAATTAAAGAATATGTGCAGTCTATCGCACCTAAAAAAGAGTCTATCGTAAAATTGCACCAATCAAAAGTTCCACTCTTTGAAAAACATGGAGTAGAACGACAAATTAAAACCTCTTTTGGAAAAACAGTTTCCATGAGTAAAGGTGCTTATTTAGTCATAGAACATACCGAAGCGTTACACGTGATTGATGTAAACAGTGGGAATCGTTCTAACAAAGCCCGAACACAAGAGGACACCGCATTAGAAGTCAACATGATTGCCGCAAAAGAAATTGCAAGGCAGTTGCGATTGCGCGATATGGGAGGAATTATCGTCATCGACTTTATAGATATGACCAATGCGGAACACCGAAGAACTTTGTTTGATCATTTGAAGACAGAAATGAAAGACGACAGAGCGAAACATAAAATATTACCTCCTAGTAAATTTGGTTTGGTACAAATTACACGACAAAGAGTACGACCAGAAGTAAACATTAAAACGAGAGAAGTAAATCCAGACGGAGGAAACGTAGAAGTGGAAGCTCCTATTGGTCTCGTAGATAAAATTACAACTGATCTAGAAAAAATTATAGCCAAAAAAGAAGGCTTAAATGGGATTACGCTTAATATACATCCGTTTATTGCGGCGTACCTAAAACAAGGATTTCCATCCATCCGTTTTAAGTGGTTTTTAAAACACAAGAAATGGGTAAAAATATTACCAAGAGACGCTTACACGTACTTAGAATATCGTTTTAAAGATAAAAACGATGAAGTTTATTAACAAAAAGCGACCAGTGATGGTCGCTTTTTTTGTTTGTGATGGTTTTATTTCACTATTTTTATTTCGTTAAAAAACTTTTTACAACACTTACCATGAAAAATCACCACCTACTCCTACTTCACGGCGCTTTAGGAAGCGAAGCACAACTGAAACCGTTACAAGCTTTATTAGCCAGCGATTTCAATGTGCATACGTTAAATTTTGAAGGACATGGCGGTCGCTTTTCTAAGAATGACTTTTGCATGGAGCGATTTACAGAGAATGTTGTAGAGAAGCTTCAAACCTTAGCGATTTCCAAAACACATATTTTCGGATATAGCATGGGCGGTTATGTGGCTTTACATTTAGCTAAAAAACATTCTGAATTGGTGGATAAAATTGTCACACTTGGCACAAAATTTAACTGGTCTTTAGAAGCTGCTCAGCAAGAAGTCAAAATGTTGAATCCTGATAAGATTGAAGAAAAAGTACCTGCTTTTGCCAAGTATCTTCAAGAATTGCATCAACCAAATGACTGGAAAGAAGTCATGCAAAAAACAGCTAGTATGATGTTAGCCTTAGCCAATGGCAAAAAGTTAACCGATGATGATTTAACTCAAATTCAACATAAAGTTTTAATCGGAATTGGTTCGTTAGACACTATGGTCACGATTGCTGAATCAGAAAATGCAGCTTCACAATTGCCAAATGCTTCGTTGAGAATTATTGACGATGTAAAACATCCGATTGAAAAGGTAGATGCGAATATATTAGCAACTGTTATTCGTGATTTTTTGATTTAATTTTATCACTTCACAATGTCGTTATTGCTATAAATACGTAATTCTACGTATTGCCCTTTTATTAGAGAACCGCTAATTTTATTTTTGAAAAAAATAACTAGCCAATACTTACTATGCAGAAACCATTCTCACAAAGCGATCGAAAAAAAATCAAACAAAATTTGAGTTTCATGTCGATATTCATCTTGGTTTTTATAGCTATTTTCGCCTTTATTTTTTCTTTTGTTTTAAATAATTTTTCGACCACAAGTGATGGATTCGATTATACTAGTAGTATCATTTTTGGTCTTTTTGGCTTGTTCTTCCTAGGTGTTATTGGCTATATGATTTGGATTTTTGTCTATGATTTAAAAAATGGAATAAAGAATTGCTTTGAAGGAATCGTCGAAGATAAAAGACTCAATATTGAACATAGAACTTCTAGCAGTTCGGGAACTGGAAATAGCGGAAGAAAAATGAGTACGAAACGCTATTATCATATCATTATCGACGGCATAAAACATAAAGTTGAACGTGAAATGTATATGAATGTGACTGTTGGAGATCATGTTTACTTTGAAGTTACACCGAAGTCCAATATTCTGTTGTCTTATAAAGTTCTTGAAAAAACAATTCCAGCGACAGCGAAACAAATTACCCATTATAACCGAAAAAACTACCCTGATTCAAAGATTAGACAAACGGCGTTAACAAGAGAAGATAAAGGCTATCTAAAAACACTTTATATTATAGCATTAAAATCCCGATTACGAAAAATTGCGTTTATTAGCTTCCCAATTTTAGCTCTGGTTTTCAGCGGATTAGGCGCATTATTAGTGTTTCTTTTTCCACTACCCATTATCTTTTTATATCATCTTTATAAATTAGTACGATTATACTTCAGTCATAAAAAATCTACGAATGAAAGAAGGAAGAATTTGATTGAAACTTATGTTACTGATAAATTTTTTACAACGGTTTCACATAATGGTAACGTACGCCAAAATTATACATTAAAAACTACGTATAAAACGATTGAAGTGCCTGAAATCGTTTATGAAAACATCAATACAGGAGACGAAATTATCCTACATGAAACATTACACATACCACTTACCATTGGTATTTCTGTAGCTGATAAACATTATGAGATGGTGTAAAACGCATGAAAGTTATACCATTTTCACCTTAAAATTACTCACAAAAACTTGGGCTTTTTCCTTTATTCTTCAAAATAAAATTTAACCGTAGCTATGGCTATGCTTGCATTTTCTTTTTTGCCTAAAGAAAAAATAACTGCCTTTTTATTGAGTAATTTTAAAGCAAAACTGGTATTATTGATATTTTTTGTGTTCAATCTGACATTTATGCTGATCGTATTCAGCATTGAATAGTACTTCTCGAATTAAAAAAATAAACCATCATTTTTATTTCAACAATAAAAATAATGGTTTTTAAATATGCATTTTTAAAGAGAACTAACGTGCAATTTTCTTTGTGAGCTTTCCATTTTCGGTATCAATCACTACAATATATATACCTGAAGCTTGTTCACGTAAGGAAATTTTCTGATTCATATCGTTGATAGAAGCTAGTTGCTTTCCTAAGATAGAATACACCGTAACCGTATTGATTTGCGTTCGTGTGCGTTGTTTGATTTCAAGTTCATTGTTTGTGTTTAGATATACGGCTAAATCATTTTCATTTAAAACTTCATCAATACTTAGTATAGCGCTATTGACAAATTGCAATTGAAATCTGTTTGGAAAAATGCCATCAGTGGTTGTAAATGTGTAAGCTGATTGTTTTAAATCGTGTGTGATGTTTAGGTCTAAATCTTTTAGATATACATTTGTTTGTGCTGTATTTAAAACGCCTTCTAAGTCATCGATACTGATGGTTAAATCGCCTAAAATATAGGAATCATATCCTAACGGAACCATATCATTTCCGTTAAATGCAGGACGTCCTTGAATTCCGTATTCATTTAAATCATCTTTAGAATAAAAGCTAATGTAGTTGGAACCTTTGAGTCGCACACCATCATACAATCTGTCTTTTTGCAACGTTGCATCATCAAAAAAGCCGATGAGAAGTTGACTAAATACTCCATCGGGATTGGTCATATTTACCCAAATTCTATCTTTTTCAACTATCGGATCGTTTTCAGCAGTCGTATTCGGTCTAAAGAAATCATCATTACTGTAGGTATTACTTCGCATGCTATTGTTGAACGTAACTGTTCCTGCTGTGATTGCTTCCAAGAAAAATCCTTGTCCAGAAGCTATAAATCCTGTTGGTGCGCTACTTCCACTTGTTGATCCTGTTCCAATTCCACCAGAAGCATTGTACATGGCATAATCGTCTGTGCTATAATTAAACGTATCTGGTCCAGGATTTGAGATTGAAACATCTGAGACATGTGTCCAAAAATATAAAGTTCCTGTAATATTTGTATTGAATGTAATAAAATCGTCTGCGCTAATAGCTGATGGATATGGATTTCCGACAAAATTCCAATCGTCATCTGTATCTGTTACATCCGCACTCAAATCTATGGTTGCCGTAATGACTCCATTATTGACAGCACCACTAAACATAATAGATTCTGTACGCGGAAAAACTCCTGATGTTGGTCCCATAGCGGCATAGCCAACTCCTGGTATCATGGAAGTTCCTGCTGTTACATGACTCCAAACATCGTTATTATCGTCTATTTCATCATTGTTTAAATCTTCAAAATTTGCAGCAATGTAACTGTAAGTATTGCCAATAGACCAACCGCTTAATGCGGTTCCAATGGTGGTACTTGCCACAGGAGAAGACCAATACGTAAAGTCATATTGCTCCATGGAAGTTGTTGTTTTTGCAACATTGATAATTCCTGTTCCGTTGAGCGTCACACTTCCCGTATCATCAACCATAATTAACGAACCTTCATGATTGATATTCATGACTCCAGTATCATTTACGGTTAAATCGTTTTCAATATCTACATACGTCGCGCTTGGAATTGTGAGTGTAACGCCAGTATCAACTGTTAATGAACAAACGACAAGATCTCCGTTAGTAGTAGCATTGTAATCTGCCGATAAAGATACTTCTCGGGAACGATCAGGAGTTCCATTACTCCAAACAGTACCATTCCAACTCGTTACACCATCTTGATGTAGTCCTAAGTACGGATTTGTTCCTGCAACTGGAGTTTCAACTTCTGCATCTGTAAATTCTACCCATTCATCAGGATTCCAAGTGGTTGACGGTCCTGAAGATAAACAGGTATTACGTACAAAACATCTACGATCTCCCCAAAGTGTTCCATTACCGATCACATCTACTCTGTTTGCCCACGAATTACTATCAACACTTGTGGTAATGATGACTAAATCATCTCCACTAAATAGGCTTGCGCCAGAAGGAAATTCAAAAGTAGGATTGCCATCATATCCTGTTTCGCCGGGTGAAGCATACGCTGGCAATACCGCCAAGTCATGTTTGTAACGCCTCACTTCTCCAACTGCCATATCTGTTGAAATTAGCACATTGTTATTGAATGATGGAGAACTACCATTTGATGGATCTGCGGAAGCAGGAGCATCTGCATCCCCATTATTTAAAATAACGATGTAATAGGTGTTTGCTGGAATAATACCACCACTTATATTTTTGATTTCAATCCATTTATTTATGGATGCTCCTTCATAATATTGTGTAATCATGATATCACCAGAACCAGCCCCATCATCATCAGTTATCGTCAATGTATGTGTCACATTTGTTCCAATGGATGCACTTGTTCCGCCTGAAACATTTTGTAAGTTTAAAATAACCGTTTCGCTTGGTTCAACGATCGCATCGTCATTTGAGATAAATATGGTCACACATTGATCTGAAGAAGATGCTGCTGGAAATGTCAGCGTTACAGGAAATGTTATTGCCGCTGGTATTCCTGCGCCATCGTCATAATCAGTTCCGTTGGTGGCTGTACTTCCGCCATCGAGTGCAACTTCGACTGTGGTAGCTGTTGAACCACTTGGATTCGTAATTGCTACACAGATGTCTATAAAAAGTCCGTTTTCAGCTAAGGTTGAACTTGTTGCAATAAATTCAACTTCTGTTAAAGCACATGGAGATGTTAAAGAGTTTGTTCCTGGCGATCCGCCATTTGTCACTTCTTGCCAATTGGTTCCTGTGTCAGAGTTATCCATTGTAATGTCTATTACATGTAATGAATTTCCGTTTCCGTCGGCTCCATCACCTGAGTCGTAAGTTACAACATCTGCAACAGTTGTTCCATCAGCGGCAAATAGCGTGATGGTTCTTGAAGTATTTGCTAGATTGTTTGAGTTATTTATCCCTGCTGATAGTCCAAAATCTGGCGCGAAATTACACCCTGGATTAAAAAATCCGTCTCCATCACTTCCGACTCCAATAGTGATACACGTTCCGTCAGCAATGGTTTGTCCTCCCGAAAACGTATATAATGTAGAACCATTTGCATCTATTGTATAGAGACTCAAACTTTGTGTACTTCCAGAGTTGTTACAAATTTCTATCCATTCGTCATCCGTACCCGTAGAATTATACATAATTTCCGTAATGACAACATTCGCCGTTGGTGGTGGATTTACGGTTAAAATTCCTGAATTATAGGTTACTGCATCCCAAAAACTTCCCATGTTGTCAGCTAAGATTCCTCCATAAGTAAAATCACTACTATTAATTCTAAAACGTGACGCATAATAATAGGTGTTTGGCGTTAACCCTGAACCAATTTCGGCTGTATATTGATCGTTATTTCCAATATCCGTGTCATACGTTGCGGCTACCCAAGTCCAACCAGCACCAACACTTGGATCATTATCCGTAGTATTGTAACCAATCCAAGCTTCTACATTTGGACCTTGACCAACTGCGTCTGTGATTCCTGGTTCGTATACTTGTGCATACACATTGAATGCATCACCTTCTGTTGTGGTGGCTGTTTTTGGAAAATCTACATTACAGAAGTCTGCTACATCAGGATTTACTGTTAGTTGTACAGAATCGTTACTCCAAACACCACCAGAACCTCCATAGGTAAAGTTGCAACTATTGAGTCTAAAACGACTTGCATAATAGTACGTTCCTGTTGGTAATGCAGAACCGATTTCGGCACTAAATTCGTCATCATTTCCTGCTTGCACATTGAACGTTGCTGGAATCCATGTCCAACCACTATCAACACTTGGATCATTGTTGGTGGTGTTGTAACCTATCCACGCTTCAATTCCTGTTCCTGCGCCTGCGGCTTCTGTGACTCCGGGTTCGTACGTACGGGCAAAAACCGTTAAATTGTCACCCACTGTGATGGTTTGAGAAGTAGTTGGAAATTGTATGTTTGCAAAATCGACAGCGTCTGTACAACTTGAAACGACAGTTCCGTTCACAATAATATCATTTCCTGTTCCTTCAAATCCTCCAGAACCTCCTGTTGCTTCTGCCCAACCATATATTCTGTAAGTTACTGCCGATGTATTTCCTGTTTGACTTACCGTAAACGTAATTACTTGTGTACTTGTATTGTCGGCAATAGCCATTTCCGTATCAATGTTTGCAGCATAACTATCTAGAGAGCTTCGCAAAGCAATACCTCTGAGTCCTGTTCCTGAACGTTGCACATTGAAAACCATTGTGGTTACATTGAATTCAAATCCACTATTGGGCGTGATTGTAAATTCCATATAATCATTTCCTGAAACTGCATTTGATATCGTTGTTACTGCCCAAGAAGTAGCATTAAATCTATTTCCATTATTAGAAGCAGTAAGTCCTGCTCCTCTTGTTATTGTTGCACTAGATAGGTTTGCATCATTTGAATTAGATGCTGCTGAAGCTTCACTTCCTGCTAATCCGTTAAAATCAAAAGTCAGTATTTGACTATTGACAACAGAACACATTAGAAAAAAGAAAACTAGGATTGTTATTTTTTTCATGCAAATACAATTTAAATAGCTTGCTAATATACTCGATAGTTATCTAATTATCAAATTGGTAAAACTTGTTTCTATGAATAAATAGTTATTCTTTTGTAAAATAATTATGGAAAAGAAATCGTATTCGCTTAAAGAGGCAAAACTAAAAGTTCAACAGTATTGTGCTTATCAAGATCGTTGTCATAAAGAAGTTATTGAAAAGTTACAGCAAATGCAGATGATTCCCGAAGCAATTGATGTGATTGTTTCCGAATTGATTCAAGATAATTTTTTGAATGAAGAACGATTTGCGCAAAGCTTTGCCAGAGGAAAGTTTCGAATTAAAAAATGGGGACGCGTGCGAATTGTAAGAGAATTGAAACTTCGTCATATTTCAAAGTTCATCATTGAGAGTGCGCTGAAAGAGATTGATGAAACCGAATACCTCAATACGCTGGACGAACTTGCTAGAAAACGTAATGACGCTGTAAAAGAGACCAATTCGTTGAAACGAAAGAAGAAAATAGCCGATTATTTAATGTACAGAGGTTGGGAAACACATTTGGTGTACGAGAAAATAAACGAGTTAGTGAAGTGATTTTTTGGTTATTGGGAAAAAGCTATTCTCGATATAATTTTTTCTTATCTCGACTGCGCTCGAACTGACAAAAAATCACTCGAATTAATGCTTTTTTTAATGTGAAATCTACTAGACAATATTATTTTTTTTGTGCGTTCTTATGATGGCTTGCTCATTTTTCCAATCTATCCATTTTTGCCCTTTGAATCTTCGCATTAAATTGTCGTAATGTCGCATGATGAATAAATTGTATGCAGCCTTGCCAATATTTTTTGGGTTTTTAGCAATGGAACGCAAACTCATTGAAAAACCTGGCGTTATGTATTTCATGTAATGCCAATATCCTTCTGGCATGTACAAAATGTTTCCGTGTTCTAATTCTGTGATATAGCCTTTTGCTTTTTGCAAAGCTGGCCATTTTTCAAAATCAGGATTTGAGAAATCAATGTCTTCACGAACGATTAACGAATGTGGAATTTTATACAGAAAGTCGTTTTGTTTTTGATCGAATAGAATACATTGTTTTTTTCCTTCAAAATGAAAGTGAAAAATATTAGCTAAATCAATATCATAGTGCATGAACGTATGTGAATTGGTTCCTCCAAAGAATAACATTGGTACTGATTTGAGTAGTTTTAACCCAAGATCTGGTAACGAATAATCGTTTTGTAATGATGGTACTTCTTTAAAAATATTCCACAAAAAGATACGATATTTTGTCGGTTCACTTTTAAGTAAATCTATGTATTCCGACATTTTCATTTTGGCATGTGGCTCATTGAAACCGTCTTTATAATCTACAGGTCTGTCGTCATATAAAGGCACTTCTTTGTCACCCGCAACTTCTTTCATGTAGTCTAGACTCCATTTTTTGTATGCTGGCCAATCTTCAATAAAATTCTCTATCACCACAGGTTTTTGCGGCTTATAGTAATTTTTTATGAAGTCTTCTTTTGTAATTGTTTTAACTCTTGGAATTTCTTGCAGATTCAATTTCAAAATTATAACGTTTATTCTAGCTAAGTTAATAAATTGTTGTGAACTTTAAAGCTAAAAAAAGAGCTCATCTCTGAGCTCTTTTATTTTAATTTTCTGGTGCTCATTATTGTTTTTTCTCCAATACAGCCGCTTTCATTTTTTCTTTCGCCTGTTCATTTCGATCAATTTTATGATCTGGTCGAGACCATTTTGGCTTTTCACCTAAAGCTTGGTATTCAGAATCTTTCGCTTCTACGGTTTGTGGTTGCGTCTTTTTGGTAAACGGTTTTTGAGGATTTAGTCCTAACATTTCAAACATTTTCATGTCTTCGTTTACATCAGGGTTTGGCGTGGTAAGTAATTTATCTCCTGCAAAAATAGAATTCGCACCCGCAAAGAAACACATGGCTTGTCCTTCTCTACTCATGTTGGTTCGTCCTGCGGATAAACGCACTTGCGTTTCTGGCATCACAATTCTGGTTGTTGCTACCATTCGAATCATTTCCCAAATTTCCACTGGTTTTTCGTTTTCTAACGGCGTTCCATCCACAGCAACTAATGCGTTGATTGGCACCGATTCTGGTTGTGGATTTAAAGTAGATAACGCAACTAACATTCCTGCTCTGTCTGCTACTGATTCTCCCATTCCAATAATTCCGCCACTACAAACGGTTACATTCGTTTTACGAACATTATCGATGGTTTCCAATCGGTCTTCGTAACCTCTTGTAGAAATGACTTCTTTGTAATATTCTTCCGAAGAATCTAAGTTGTGATTGTATGCGTATAAGCCAGCTTCTGCCAAACGTTGTGCTTGATTTTCAGTGACCATTCCCAACGTACAGCAAACTTCCATGTCTAGTTTATTGATCGTTCGTACCATTTCTAATACTTGATCAAATTCAGGTCCGTCTTTTACATTTCGCCAAGCTGCGCCCATACACACACGCGAACTTCCTGACGATTTTGCACGCAATGCTTGTGCTTTTACTTGCGAAACAGACATTAAATCGTTTCCTTCAATATCCGTATGATAACGTGCTGCTTGTGGACAATAGCCGCAATCTTCTGGACAGCCACCTGTTTTTATAGAGAGTAATGTAGATACTTGTACCGTGTTTGGATCATGATGTAATCGGTGTGTAGTTGCGGCTTCATATAACAAATCCATGAGTGGTTTGTTGTAAATCGCAATGATTTCTTCTTTAGTCCAATTGTGTCGTATGTTGTTCATAAAAAGATGTATTTGGTAACAAAAATAGTTATATCCATTTAGATTCAGCTTCTGTTGCGTCTAAAATATCAATTTTTAATATATCAGCAATCTGTTTTGCTATTTTAAATGCATCTTCTTTGTCGGTAGTTGAATACGCTTTGATACGATGATTTCCGTTGTAAAATAAATTGAGTACTATAATATCGTTTTTTACAATTGCTTCCGCAGATAGGGCTCGTACTGCAACTGATTCTGTTGTGCTAAATACAGAAACATACTCTATTTCAGGCAAATCATCCCATTTTCCAAAACGAAAGCCTAGGACTTCAATAAACGTTCGGTATTTTTGAATTTCTAAGTCAATTTCTGATCCATCTTTGTATAGAAAAAAGATAGATACTCCACAAACAATGAACCCATAGAATCCGCCAGCCAATACTGAAATAAAACCCACAGCAAAAATAAAAATTCCAAAAATGGTTTTTGTAATGGGCGATTTTCGCTTGAAAACAATATTTTTAGTTGTATTCATTGCAGAGGTTTTAAAATTTTATTTTCTAATTTTTCGTTTGGTGCTAGCAAAATAAAATCCGCACAAAGGCGGATTTTACTCTATGTTGCAGATGCTTATTTTTCTTCTGAAGAATTATTTTCTTCTTTATTCGAAGTTGTGATTTCTTTAGTAATATCTTTCCCTTTTAAATATTCTGGCAAGTCCATTCCTGCCATGTTGAACATTTCCTGTAAAGGTGGAACTGCTTTGTACATTCCTGAGATAAAGTTTGACGTAGATGTTTTACCATCTTTTCCGCCACCATTTTCCCAAACCGTCACTTTATCAATTTTGATGTTTTTGATAGCTTCCGCTTGCGTTTTTACTAATTCTGGCAATTTGTCCGCAATTAATAATAGCACCGCATCTTTAGAATTGTTTCCAGCTGCCTGTACAATTTGATCTAAACCGGCTGCTTGCTTTGTTAAGACTTCATACAATCCTTGCGCTTCTGCTTGTGCTTTAAATAAGATCGCATCTGCTTCTCCTTTTGCTCTTCTACGAATGCGTTCTGCTTCTGCTTCTGCGTCAATTTCGACTTTCTTTTTGTCAATTTCGGCTGGAACGATAATATCTGCCATTTGCGAAGAACGTTCTCTTTCTGCTCTGGCAACTTCCGCTTCACGTTCTGCTGCATACGATTCTTCAAGAGCTTTTGCCGATTGTACTTTTTCAGAAGCAATTGCCACACGTTCTGCTTCTGCTTCTCGTTGTCTTCTTAAAGAATCTGAGTTTGCCACGGCAATTTTTGCAGTGTTTTCTCCTTCTACAGCTTGTGCATTTGCTGCAGCCACTTGTGTACGTTCATCTTGTACTGCGTTTGCTTCTCCAATAGAACCATCTCTGTTTTTCTCTGCAACTGATTTACGAGCCGCATTGATGGCGTGCGCCGCAGCTTCTTTTCCAAGTGCTTCAATATAGCCCGATTCGTCAACAATATCTGTAATGTTTACGTTGATGAGTTTTAGACCTACTTTCTTTAATTCAGATTCTACACTTTCAGAAATATTCGTCAAGAATTTATCTCTATCGGAGTTGATTTCTTCAATATCCATTGAAGCGACTACTAAACGTAACTGCCCAAAGATGATTTCCTGTGCCAATTCTTGAATTTCATTTTGTCCTAATCCTAATAAACGTTCAGCGGCATTTTGCATAATTCCCGGTTCTGTGGAAATACCAATGGTAAATCGAGAAGGTACATTGACACGAATATTTTGCTTACTTAACGCATTTACTAAGTTTACTTCTATGGAGATTGGTGTTAAATCCAAGAATTCATAATCTTGAATAACGGGTATTATAAATGCAGCTCCACCGTGGATACATTTGGCAGATTGTCCGCCACCCACTTTTCCGTATACGACTAAGATTCTGTCCGAAGGACAACGTTTGTATCGACGGATAAATACCGTGATGAGGATAAAGATGAAAAGACCTGCAAAGACTAATCCTATTAATGAAGATGCGCCCGCAAACGGATTTTCATCTCCGATTTGCAATAATAAATGTGTCATAAATTTATTGATTTAATGGTTGTACGATTAATATTCCGGTTCCTGTAACTTCAATTACTTTTATTACAGTTCCTGTTTTTAAGGTTTCTTCACTGTCTGCCAAAGCATCCAATTCTCGCAAAGCACCTTGAATGGTTACGTGTACTTTTCCTATTTTGGAACGATTGGCTCCGATAGTTAAATACACTTCTCCAACATTTCCGATAGCATTTTCGAGTTTTAACGTTCCGCTACTTACGAGTTTATTGATGTAATAAATTAATGCTCCCATAATAAACATCATAATGAGTCCTGCTATTGTGGAAACTAAAATGGTTACTCCTTTTCCGTAACCTGCATCTATACATGAAATTCCTGCCCAACTAAAAATGGTAAAGAAGGCTACTAAGTTTTTGAATGTGAAAAATTGGAAATCAATTCCGGTATCACTTTCTATTTCGGCGTCTACATCACCATCAACTCCATCTGCATCGCCTACTAAAAATGTAGTGATGAGGACAAATACAAAAATTGTAGATGAAATTCCCGCAATGATCCAGTAGAATTTCTCAAAAGATGTCAATGCTGAAAACCATTCTTCCATAGCGTACGATTTTAAAGTGTTATTTTAATTTATTTTGAAATTTAGTCTTTTGTAAGCAATACTGAAACTGCGTTTCCTCCAAATCCAACCGCATTTACTAAAATTTTGTTTAGTTGCTTTGGCTGATTCCCATCGTTAAGATAAGGAATTGAAATGAATTGTTGGTGTTGTATCATGAGTATTGCTAATTCTATACTTAACATTCCGGAAGCTCCAAATGTGTGACCAATTTTCCATTTATTGGTAGTTAAGCTTGGTATTTCGTTACAAAATATATTTTTTATTGCTTTGTACTCTGCCAAATCACCTTTAATCGTTCCTGGCGCGTGCAATACAATTGCGTCAATTTCTTTTAGATTATTTTCTCCTAAAGCCATACGCATCGATTTTTCAAAACAGATACCTTCTGCCGAAATGGATGTGTTGTGTTTTAAAATTTCAGTAGCATATCCAATTCCTCTAATTTTGGCTAAAGCGTTTGCTTTTTCGCCTTTTTCTATACAGATAGAAGCCGCGCCTTCACCCAAAATCATCGTGTTTCGATTTTTTTCTAAGTCTAACGATAAACACGGATAGTCGGTATTTTTTTTGGCGTAAATATGCAAGGCTTCCATTTGCGCAATCGTAAATGGTGTTAAAGGCGCTTCACTTCCGCCAACGATAAATTTTTCTGCCATTCCGGCTGTGATCCAAGCAATGCCGTTAAGCAATGCGTGTAAAGCCGTAGAACAAGTGATGGAATGTGATATTTGCGGTCCATTAGTTTGCAAATCGTGTGCTACCCACGACGAAATATTTCCCAACGTAGTGGTGGGCGAACTCAATGTTTGCGCATGGTTATTTTCTAAGAAATCTTTGTGATATTTTTCAAAAAGTGTTGTCGCTCCTCTTGAAGAACCGATATTAATTCCGAAATTATCTTCACTTTTCCAATCTGCATTTTTCACAGCAATTTGCGAAGCTAAGATTGCATATAAAACGCTATTATCTAGGTTTTTATATTTTGAATTTGAATTTTTTAAGGTTTGAATTTCAGCTTGAGCTGCTGTTGAAAGTGGTGCCGTAAGTGCATTACTATTTTCAATTTTTTCCGTTAAAAAACAATGTGATTTTTTGGTGTAGTTTTTCCAAATTTCAGTTGGTGTACTTCCTAACGGAGATACCGAACCCAAGCCTGTTATAGAAATACAATCCTGCATCATAATCATACAATATTAAGAATGCTAATATCGTAAGAAATGTGATGATTTGCTAACATTTGTAAGGCTGTTTCTTTTTAATTGACATTCTATATCTTTATATGTTTATAGAATTATTTTGTAACAATTCCCGTATTTTAGACACTTGTTTGCTATACTTTTTAAAAAACCAACCTGATGAATCAACTAGAAGAACATTTATACCAACAACCGCGTAAAAATTGGTGGCAACGCAATTGGAAATGGTTTGTACCAACCGGATGTTTGACGCTTATTGCGTTAGTTGTCGTTTTTATTATTACTATTTTCTTTGCGGTTACTTCTATGATGAAAGAGTCAACTCCGTATATAGAATCATACGAAGCTGCAACCACAAATTCGTATGTCATTGATCGTTTGGGCGAACCGATTGAACAAACAGGCATGATTCAAGGAAATATTTCTATTACAAACAATGATGGAGAAGCTGATATTTTTATTCCATTAAAAGGTCCAAAAGGTGAAGGAACTATTCATGTGATTGCTAAAAAATATAATGGAAGTTGGTCGTATGATAAAATGATTATTTCTATCGAATCAACAAAAGAAGTTATTGATTTGTTGGAAGAGTAGTTTTAGGATTGTGGTAATGTGGTCAAAATTAGTTGGTAAAACTCAAAAGAAAGACTTCCTTAAAAGGGCTGAGAATGACTCATTTTTTATGAAATTATGGGGTTGTGCAACGGTTACCGTTGTTGTAAGAGTGCTTCTGCGTTCTGCTTATTCAACAATATATAAGTTTTCATCGAAAAACAACCTCCGTTCATATCGTTTTTCATTTAGTTTTCCTCTTTCTATAATAACACCTCGAACTTTTTTATTACCAGCTGTTTGATATTCTAACCCAAACTCGGATATATGATGAAAAGGAAAATCTAATTTTGACAATTCTGGATGAGGAATTCCGTCGTTTATTAAACTTGGGAATGTATCAAGTTTAATTTGAAACAAATTTGAATAATCCTCTTTTAGTTCTTTGTCATCTAACGGTAATAAAACATACATATCAGAATTATAACTGATAGTTGGCTCTTTTAAATAAAACCTTAAACGAGCAACTTCGCCTAATGCAGTTGTGTCATCTATTTTTATAGTTTGGTAATAGTTTCCTCCAATTGTATCTTTCTGCTTATTGAGAAGCCAAATTTGATTTGCATATTCTTTTCCGTCTATATTTAAATATTCTACAATACTATCTTCAACAATATCGCTTGCCACGTTAAATGTTACCGTTCCAGTTCTGCCGGCATAATTTTTTACAACATTGTCTTTCAAATCTTTTTTATTTTTTGATTTACAAGACAGAATGAGAAAACATAAAATAATTATATAAATATTTCGCATTGTTTTTTTCGGCATTACTTACAACGTCTCGGCTATGAGCAGTTGGGGATTTTAAACCCTAACTTTTGTTAAGCAATGACCTTTGTTTTATGTTTATACTTTTGTTTTATCACTTTAGCCCCAATTGCTTATAGCCATTGTTGTAGTGCGTTTTTATTTCTCTATTTATTATTTCGCTTATTTCGGTAGCCTTGTCTACTATCATAAAATGTTCTCCTTTTTCAATCAAAATTGTATTTTTTCCTTTTGGTGGAAGTAATTTATCTTTTGTGCCACCAATTTTAATTAAATTAGGTAATTCTGTTTGGTTTTTCCAATTCATTAGTTCTCTGATAGCCCATTTTGTAAAATTCAAATCTGTGTCATCTAATATTGAATTTAATAATTCCTTTTTTTCAGTTCCGAACATAAAATGAGCGATTGCTTTTGGTGGATTCAATAATTTTTCAGGAATTAACTCAATCAGTTTAGATTTTCCAACAAGTTTTATAATTCCACTCAATTCATTTCTGTTTTCTACTGATGAAATTAAAATTGTGAATTTCGGATTTGTGAGTTTACTTATTTCGGTTGCTATTAAACCACCAAAACTAACTCCTAAAATTCCAAATTCAGATGTCTTTCCAATCTCATATTCATTAATCAGTCTTTTTGAATATTCAATAATCGTTTCCTTCGGTTTTGGTTTAATCCAATCTACTGAAATTAATTCGTAGTCAAGAGTTAAATATTTAAAAACTCTTTTGTCAGCTCCAAGTCCACTAATTCCAAAAATTCTCATTCAGTTCTGATGTTCGTCTTAAATGCACTACAAAGGTTTTGTATAAGATTAGTTGCGTGTTTTAAGCAACTAATTTAGCAAATACAAACCGAATAGAAAATCCGCAAGGATTTTCGTAAGTAGGCTTGCACTAGCAATTAATTTTATACGGTGTTGTGTGTAGTTTTTATTTAAATTCATTTTTTATTTTTCCGCTTTTGACAACTGCGTATTGGTGTTTTCCTTCAGCTTCATCTAGCATCCATTCCATTGTTTCAATTCCTCCGCCTATTTTTGCTGTCCAGCCATTTTCAGTGTAGACAAAATTGAATTCCATTCTTTCGTTTTCTTTTTCGTCAATTAAGAATGAAACATTTAACTTATCATCAATTTCAGGATTATAATCAAAATCAAAGCAGTCGTTTTCTTTTAATCTATTAAGAATAGCATTTTCATTAAAAACTAGTAAATCATGATTCAGGTTGTTGAAATGTGTTGAGCCAATAACTTGAGTGCCTTTAATTCTCTTTTTTATCTGCCAATAATGCGTTAAATGAAGTGGGAATTGATTTTCACAAGTACAAAATTTTATTTTATTTGAAACTTTACACATAGTTTATCAAATTACACACAACGGTTCGTATAACCGCAGTTACGGGTTAATATGCGTTAATTTACGGTTTAGCACAGACGTTAGCAATTTCGAGTGGATTCGGACGTAGTCGAATCCGCCGTAATTGCGGTTATACATTGTTGGCTGTAGTTTTTATTTATTAAATATGAATTCTTTTCCATCAACGTTCATTATAGTTGTAATTCCTCTTTCCATTAATTTCATTCCCAAGTCAAATGGCTCTTTAGGTTCTTTAGGTTTAAACGAAAAATACGCTTCTGCTGTTCCGTAAAATACCATTCTCATTCCGATTAACCCAAAATTATCTGGTTTGTGAAACTGGTAGAAAAACACCAAAGGATTTTTTCCTTTAATA
>Ga0213866_10000433_pt1 | contig 34075 bp, 31 predicted proteins | sample PICome_11_FD_160079 | JGI IMG/M metagenome (GOLD analysis project Ga0213866, IMG submission 160079) | Coastal seawater microbial communities near Pivers Island, North Carolina, United States - PICO284 | ecosystem: Environmental > Aquatic > Marine > Coastal | place: USA: North Carolina... | reverse complement strand
GCCATCCCGAGTATCTTCTTCGCTTCCGCGGCAACTGGCTGGAGGCGAAAGGGCGGCTTGATGTGCCCACAAACCTAGGGACACCGGGGGCGGCCAATAGTCAGTCATTAGCCAATGCGGGGCCGCAAATTGATGAAGTGATGCATCGCCCGGTATTGCCGGAAGCCGGTGATGATATCAGTGTTTATGCTGGGGTTGCCGACCGTGACGGCTTGGGCTCGGTGATCTTGCGCTATCGGATTGATCCTTCTTCGACGACAACTGATCTGTCTATGAATGATGATGGAACGGGCGCGGATTTGACGGCAGGGGATGGAATTTTTTCCGCCAGGATTCCAGCTCAGTCGAACGGGAGCTTGATTGCTTTCGAGGTTGTGGCCTTTGATTCCGAAGCGAGCGAATCAGTGTTTCCTCCGGTCGGCGAGGCTTTGATCCGGACCGGCGAGCCTGACAATGGTGATGCCTTCGGAACCTATCGGATGTGGATCACCCAGGCTTCATTGAACGAGTGGGACGCCCAGCCATTTCGGAGCAATGATCCTTTTCCGATTACTTTTGTTTCGAATGGCGCGCGGGCGATTTACAACGCTGGAGCATTTTACGGGGGGAACAAGGATTCCCATAGTTTTCCGACGAGTGGATCGGTTTCCTACGACGTGACGTTGCCGGAGAATGAAGAGTTTTTGGGCGCGGACAAGCTGACACTCGATTATCCGGTGCGCGATGCCACTAACCAAAGGGAGCAGACAATGTATTGGTTCGCGGACCAGCTAAAGTTGCCGACGCTACATCGGCGCGATATCTATCTCTACATGAACGGGATCCGGCGTCGAACGATTTATCACGATGCCGAGCAGCCGGACGGAGTCCTGGCGAATTCGCATTTTCCGGGCGACGACGGTGAGCTTTTCAAAACGAGCAACGATAACGAGACTAGTAATTCTGGGTCGAGAACGCGACCTTTTGTGCGGAACATCATCGATGTTTTCGAGGCCGACGGGATGATCCGTGAAGCGCGTTATCGGTGGACAACTGGAGCGAGGGCGCGGGGAAGTCGGACCCGTTTGGACGATACGACAATTGTTGAGTTGATGAGACGAGCCGATAATTCCGGGCCGGATTACGAAGAGCGATTGCTGGAGATCATTGACATGGAGAATTGGATGAGGACCTGGGCGATGATCGATTTGGGGTCGTTTTGGGATGCCTTCGGGAACACCAATTTCAAGAATACTTATCTCTACAAGCCGAGTGATTCCGGATGGGTCCAGTTTGTCTGGGATATGGATGTTGGTTTGGGAACGGACAGCCGGGATCAGCCGACGCAACCGCTTTTTCCATCGACCGGCGATCGCAATATCAACCGGATGTATCAGACTCCTGCTTTTACGCGGGCTTACTGGCGTGCCATGGAGGAATCGTTGGGATCATTCTACTCGACGGCTGGTGTCTCGCCACTGCTTGAGCGTAAGCGGGCTGCCTATGCGGCCGCCGGTTTGAATTTCACCTCGCCCTTTGTGCCGAGCGGTGCGGGCCGATCCATTCCACAGTTCATTGAGCAACGGGCCGCTTTCATCCGGCCGCAACTTGAAGCGGTCAACGAACCGTTTGAGCTCACCGAACCCACGGAGGGAAGCTCGTTAAACAACCCTTTCATTACCCTCATGGGAACGGCTCCCGTCGATGCGGTGACCATCGAGGTGAATGGGATTCCTTTGCAGCTTGGTTGGAATACCCCCGGAGATTGGACTGCCCCCTTTGCCCTGCAAGCTGGTGAAAATGTTCTTTTGGCCCGGGCTCTCGACGCGGAAGGAGCCGAGATTGCCAGTGAAGTGAGAACGGTCACCTTTACCGGTGTGGAAGCGTGGCCACCGCTCGTGATTAATGAGTGGATGGCTGACAATGAGAGCGCTTTCCCAGATCCGGCGGATGGCGATTTCGAAGACTGGATCGAATTGGCCAATCCGGGATTGGTGACGGCTGACCTGACTGGTTGGTTCCTCAGCGATGATCCCAACGATCCATTTAAATTCCAGATTCCACCAGGCTACGGCGTGCCTGGAGGAGGATATTTCCTGGCGTGGGCCGATGACGAAATTTTACAGAACACTCCGGATTTGAGTTCCGACTTGCACCTTCCTTTCAGGTTGTCAGCAGGAGGGGAGAGCATTCGTCTCTCGGCACCTGATGGGACTTTGATTGATCGCGTTGATTTCGGCCGTCAGTCACCCGACAAGACGATGGGCCGTGCCGGAGAGATCATTGCGGCCCTGGTACAACCGACACCGCGATCGTTGAACTCGATCCCGGCCGTCAGCCCAAGTGCAACTTATGTGATCGATGGCGACATCCTGACTTTTACTCTGATGACCGAGCCCGGTTTTTGGTATCAGGCTGAGTTCAGCAATGATCTGGAAAACTGGGAGCCGCTGAGTGACGAAATTCTCGCCGGGGGTGGCACCCTGATCTTCTCTGACACCGTTCTGGCAGACCGGCGATTCTACCGTTTCCGGCGATTGCCATAGGTGATCGGGACAAGGGGCATTGGTTTCGTTGCCGTGCGAAAGGTTCGCTAACAAATGAGTGTAGGAATTTTTGTGATTCGACTATTCCTTACCTTGTGGATTTTTTGCCCGTTTGCGTTTGGTGTGGAGCTGAAAGAGACCCTGCCTCCTCTGCAAGGTGGGCAGGTTCCCTCCACGGTGGATGAATTATGGCGGGGGTTTGATCCGCGGAATGAGCCGCTTGAGGTTGAAGTTCTGAAAGGTTGGGAGGAGGACGGAGTGGTCCTTCAGGTCCTGCGCTATCGGATTGGAGTCTTCAAAGGACGGAAGGCGATGATGGCGGGGATCTTTGGTTATCCCAAAGGGGCTCAAAATTTGCCAGGGTTGGTTCAGATCCATGGCGGGGGACAGTATGCCGATCACAGGGCGGTGCTGACGAATGCCAAGCGGGGTTATGCCACCATTTCGATATCCTGGGCCGGGCGGATCAGTGCGCCGGACTACCGGGTGGGTCCCCCGGAAGTGAAGTTGTTTTGGGAAGGGAACACAGACGATCCGCGTTACCGGGTCACGACTGATTGGGGGGCACTGGACGGCTATCACGCGCCGGCCCGGAATGCCGGGAACGTTTTTCCCAAGTTGGTTGATCCCGCGCCATGGACTCTTGATTCCGTGAAGTCTCCCCGAAACAACGGTTGGTTCCTGTGTACGCTCGGGGCACGCCGGGCTTTGACATTTTTGGAACAACAACTGCAGGTGGATCCGAAGCGGCTGGGAGTATACGGACACTCGATGGGCGGGAAGCTGACGGTGCTGACGGCGGGATCCGATGATCGGGTGAAGGCTGCTGCGCCGTCGTGTGGAGGGGTGAGTGATCGCTACAATTCCGATCCGCTATTCCGGACGACCATTGGAGATGATGCCTACCTTCCGCGAATTGATTGCCCCATCTTTTTTCTGAGTCCGGCAAATGATTTCCATGGCCGAATCGATGATCTGCAGCAGGCCACAATTGAGGTTCAGTCTCCCGACATCCGCATGACCTGTGCGCCCCATCACAATCACCAGGATACCTCGGGCTATGAGGTGGCGACGCAATTGTGGTTCGACCAGCATCTGAAGGGTTCCTTTGAGACTCCGGGAACACCATCAACCAAGCTGATTCTGCGGGAAGGAAGACGGCCAAGACTCATTCTGGTCCCGGATCGATCGAGAGAAATTCTATCGGTGGATGTTTATTATACCCAGCAGGGGGAAGTGTTGGAAAGTCTGGGAAACAGGGAGAATACCAAGAGTCGGTTTTGGCATCACGTGAAGGCATCACCGGGAAAGGCTGATTGGGTTGCTGATGTTCCCCTTGTTGATCCCGGCCGCCCTCTTTGGATCTATGCAAACGTCAGTTATCCTCTTGAAAACAAGGTGGTCGGAGCGGGCTATTATTATGGAGTCTATGAAGCAAATCATTTTACGATTTCAAGCCCCATGACGATGCTCGATTCGGATCGCTTGAAGAAGCTTGGCGTCGCGGATACTTTTAAGACTTCAACCGTGATTGAGGACTTCGCCAAAGACTGGGAGAAGGAATGGTTTACCTATCGCGAGAAGGAATGGGCTCGCAAAACCCATAAGGTTTATGAGCCACGGTGGAAAGCGCCGGAAGGTGCGAAGCTCACCTTCGAGGTGCGGTCGGAAGAAGCAAATACTCTCGTAGTAGGCATTGATCATTTCGCCATAGTAGTGAAGCTTGATGTCGGCAAGGAGTGGCAGATGGTCCAACTAGAGCCATTCCAGTTTAAGGATGCGGAAGGCGGTGTTTTGGACAATTGGCAAGGAATCAAGGAACTCCGCTATGCCCCGATTGACATTCTTCGATCAAAGAAGCGTGGTAGTAAGAATAGTAAGACCCTCGGTGGTTTCTGGAAGGGGAGGCCGCCGGAATTGCGTAATCTGCATTGGAAGGTTGAGTGACCAATCCAATCTGAAGAATCTGCGAAAGACGCTTCGCTTGGCAGGATAACGATAGTCAGAATATACGGGTATCAGCGCAGACAAGGTCTCCCTCTTGCAACTCAAAGTCATGAGTCTTTGCCAAGCGTAAAGTCTTGAGTTTATGTCTCCACACAAATTTTTTGCCATCAACAAGTCGCGTGACAGTCAGGTTGACCGGCGGTCCTCCTCCAAAATCGCCTTGTCCTCCATGTCCCCCACATACTCCGTAAATTGACTTTAAGCCAAAACCCTTTGGGAGACGATAAAGCCCGGTTTTTTTTGATTACCCGTTACTTGGACTTGGATTTCATTCTTACCTTTTGCTCCCGTCACTCTATTCCCGTGCTGATCCCAAAGTAGTTCGAGATTGCTTTCCTTCGAATACGCGCCAGACGCACCAAGAACGATCAACAGTAGGAGGATATTCTTTTTCATTTCTATTTTTCCTTCAAACGTCAATTTCGGCAGAGCCATGCTGTGAACTTTGGACGGTTACCTTACCGCAGCGGGTCCCCAGACTTCCTTCATGACGGCGAAGGCCTTCGGGTCGAAGTCTTTGAGTTCGGCGGCGACGAAGGGGTAGAAGTCGTTGCGGTAGAGGTAGGCCTCGGTGGCTTCGGCGAAGTATTCCTTGTGGTTGGTGGCGGCGTAGTGACGGACGATACGACCGGTGAAGAGCTTCACCTTCTCAAGAATTCCTTTTTCCATGGCGGTGTCGTAGGCTTCGATGATCTTCCTATCGTCGAAGCTCAGGACCTGGTCGTGGTAGGCGTGCGCCAGTTCATGAAGGATGACGGCCGGGTGCTTGAGCATTTGTTCACGCGAGAAAAGGGCGGAGGCGTTTGTGATGTGGACCTTCTTGGCGAGGCGGGGATCATAGCCGCGCCCCGTGAGCCATCCGGCACCGGGGTGATACTGCATTCCGGTGAGTTCGGGGTGTTTGTTCTCGAGCCAAATTTCCATCGTCTTCATCTTGTCGAGTTGCTTTTCGGGCAGGAGAATACAGATGCGCTGAAGGTGGTTGGCGAGCATCTTGATGGCTTTCTCTCCCGTCTCGGCATTCTCTCCTCCTTCAAGCAGGGTGGGGTCGACGTGCACGGTCCACCCTTCGATGTTCTTTTGCACGGGCTCAATCCAGCCGATTTTTTCGGCGCGCGCGTTTTCCTTCTTATCGCCAAAGGCAAGCCAGACGGATGAGACAAGGATGGCAAGAGGAGCGAAGAGCTTGAGGAATCGCAGCGAGCGGGAAGATGAGGGAAGAACGGGTTTCAGGGACATGGGATGATAGTTGGTTGGGTGTACCTACGTTGTCATCTTCCAAGGTATTGCACCAGCTCCGGGAAACCTTTTGACTGAATCCATGAAAAATTTTGCGCTCTTTCTTCTCTTCTTCCTTCCCTTGATAGCCCGGGCCGACAAGAAGCCAAATATTCTCATGTTGTTTGCGGACGATCTTGGGCGGTATGCCTCGGCTTATTCGTCCAAGGATCAGCCATCGGTGAACGACATCATTTCAACCCCGACCTTCGACCAGGTGGCCCGTGAAGGGGTTTTGGCAACCAACGCTTTTGTTTCGGCTCCTTCCTGCTCGCCGTGCCGTGCTGCTTTGATTTCCGGGCGTCATTTCTTTACCAACGGTTCCTGTTCCCAGCTACACCATCGTTGGCACGGACCCGAGGCCTCCGATCCCTGGGCCGGGATTTCAGGCTACGCGGAGATCCTTCAGAAGAACGGATATCACATCGGACTCACTCACAAGGATCATGTGAAGGGGAAAAAGTTTGGGCCACAGTTCAATAAGGCGGGGCGCAAGGTGAATACCTTTTCCCAGTATGTCAGCAAGGGTGGTGAGATACTGAAGAGAAAGGACGATCTTTATGAGGAATGCCGGGCAAACTTTCGGAGCTTTCTGGAAAAGCGGGGCAAGGAACAGCCCTTTATGTATCACTTTCACCCGACGAATCCGCATCGCTCCTGGACGAGGGGTTCGGGCAAAAATCTTTGGGGGCTGGATCCCGGGAAGTTAAAGGGAAAGATGCCTCCTTTTCTTCCTGACGTCCCGGTGGTTCGAGAAGATCTGGCGGACTACCTCGGCGAGGCGATGGCTTTTGATGAATGCTGCCGGATTCTCCTCGAGGAACTCAAGGCGACCGGAGAATATGACAATACCTTGATTGTAATTTCGGGAGACCATGGTGCGCCCGGATTCCCCCGCGGGAAAACGAATTGCTACGATTTTGGTGCGCGGGTTCTTTTTGCGGCACGTTGGCCCGGCCATATCCAGCCCGCCCAGAAGTTGGACAAGCCGATCTCGTTGATCGATCTTGCGCCTACTTTTTTGGCTGCTGCCGAAATTGAGAAAGCGGATACGATGCATGGAGAGAATCTTCTTCCCGCGCTGGTTTCCGGAGATCACTCGAGTCTTCGGTCATGGGCTTTGATCGGGCGCGAGGTTCACGTGGAGTCGGCGCGTGACCGCCAGCTTCCTTTTTCGATGCGTTCGATTCGAACGGCGGATCATCTTTATATCATCAATTTCACTTCAGACCGCACTCCAATGGGTGACTTGTTGGCTCTCAAGAAAGGTCCGCTTTCTTTTGAAGACCTCGCGGGTAAAACGCGGCTGACTTATGCCGACGTGGATGCCGGACCAACCAAGGCGTGGATGATTTTGAATCGTGATAAGCCGGAATTCAAATTCCATTGGGATCTTGGTTTCGGATCCCGTCCGGCAGAGGAACTTTATGAGCTGAAGAGCGATCCTCATCAGATCAAAAATCTGGCTGCTGATCCCAAATACGGAGCGGTGAGAGCCAAGTTACGCGCCCAGCTTATCGCCGAGCTGAAAGAGCACAACGACCCTCGGTTGAATGGAAATCAGTTTGATTATCCACCCTACTGCAAAGTGGGATTGGGCAAGAAGTAATCAGGATACAGATCTTCCACCGATCAGAGAAGTCCGGAACCAGCTTAGGCTGGTTCCGGAGGTGTGAGGCTTGATTTGATATGAGTCATATATCATTTCGATAGTTATTTCAAAGCGACTAGGGTTTTCGCTGTAGCGTTCAGTTTCGCAACGGCCTCCTTCACCACGGTGTAGCCGCCATCAAAATTATGTTCTTCACGCAAACGATCCCAAATCCTCTTTGCGCTGTGGCGCTGCTTGCGAGGCACCTTCATTTCGGATTTTAAGACCTCCGCAATCCAGTCATGGTTAGCATCAATCTTGCGTTCGGGCTTCTTGGCTCGCCGGTATCCCGGCGGTAAAGAGTTTGGAAAGAACCCAATTATCCGGTTTCGGGCATGAATGTTGGCATCGTAATTCCCTTGGGATCCTGAGCATCGCCGAGGACCTGGCTGAGGTGGATCTCACAGTTGCGGGCGCCTACTTTGTACAGGCTTTGAATCAAGGCCGTTTCGCTAGCGGGAACAAGGAAGAGCGGGGTTTCGCCCTCAAAAGTAGCAAGTTGGGCGACGATGAGTTCAAATGCGGCCGCATGACTCCGCATGACCCCCGGCCCGAGCATACGGCTGCCTGGATGGTTGACCGAAAACAAAAAGCCTGTGATTTTTCCATCGGTTTCAAACACGAATCCCCGCCAGGTTGACGAGTCATCATTGAGGAAATACCGCCAATCTTTTTCCCGGGAGATCCCGCTGATCTGATCCTCAAGCGCAAGAATTGCAGGAAGGTCGGAAAGCGTTGCTGTTCGGATTCTCGAGGAGATCGGAGGGAGCTCGACTTCAGTCGGAACGATCATGTCCTGATAGATGGCAAGAGGTTGGAACCCCGCCCGTGTGTACAGAGAGTAGGAATCAATGTTCAATGCGCTCGAAACGAGGCGGATCGGTTGGTCTCCAGATCGATTGATGATTTCTTGTAGAAGGGTCCGCGCGACGCCGCGGCCCACAAAGCCAGGATCGGCATTCATGATCCCAAGCGAGACATGGGTTTCCCGCGGGTGGTAAAAACAAGATCCCGCGAGCGTCCCGTCGACTTCCGCTACGAGACAGCATCCGGGATCGAGGGCCTCATAAACTTCAGGGAAGATCCGACAAACCAGGGGGTCATCGCCGCCAAAACATTGCCGGTTCAGGTTCTTTTGATACCAATCATTTGTGGAATGAAAAATGAGCCGGGCCAGGTGATCCCATTCATCGTTTCGAAGCGATCTAACTTCCATATCATCTGCATAGCTCATTTTTCATCAGAGCAGCAGATAATTTGGAGAAAAGAGGTTGGGTTGTCATCGCTTCTCAAATAGTTGTGAAATTACTTTTGCTTTACGAAGAGGCATAACAATCCATCAACTAAAACTAGATTTACCTAGCTCCGATCCCAAATGAGTGACGCTTTCAAAAGACTTCTTGTTCTCTGTTTCGTTTTTATGACCGCGTTCGTCTCGGTGCATGTCTTCCGCGCATGGCGCGATGGGCAGCCCATTTTTGGATTTGGTGCCCAGGAGTCCGACCAGCAGTTTGCCCCGGAATACGCCACCTTGCAGACCAAGCCGGCCATCGAGCAAAGCCTCGTTCCGGGCCTGATCCGGGCTAATGACGAGATGGTGGAACTCGTTGACCGGGTGACTCCCGCCGTGGTCAGTATTGATACCGAGATTCTGAAACGCGAGCGTGTGATCGATCGCTACAGCAGGAGAATTTACGAGCGTGATCGTATTACCCCGGGCCTTGGATCGGGCGTGATCGTTTCCGAGGAGGGGCACGTGATAACCAATCATCATGTCATTGAGGGGCACCAGAAAATCCGGGTGACTCTTCACGACGGTCGATCGCTTCCAGCCACCTTGATCAACTCGGACAAGCTCCTTGATATCGCGGTGTTGCGAATCAAAAGCGGCGATCCCAACGAAAAATTCTACGCATTGAAGTTCGGTGATTCCGATGCCGTGCGTGTCGGCCAGCTTGCCATCGCGGTTGGCAATCCCTTTGGGCTTGGGGAATCGGTAACGGTTGGGCGCATCTCGGCCAGGGATCGCTCGCTCTCGGACAACCAGCGGGATCTTTTCCAGACCGATGCCGCCATCAATCCCGGAAACTCTGGCGGACCGCTGCTCAATCATCTTGGTGAGATCATTGCGATCAACGTCTCGATTTACACCGAGGATCGGGAGAACCCCGGCTTTCAAGGGATTGGATTTTCCATCCCCTCAAACGATGTGATGCGGACGCTGGAATACATTCTCGACAAAGGTCGTCCGATTCATGGCTACCTTGGTCTTGCGACCCGCGATTTAAAACAGCATGTCGCCAACGATCTGAACTTCTCCGGCCAAGGTGTTCTGGTGTCTGGTGTGACCCCTGATTCTCCAGCCTCAAAAGCGGGTCTGGAACCTTATGACATCATCTTGGCCTATCAAGGCGAGGGTGTAACCAACGCTCGCGGATTGCTTAATCGAATCCGGCGCTCCAAAGTGGGCGACGATGCCGAAATCAGTGTTTGGCGCAAGGACAAGGTGATCAATTTGAAGGCGATGGTCGGCGAGGCCAATCCATTCGAGCAAGGCCAGCAAATTGCTGAAAACGCCCGTCTAGCGTCCGATCGGGCTATTTTGAATGCTATTGGAATCGCAGTCAGGGACCTCCCCCCCGCCTATCAACACCAAGGAGGCGTTTTGGTTCAACAGGTCGCTCCCGGGAGCCTGGCAGATCAAAAGGGGGTTCGGCCCACTGATTATATCCTCGAATTTAACGGACAGCGAATCAGCGATAGCCAGCAGTTCTACTTTAATCTGGTTTCGGGCGCGGCGGTGACCGAGACCACTTTGAGAATCCGCCGTAATAACCAGCCTTGGCGGAACGTTACCTTTCCAAAGATTCCCAGAACCAAAGAGCCAACCGATTAACTCCGAATTTTGAAATGAGCACCTACGACTCCCATGAACCTCGTTCGAACTTTGGCTTGTTTGTTACTCTAGCCTTTGTGGCCGCCGCTCTTTTGGGGTCCGGAGTTTACCTCTTCCAGTCGAGTCGTTCCGGCAAACCCGCCCCCGCCCAACCAACTTTATCCGAAAAGCCGGAAGTGGAACCGGTTGCCGGGAAGGAACCGGTTGCCGGGAAGGAACCGGTTGCCGGGGAAATTGAGCCGAAGCCTTTTGATCCCTTCGATGCGGAACCAGAACCTGCGCCCGAACCGGTTGATACCGTGGCGCCTTCGACACCCGAGCAAATGCTCATTGATGCCGGAATGGGTGCGGCCGAGTTCGAGCCTGAAGTTCTTCTGGAAAAGATCGGGAGATCGCTGGAGGAATCTGATTTTGATAAAGCGAGCCTTCTCATCGGGCAAAAGGCCTTGGATGAATCCCAACTCAAAGGGCTACGTGACTTGGCTGCGATTGGAAACTTTCGTCTGAGCTCGATGGATCCGATCGTAGAGATCGGCGAGCTCGAAGCAAATCGCAAGGCTCGCTGGGCGCTGAATTTTGAGGGGGGAAAAGGAGCCCGAATTTACTTTGACCTGCTACGGGGAAATACCGGTGGCTGGGGAATCGAAAAGATGAAGTTGCTTCATCAGAAAGCCATCGGGAAAGCTGTCTTTGTGGATTCGCTCGGGATTACCGAGGCCTTTCTTCGCGCCGCGTTGGGGCAGAATTTTGATGATGCAAAATCTTTCGTGGACCCAGAACTTGTCTCGGACGCAAAAATTGCCGGACTCTGTATCATTTTCGAAGAAGCCAAATACAAGTTGCGGACCCAGAGGCCGCTGCGAGCCATGTTCAATCGTCAATTGACCGCTGGATTTATTGCACATGTCGAAGATGACGCCGGGAAAAAGGCCGCGGATTTCGGGCTCAATGTGCAGCGAAAGGGTATTGATCAACCCTGGCAGGTGACGGAGATAAATCTGGACTCCCTTCTGGCGGACTACGCCGATCGGGTGGCTGGTGGTGATGTGCACTACACTCCGCTGGTGAAAAACCCGACTGGTGGTGATACCTTGATTCTCTACTTTGGTTTTGATGAAGACGGGCTCACTCCGAGAACCCATCGTCAGCTCGATATCGTGGCAGGGCTTTTGAAGATCAATCCTGACAAAAAGCTCACTCTTTCCGGTCATACCGATTCATTAGGAACCGATGAATATAACAATGAACTTTCAGGGCGTCGCGCTGGTGCGGTCGAAAAATATTTGCTCAGTGTCGGAGTGCCCGATCAGCAAATTGTCGCGATGGCGGAAGGTGAAACGAAACCCCGTCGACCAAATGCTACCGCCGATGGCGAAGACAATCCCACTGGGCGTCGCGCGAATCGCCGCACCGAGATATACTTGGATTTTTAGATTCGCATACCGTTTTTTAATGACCGAAAAATTTCAGATTCAAGATCTCGTCGAGCAGAGTCGAACCCGCACGATTCATCGTGTTCGAGGGCGTGATGGCGCTGTCCTGCGGCTCACGCGCATTCTGTTGGATGAGGGTGATCGGGAGCAGCTGAAGCGATCGGAGATGCTCCGTGAGGCATTGGACGAATTGAAGGCTCTTCAGCATCCGTTTCTTGCTCCAGTGCTGGACTGCGGTTTGGATGAGCATGGAATTCCCTGGGTGATGTCCCGGTGGGAGAATGGCAAATCGGTGGATGAGGTGAAGATTGAGGAGCCGGAGATCCAAACGGTTTCGAAAAATGCCACGAAATTGCTTGATGATTTTGGTCCGATTGCAGGTGCGGTGAACTTCGATACCGCTGAGATTTTCTTTTCCGGAGAGAAGCGGGAGCGTTGTGTCTTCCATATTGATTATTTTCGGTGGTTTTCCGATATCGCGGCCGGGACGGGCCCCGGAGCGGATTGCGATGGCAGGGATGATGTTAGGAAGTTACTGGAAAGACTTGCGATCAAGCAGCTTCAATTGCCGAAGAAGAACGAGAAGACGACTCAGATTCCGTTTGTGGATGAACGGAGTCCTGCTTTGCAAAGCTTCGAGCCGGTCAAGGAAGCATGGTTCGGGCGGTTGCTTGTTTGGCTCATTTTGATAGGGGCTGTGGCCATGATTGGCTGGCTGACGATTCAGGGAATGGAGAGAGTAAGGGAGAATCCGAGGGCGAAAGGTTGGAAGATCGAAGATCGTCGCTAGGATTTTTTCCTAGTTCTTTCGAAGAATATGGGAATCTCACGACGTAATGATTCCCATGAAATTGTTCCTTTCGTTTCTTCTTGCTTGCTCGGTGTCACTCGCGGCTGGGCCAACCCCGGACGAACTAACAACCTACAAGAAGATCGGTGGGGTTGAGCTCAAGCTTCACATCTTCAATCCGGAAGGTCACAAGGTGGGCGATAAGAGGCCGGTGATTGTGTTCTTCTTTGGCGGTGGATGGAACGGGGGAACACCCTCGCAGTTCTACCCGCAATGTGAGCATCTTGCGAAGCGTGGGATGGTGGCAATTTCGGCCGAGTATCGGGTGAAGAGTCGCAATGGTACTTCGCCGCTTGAGTGTGTGAAGGATGGAAATTCCGCGGTTCGGTGGGTCCGGGCCCATGCGGTGGAATTGGGGATTGATCCCAAAAAAGTGGCTGCCGGTGGCGGTTCGGCGGGTGGTCATGTGGCGGCTGCCACTGGAACGACGAGGGGGATCTTTGAAGAGGGTGAGGATGTTTTGGTATCATCAAAACCAGATGCTTTGGTCCTCTTTAACCCGGTTTATGATAATGGGCCGAAGGGCTATGGTCACAGTCGCGTGAAGAAATACTGGAAGAAGATTTCACCGATGCATAACCTTGATAAGAACACTCCGCCTACGATTGTTTTTCTTGGGACCAAGGACAAGTTGATCCCGGTAGCGACGGCGGAGAAGTATCGTGACTTGATGGAGGATGCGGGGGTGAAGTCGGAGCTTTTTCTTTTTGAAGGGCAGTCGCACGGCTTTTTTAATAAGGCAAAATACGATGAGACGGTGAAGCAGATGGACCGTTTTTTGGTGCAGTTGGGCTTCCTGGCAAAGAGGGCGAATGACTGATTGCAGAGACCGATTTAAGCCGGTACGATCGCTTGCATGAAGGCGATCGTTTGCTTGTCCCTGTTTTGTTTCGCGATCTTTATGACTGCGTGCACGGTTTACAAGGACGTGGATCCTCAAGCGCATGGCTGGCGTTCGCCATCGTTGTCAGCCCCGGATCAATTTGGTCGGCAGGTGAATCTTAAGCAGGCCACGTCCGGGCCTTGGGCGGTAGTGTTCTTTTATCCGAAGGCGGATACGCCGGGGTGAATCAAACAAGTGAAATCGCTGCGGTCTGCATTTGCGATATTGACGGAAAACAACATTCAGGTGATCGGCGTTTCGATGGACACGATTGCCAAGCAACGGGCGTTCTCGGATAAGTTTGAAATTCCTTTCCCGCTTCTCTGCGATACGAACGGAGCGATTTGTGATGCTTATCGAATTGAGCATCCCAACAGCAGGCCAAGGCGCGAGACCTTCTTGTTTCGGAATGGAATTCTGGTGCATCACGACCGGGCCGTGAATCCGAGGACACAGGCGCGTGATGTGATCGTTCGGATCAACGAGCTGATTGGCGGTGGTCGCTAGCGCGGCGGACGGGCCGGGTTTTTCGCGGCGATTTCGTTGAGGAATTCGCGATTGATTCCGCGGATGAGGACCCAGCCTCCCTGGTATTTTACGGGAGTTAGATATCGGGCGGTGAAGAGGGCAATGAGGAGCAGGATCACGGAGCCGAGGATGGCGAAGCCGATAATCGCGGTGATTTCGAGATCCATTTTGAAGTGTATGGCGGGGGTTCCGGAAGCGAGGACGGTGAGCGATCCCAGCCAGATACGCTTTCGTTTGATGGCTCGACTGGAAAGGTGGACCGTAATTGAGCCTGATTTGCGGGTCGCGAAGCTCACAATGATGTATATCAGGAGGCTGCTATACGGGATCAGGGTCAGAAGGGCCCACTAAGGGTTGGACCAAGCGAGTTTGATGAGTTTGGATCGGCCATTTTCTCCCGGGGAGATTCCCCGGTTGGTCTGAATACAGCGGGAAGGAAGAACCGCACCGTCCTGCACGGCGAGCTTCTTGCCCACGACTGCGAACCCGGCGAAGATCATCTTATCGTGACCGAAGGTTGCAGGGGCGGCGTAGGGATGGATCCTCTGGCATCGGATCCAGATTGAACGGAATCCGATGTTGCTGCAAGGGCGGCCAGTGGGTTGCGAAGACTTTCACTTGCGGGAATGCACGAGTGGGATGAATTTGACGCGCATGTCCGGGCTACCGTCGAAATCCGAACCCGACCGTCTCTGGTGGATACGCCTTGGGTTCTATCTGGTGGCGGCGGTTATTTTGATCACCTTGGGAACGGGTGGTTTCACTTCGGGAGGCTCTCCGTTTGGTAAGGTGGCGGGTCACTGGCATTTCTTTCTCATCGGAATTCTTGCCGCTACTGTTGCGAATTCGACCGGAGCGGGAGGAGGGATTATTTTTCTTCCGGTGTTCACTTTGCTTGGGCTCTCGGTCACCGAGTCGCTTGCGACGAGTCTGGCGATCCAGTGCTTTGGAATGACGGCGGGAGGGCTGTCGTGGCTCCGTCACTTGAAGAAGGGCGCGATCGTTGACGCGCAGTCGAAGGGTTTCCGACTGATCCTTTTGGTGGGTGCGAGCACATCTTTGGTTGGCTTGCGGATAGCGCAGGAACTTTTTCCGAATCCGGATTGGAATATCGAGTGGTTCTTTTCCCTTTTTTCGTTGGTGGTGGGGTTTGCAATTTTTGTGAGAACTCTGAATGGGGGTGAGGTGAACAGGGGGCGTGATGATGTGATTCGCCTAGGTGAGTGGGGGGGGCTGGCGTTGAGCGGATTGATTGGCGGGGCCATCACGGCCTGGTTGTCAATCGGGGTTGGCGAGGTGTTGGCGATATATTTGTTGGCTCTTCGGTTCCGGGTCAATCTGGCGGTAGCGGTGGCGGTGTGCGTGACCTCAATCACCGCGATTGCCGGAGTTCCATTTTATATTGGGAAGTCTGCGATCGTTTTGGAGGTCTTGGTATTCGCTGCGCCGGGTGCTTTAATTGGTGGCACGCTGGCAAGACGTCTGGCGATTTACCTGGGGGCGAGACGGCTCAAATTGGGGATGGCGGGCTGGATTATCCTGACTGCGATTGTTTATCTGATTGTCTAGGCAGATGGGTTTCGCAACACGCTGGTCCTGGTATGATTATTGGAGTGCCCAAAGAGATTAAGCCGCAGGGAAATCGCATTTCGATGATCTCGGCCTATGCTGCTGATTTGGTGCCGGATCCCAGGTCGGTCTGTGAGGAGGCGGAAATGATTGTAAAGGTCAAGGAGTCTCAGCCTTCCGAGTTGGAGATGCTCGCGAGGGGCAAATTCTCTTTATCTATCTGCACCTTGCGGCAAGCGATGAACTGACCGAGAAGTTGGTTGCAACGGGTTGCACCGCGGTGTCCTATGAGACGATTTCAGCGAACGGGCATTTGCCGCTGCTTGAGCCGATGATTGAAATTGCGGGGCGGATGTCGTCCATCATCGGCTCACAACATCGAGTATCATGATCCGGCAGGTTTTTAAGGTAGCAGCCGGAGCCGAATGTTTTTGAATTCGATTGGTGAGCCTTCGGATTCAAGGCAGAGGTAGCCTTCTGCGGGGCTGCAGTTGGTTCCGCCCGAGACTTCTTCGCCATTGACCCAGAGGCGGACCTCGCCATTGATGGCACGGATGTAGTAGTGGTTCCACTCGTTAATTCCTTTGGTGAGGCGCTTGGAGGGGAAGCTACGTTTGCCATTTGGAGCGACTGGTGGGAAGGGTGTCATTTTGGCAGGACCGGTGGGAAAGACGTCGCCGTGGGAAGTGAACCAATCGGATGGTTTTCCTTTGCTCCTTTCCCAATTGGTTTCGTAGCCGAGATCGAGAACCTGCACTTCGATCCCATCGGGAAGCCGGCCTTTCCCGGCGGCGAGTTTCTCGATGGAGGCGGGGCTGGCCCAAGCGAATACGCCGGAATTTCCGGCGTGTTTTTTGTGCATCCATTCACAAACAAGTTCGAAATTCCTGATGGGTTTCTTCATGCGGATGACGCCCACCGGTTTGCCGGTGCAAGAGCCGTGTCCGCCGTCCCAAGTCCAGGTCTCGAGGTCACAGTTGACATTCACAAAGTCTTCGCCGGTGAGCTCGCGCCACCCTTGTCCGGTACCGTCAATGAAGGCTTTTCTATGGGCGGGAGAGCCGCTGGTTTTTGCCTCTTTTCCATCAGAGAAGCTTTGGGCGGCGAAGATGCCGAGGGCGAGGATGGTGGCTCCGATGATCGATTGGCGGCGCAAATTTTTCAGAATCATGATCTTGCAATACGCGATCAAGATCGCAACCTTGTCGTAATCGTCCACAAATCGATCAATTACCATGAACCAACAAAACTCCACTTTCAGCCGACGTAGATTCGTTGGGTTCGGTCTCGCTTCCGCCCTTGCTCCCTCGGTGGTGCGTGGGCAGTCGCCAAACGGGAAACTTAATATGGGGATCATCGGTTCCGGAGGCCGCGGTGGAGCGAACTTGAACGGGGTGACGGCAGAGAACATCCACACTCTTTGCGATGTTAATCGCAAGACTCTGGAGGCCGTTCAAAAAAGATTTAAAGAGGCCAGGACCACGACTGATTGGCGTGATGTGGTAGGCAATCCGGAGATTGATGCCGTGGTGATTAGTACGGCGGACCACCATCATGCTCCGGCTGCGATCGCCGCGATGAGGGCAGGAAAGCATGTTTATTGTGAAAAGCCGTTGGCTCATACGGTGCAGGAAGCAAGGTGGATGCAGGAGGAATATGCCAAAGCGAAAGGAAAAATCGCGACCCAGATGGGAACGCAAATTCATGCCGGCGGGAGCTATCGACGTGCCGTGGAGTTGATCCAGGCGGGAGCGATTGGCCGGGTGAAGGAGGCGCACGTATGGTGCAGCCGGAGTATTCGTGAAGTCGGGCAGGTGGTTCTCGAGAAACAGGCGAAGCCTGATTACTTTGACTGGGACGTCTGGCTTGGACCGGCGGCCGACCGGGCTTACAATGAGGGATATTGGAAGGGTGGAAATCTAAATTGGAACCGTCGTTGGGAGTTTGGCAATGGGGTTCCGGGAGACATGGGGAGTCACTTGATTGATTTGGCCTGGTGGGCATTGAAGCTTCGTCATCCGACCAAGGTGTCTTCACAGGGACCTGCGCCTGATTCAATTGCAGCAGCGCCTTGGCAGGAAATTACGTGGAATCATCCAGATGATGTGAAAGTGATTTGGTATCACGGCCCGGAGGGGATGAAACGCCGCAGCGAAGTGCTTCAGCCACTGGTTGGAGGCGATACGGAGATCAATAAGTGGGGAATCGGAGTTGCCTTCGTAGGCGAAGACGGGGTTCTCGTTTCCGACTACGGAAAAAACATTCTCAGCCCATCGGCCAAGTTTAAAGACTACCAACGGCCCGAGCAATCGATCGCGCCTTCGGTGGGCCACTATAATGAGTGGTTAAAGGCATGTCGCGGTGAAGGGGAGACACTCTGTAACTTCGACTACTCCGGTTCACTCATTGAACACAATTTGCTCGGGAATGTGGCCCACCGGGCTGGCAAGGCGCTCGAATGGGACGCCAGGGAATTTAAAATCACGAATGACGAAGCCGCGAATAAACTTCTGACGAAGGAATACCGCAAAGGTTGGGAGATTAACGGCTAGCCGTCTTTCTAGCCGATGTGGCGTCGCCAGAACAGGTCGGTGGCCACCGTTTCCCATGGGTTGGTGACGTTGCCTAGTGAGCTGAGGCCGAGTTGCAAAGAAAGGGTCTCGTTGGATGGGTTTGGTAGGATTCCCATGGTGCCTCCGTGGTGTGCCCATTGTAGGAAAGCAGCAGTCACCTAGAGGCAGCGGTTTTTTTCAGGACCATCGGGGAAGCTGGGCGTGACCAAGGCTTGCAGGCCATCTTGCAGGGAAAGTGATGAGAGGGAAACCTCCACTCCGTGTTCGGTTTGCCGGGAGGTGACAAGGTCAGTTTGAGAAAGAATGGCGCCAAAGCCTTCGAAGAGCCGCAAGGCGATGGGGGTGACGATCTCAGTGGGGCGAGGCCAGGCGATTCCCTGGTTTTTCCCACTCGTGCCATAGGAAGCTATTGTCGGTGGCGCATACCTCTTGCAGGATGGTGGCCAAGCGCCAATAATTTTTTTGACCGGAAGGGGAATCAGGTCATTGACCGGGATGGTCGTAAGATCATGGAAATTTCTCATGACGAGGGCTTTATGGTTAATGGTGTAGCAGAGCGTCTTGGCATCTCGGTGCTGGATTTTGAGGTCGCTTTCGACGAAGCCATTGGTGTGAATCCCAAGAATTTCTTCCGGCAGTATCGGGCCGTGATGGCCCGTCGCTTGATCCAAGAGGGGCGGAATCTTCATGGAATCGCCTATAATCTCGGTTTTAGGCACTATTCCCATTTCGCTACCGAGATGAAAGGATTCTGCGGGATTACACCACTGCGGCTTAAAAAGTTGGTTGAGAAGCGGTGTGGGACGATGAACCCTGCGTAGTGGACTTGAGACCTACTCTCTGCTGATTGCGAGAATTACGAATGCTCATCCTACGATCCGGAGGTTTTTGGAGACTCGTTTGTTTGTCCCTGGAGGCAACTGAACGCTAAGAGAAGACAATTGCGCGATAGTAAATCGCGGAAAAGAAGCGTAGAAAAGGACATGCAAGTGCCTCCGGCTCTCCAGACCCGAAATACCGGTTACGGGAAAAGCCTTTCGACCTCTTTGGTCGTGGCTGTCTGCGGGACCACGGCAATTTTCTCGGCGCTCGCGCTGATCGTGCAAATTCACCGTGTCATGACCGAGGTTCAAGCGGTTCCCAAAGAGATTGTGACAAATTATGTAGAGCCCGTTCGCAAGAAGCCCAAGGCCAATTTAGCTCCGGAGCGGATGATTACTGTTTCAAATGGTCCGTCTTTTGCCCAAATTAAGCCTGTTCTTCCGGTTCAGGAGCGGCCGGAGTTTACCAAAGCGCCGGAGCCGGAGCAGACAAGCACTGAGCTCCTGGATCTCGAGGAGTTGGACTTTGAGAATCCTTTCGAAGAGAAGGCAGAGCCGGCGAAGCCTCGCCCTAAGGCAAAAGGAAGTCCGCTTGTTGCCGGTCTCGCCAAGAAGGTGATCCAGCAAGCTTCAGTCCTTTCGCGGAGCACTCCTAATTACCCAAAAAGTGCCCGCCGCAAGGGACTCGAGGGCCGCGTCATCGTTACGGTGACCGTGGGTACTTCGGGGAAGGTCTCCAGTTGCCAAATTTCACAGAGCAGCGGGCATTCCACGCTCGATCAATCAGCTGTTAGCGCAGCCCGGCGCTACCGATTCCGCCCGGCCAAGAACGGGCTGGGACACGCTGTTAGTGTAAGGAAGGCCATTCCCTTCAATTTCCAGCTGACGAGCTAGACTAATACACAATCGCGTTCGCACTTTCCCCCATCTTGGCTCCTTCTTGCTACTGCGACTCATTCTCAATTTATTATAAAAAATATGACGAACCAAATTGGAATTTTCTCTCTGGTCTCCGCCTTTGCGGTGGGATTATTGCCGGCACAAGACGCCATCGAGACCCTGGAGACAGTCAACGTAATCGGTAGTACCGAAGACCTTCTTGGTCTGACCGGGGCCGGAGCTTTCCTTGAGGCTGAAGACTATCAGAAAAAAGGGCTCGCCAACATCCAGCAGATTCTCCGCAAAGTCCCGGGTGTATATGTGCGGGAGGAAGATGGGTTTGGAAATTTCCCCAATATCTCGCTCCGCGGTGGTGATGGAACTCGTTCCGAAAAGGTTACCATTATGGAGGATGGCATTCTTACCGCACCTGCCCCTTATTCCGCTCCGGCCGCCTATTATTCACCACGCGCCGGTCGCATGTCGGGGATCGAGGTCTTGAAGGGATCGAGTCAGATCCAGCACGGTCCGCAGACGACCGGCGGGGTGATTAACTTCCTTTCCACCGAGATTCCGACCGAGGAAACTTTCTACACTCGGAATAACTACGGGACCTACAATACCTTGTTGTCTCATAGCTATTACGGAGACACGGTGGAGAACAACGCTGGAACCTTTGGCTTCCTTCTGGAGCTTTTTCACCATCGCAGTGACGGTTTCCGCGACATTGATGCTGGTGGTGGCCTGCCAGAGTCCGGCAATACTGGTTTTACTCTGACCGAACCCATGATTAAACTTTTCTGGGAGCCCAACACGCCGGTTCGCCAGCGCCTCGAGTTCAAGTATGGCTATTCTGACTTTGATTCGGATGAGTCATACATTGGCCTGACTGAAAACGATGTCCGCAACAACCCTGACCGTCGCTACGCTGGAACCCGTTTTGACAACATGGTTTCCGAGCAGCATCGGACCTACTTGAAGTATCGCATCGAGCCAACGCAATATTTCAACCTTGAGATTGCCGGCTACTATAACCAATTCTCCCGCAACTGGGCCAAGATCGACAACATTGTCGGGGGTGCTAATTCGGTTCGGGGAGCTCTTGCCACCGGCAATGGGCTTGAAATTCTTCAAATGACTGGGCCGGGCACTTTGGTTTTCCGGCACAACAACCGCGACTATTCCACATACGGTTACCAGATCCAGGGTGACTACACTTTCGCCACCGGCAGCGTGGACCACCTCCTCAAATTCGGAGCACGCTATCATCGGGATGACGTTCGCCGTTTCCAGAACGACGAGCAGATCGTTCTCGGTGCCACCGGAGCCATCACCAACCGCATCGTTGGCGCTCCCGGAAGTCAGGGGAATCGTTTTCAGGAAACCGACGCTCTAGCGATTTGGGTGCAGGACGAAATTGCTATCGGTAATTTGACCCTGACTCCCGGGCTTCGCTACGAGCACATCGATCAATCGTTTCGCGATTTCAATGCCAACGAGTCCGGCTCGAATACCTTCGATCTTTTCTCGCCTGGAATTGGTTTCAACTACGAGCTGGATCATTCGGGCGTTGTTTATGGTGGCGTGTATCGTGGGATTTCCACCCCAGGACCTCGCTCTGCCTCGCGCGGCGGAGTTGAGGAAGAGGAGTCCATCGGATACGAGCTGGGATATCGTTACCAGAGTCCGAAGATGAGCTACGATTTTGCGGCCTTCTTCACCGACTTCGACAATCTCATCGCGACCGATGCCGGGTTGGGTGTTCTTGATAATTCCCAGAATGTAGGGGAAGCCGAGGTCTTCGGGCTGGAGGCCCAGATCTCCTACGATCCTCTCGCGGATGGTGGAAGCGAGTTTTCAATGCCCATGTATCTTAGCGCGACCTGGACTGATGCTACTTTGACCTCGTCAGTCACCTCAGGGGGAAGTGACAACATCTATGCCGGGGCCACGGATGGCTCGGAAATCCCCTACGTGCCCGAGTGGCAGTTGGCTGCTGGAATTGGCCTCGTGAAAGGAGCCTGGAGCGTGAATCTGGATGCCACCTTTGTCTCCGATGCCTTTGGCACCGCGCAAAATGTCGATTCACCGATTCAGGAGACCACCGGAGCCGGATCCCGCGCCGGTAAAATTGACGAGCTTCTGCTCTTCGATTTAACCGGAACATACGGCATCAATGAAAGTGTCACTCTGCTTGCCGGAGTGAGCAACATCTTCGATGAGCGGGGCATCACCTCCCGTCTTGCCCGTGGACCTCGCGCGAATATGGGCCGAAACGCCTTCGTTGGTTTCGAGGCCAAATTCTAAGGGTTTGTCCAGTGTTAATCCTAAGAGGCCTGCCCAGGGTAAAATTATCCCGGACAGCTTTTTTTGTTCTTGTGCGGTTTCGTTTTGGATTGGATCGCGGGAGTGGTAAAAAGTGAATCACGATCGGGTGGCCGGGATGTTCGGAAGGCTGCCGCGAAAGAGTTCGAAAAACACACACTATTAGTTTGTTCAAATGAATCGATTTTGGTAGTTTCTCTTTCCCGATGAATTGGAGCGCATCAAGTATCTGGATCTGCCTGGGCTGCCTGGCGGCTTCTGGTTCCAGCCTTCTAGCCGCGGAGCAAGGTGCTGAAACCACCTCGGTGCCCGAGCCGTCAGCCGTGCTGATTGGCGGGTTATGTGGGATTTTATTCCTGCTTTGGCGGCGCAAATGACGAAGTGATCCTCGCGCGGAACTTTCGTTTATGGCTTGCATATTCAGGAAAACCCTGAGATTGCGCGGGTCTTCCCAAGCGCCCGTTGCCTCTGGTGCCGAACGCTCATTGATACGCCATGGATACCCCTATGTTTGCCGATCTCGGCCTCCCCGATGTTCTCCTTTCCGCCGTGCTTGACATGGGTTTCGAAAGCCCTTCTCCGATTCAAGCCAAGACCATTCCGCTCGCTTTGAAGGGGAAGGATCTCATTGGGCTTTCACAAACCGGTTCTGGAAAAACGGCGGCATTTGCCCTCCCCACTCTGGCCGGAATTGATCCGCATCTTGCCGAACCCCAGGCTTTGATCGTTTGCCCGACCCGCGAGCTCGCGGTGCAGGTCTGTGAAGAGGTGTTTCGGTTGGGTTGCAAAATCAAGGGCTTGCGCGCCCTTCCTGTCTATGGCGGGACGCCGATTGATCGCCAGCTGAAAGGACTGCGCAAGGGAGCTCACGTCGTGGTGGGAACGCCGGGTCGTTTATTAGATCACCTGAAGCGCCGCAGTTTTGACCCGCGCAATATAAAGACGGTCATTCTTGACGAGGCCGATCGTATGTTGGACATGGGCTTTCAGGAGGAGATGGAGGAGCTGCTGGCGGCGCTGCCCGGGGATCGCCAAACGATGTTTTTTTCCGCGACGATGAATCGTCGCGTCAGCCGTTTGATTGACAATTTCGGGAAAAACCCCGAGACCATCGAAATCGAGCGTAGGTCGCTCACGGTCGATGCCATCGATCAGTCGTGCTACGAAGTTCGACAGCGGTCGAAGGTGGAGGTGCTTTCCCGGGTGCTCGACATTGATCCTCCCCGGCTTGCGGTAGTCTTTTGTAATACCAAGCGCTTGGTTGACGAGGTGACCGAGGGCTTGTTGGCCAGGGGCTATGCCGCCGATCGCTTGCACGGCGACATGACCCAGCAGATGCGCGAGCGGGTTCTCGCGAGGTTCCGGGAGAGTACGATTGAGATTCTGGTCGCAACTGACGTGGCGGCGCGCGGCCTGGATGTGGACGACATCGATTTGGTGGTGAACTATGAAATTCCCCACGATCCGGAGGATTATGTTCACCGGATCGGCCGGACGGGCAGGGCCGGACGTTCGGGCCGGGCGGTCAGCTTTGTTTTTGGTCGCGACATTTACCGCCTCCAGACGATCGAAAAATACACCCGCCAGAGCATTCGTCGCGAGAGAGTGCCGAGTCAGGAGCAGGTTGAAGGCAAGCGTGCGGACAAACTTTTCCAGATGATCCAGGAACGATTGGAGACCGGAAAAGTCGGCGATTACCAGGGCTATCTGGACCGGCTTCTGGAGCAGGGACACACCGCCACCGATATTGCCAATGCGGCTTTCACCTTGCTGCGTGAATCAACGACGCGGGAAGGCGAGTTCATTGCCGAAGACAAGCAGAAGGAGGCGTTTGCCAACGAAAAGCAGCGCTCGAGCTGGCGGGATGAAAAGCGCGACCGCAAGGAGCGCCCGGAACGGCTGGAGCGCGACCGTAAATGGAGGCCGGAGCGAAACAATTCCAAGGGAATGGTCTGCTTGTTCATGAACATTGGCAAAGCCCAGCATATCAAGCCGGGCGATATCGCCGGAATGATCTACCGGGAATGCGAAGTGCCGGATGGCTCGCTTGGTAAAATCACAATCTTTCCCAAGCACACCCTGGTGGATGTCAGTGAGGAGATTGCGGGGGATGTCATCACTGGTCTCAAGAATGCAAAACTCCGCGGAAGATCGTTTAAAGTCGACCGTGACCGGAAGGGGTAAGAGCCCCCTTTTCCCTTGCTGAAAGGCCAGAGAATGCTGTTAATCCCACTGTGATGAGTGATTCGAAGCAAGCCTCCGAAAGTCCCATTCAAGGGCGGATGACGCTTTCGGGCATCAAGGATCTGCCCCTGCCGGTGCGGGCAATGGGATTTGGAGCTCTCGGGGTTCTGAGCCTGATCTATTTTGTTTACCCCGCCTATCCTACTGCGGTCGGTAAAAGCCTCGCGGGTTGGACCTGGTTTGCTTGCAATAATGACAACAATTTTTTTCACGGTCGCTTTGTCCCGGTGGCTTTCGGGGTGATGATCTGGATGGCCTTTCAAAAGACCAAGAGGATCAGTGCGCAGCCCTCTTACATGGGGCTGCCCATTCTCTTGCTGGGCCTGTTCTTTTTCCTGGTATCGATGCGGACGATTCAACCGCGATTGGCAATCATAGGAGCTCCATTTGTCGTGATTGGTTTTACCTATTACCTTTTCGGTTTCCGGATTGCCAGGCACGTCATTTTCCCTTCCTTTTTTCTCTGGTTTTCGATTCCGGTGCCGGGACTCGAAGCCATTCTGACCGGTAGTCTGCAAACCTTGATTGTGAAATCCTGCTACAATTTTGGGACTTTCGTTGGAATGGATTTGGTTAACTCCGGAGCAGATATTTTCATCAAGGGTAGCAGCATGAAAGTAGCCGAGGGTTGTAGTGGCATTCGTTCGTTGATGGCTCTGACCATGATCGCGGCAGTTTACGCCAACTACACCCAGAAACCACTTTGGAAGAAGGCCGTCTTGTTCGCCTCGGCGCTCCCTTTGGCGATTATCGGTAATTTTCTGAGAATTTTCACCATCATCGTTCTGGCCAACTTTGGCTTTGGAAACTTTGGCACGGGAACCTGGCATGACTGGGCGGGCCTGCTGATCTTTTTCCCGATCGCCCTCTCCGGCCTTTATCTGATCGACTACCTCCTTAATTTTAAGGAGAAGCGACGCAAACGGGTGAAGCGAAGCGTCAAAACATCCGTCAAGGTGGTGAAAGGAGAGGCAACCTCATGAAGAAGCGACTCGTCATACTGAGCCTTGTGGTTGCCGTTTTTGCGGGCGCTGTCTTAGGGTTTCCCGATCGCCCAGGAATGAAGCCTTCCCGACTTGCCAAGAGCCTTCCCGAGAGGATTGGGAACTGGGTGGGTAAACCCGAGGAACCCGGAACCGCCGAGAAGAAAAAACTTGCCCAGGATACGGAATTTGAGCGAATGCGCTACGAGGATCAGGACGGGATACTTCCTTCAATCCGGGCATCGATCGTTTTTTCCGGAAAGAATCTTAGCCAGAGTATCCACCGTCCCGAGGTTTGTCTTGATGCCCAAGGGTGGCAATTCATGGCCCAGAAACGTCACGTATGGGAAGGACTCCTTCCTAACGGCGAGGCTTTGCCGGTGAAGGAAATCTTATGCCGCCGCGTCCTGCTTCGGAAAAATGAGGAGGGTGACCACGAAGACGTTGTTCTTCCGAATGGAGAAAAGGCTTATATCTGGAGAGTGTTCTACTATACCTTCTTCGGGCATGAGAAAATTGTCTCCGGTCATTATGAGCGCACCGGCGAGGATATCAAAGACCGGCTACTTAAGGGTTATGACCAGAGGTGGGCCTATGCCACCTTTTCTTCCTTCGTGACCAAGAAACATCGTGACCAGCGCTTACGATTTGAACCGGGAGCGGAGCTCGATGAAAAGCAAACCGAGGCCCATATCCAATCCTTCCTCAAGCTGCTCCTTCCAATAGTGATCTCGGAGCCTGGCAAGGGATATGATGAATCGCTGACGAATGGGAAAACTATTGGATCATGAGAGAACGGGGCGCCAAGCAGCACTTTTCAATTCAGGCTCTCCAGATTTGTGATGCATTTCTGGTCTGGTTGGGATTTGTAATTGCTGCCGCGATTCGTGGACCGATCAGGCAGCTGCTTGGAATGTCTCCGTCCAGTGAACACGGCCTGGAGCTGATGACCTGGGTCATTTTTATTGTGGTGCCTCTCACGCCGCTCGTGCTGGAGCGTTTCGGATTTTACGATCGCTTGCTTTCGAGACAGAGATTCCAGAGCGTCAGTATACTTTTCCGAGGGATGCTCACCGTGATCTTAATCATCACGTTGGTTGTGGTCTTTGGAAAATACCCGGAAACAAGGCGCCTGGTTCTAGGCTCCGGGCTTTTGTTTAGCTCGATTCTTTTGTGGTTTCGAAGTCGTGTGACGACCCGGTTTATCCGGTCGCGAGCAGCGTCGGAAGGATATCTTGAGCGGGTTGTGCTTGCGGGAACAACCGAGGAAACGGCAGCGTTTCTTGAGGACTTGGAGTCCGGTGTTTTGGAGACCTGGAAAATTGTGGAACACTTCGATCTCGAAGTCAGAGCGATTGATGAGTTGGACGAGCTGATCAAAAAGGAATCGGTCCATCGGGTCGTTTTCCTGACCGGCCACGCGGAATTCGGGCGCGTTGCGCAGGCGGTCGAGACCTGCGAGGTGCAGGGAGTTGAAGCTTGGATTGGGGCCACTTTTCTGAGGACCCAGGTTGCCAGGCCTAGCTTTGATGCGGTGGGTGGTCGACCGATGTTGGTATTCCGATCCACTCCCGAGCTCTCGTGGCAGCTTTTTACCAAGAAGCTTGTCGACGTTTTTGGAGCGCTGGCGCTTGTGGTTTTTGGCGCTCCCTTTTGGTTCGCTGCGATTATTGGGATCAAGCTCGCGAGCCCGGGTGCCCCGGTAATTTTTGCCCAGCAGCGTGCCGGTCTTTATGGGAAGCCGTTCCGAATCTACAAATTTCGCACCATGGTGCCGGACGCCGAACGCATGCTGGAAGAAATTAAGGAGGAGCACGGGAACGAAGTGGATGGCCCAGCCTTCAAGCTGGCATCCGACCCGCGGATCTTTCCTTTCGGGAAATTTTTGCGAAAATTCAGCATCGATGAACTTCCCCAGATGATCAACGTGCTGAGAGGCGAAATGAGTTTAGTCGGGCCCCGCCCTCTCCCCCTCCATGAGATTGAGGCGATCGAAAAATCATCGCATCGCCGCCGTTTGAGCATGAAGCCCGGAGTCACCTGTCTCTGGCAGATCAGTGGCCGGAGTGATATTACCGATTTCGATGAGTGGGTGAAACTTGATGTCGCATACATTGACCGATGGTCCATCTGGGAGGATTTTAGAATATTGATCAAGACCGTTCCGGCGGTTCTGTTTAGCAAAGGAGCACGATGAATAAATTGTCCAATTTAGCCCCGGGACTGGGTGCCGTTTTTTTTGTGGTGATTGCCGCGACCGGAATCGATTTGATTACCAACCGCAGCGGGATCGGGCTTTTGGGGCTTGGCGTGGCCGTGTTCCTTGTCTCGATTTTGCCAGTGGCTGCCCCTGCGCAGGGCAGCCGCCCCTGGCTAACCATTCTGTCACTTCTCGGGGCGGCTTATTTTGTCGTTCGTGCCCTCGCAGGTGGTCCGATTGGTTTGGCTTTTCACGACGTGGCGCTCGTTTTTTCGGCCATTGGGATTTATCTCGCGGTGGTGTCTGCCGGAAAGGGAGCGCGGGTTTTTTGGTTTTTTCTTCTGGCCATTCTGGCTCTTGCGAACGTGGGGCTGGCAATTTCTCAATCAATTTTGGAAGACCCTTTTTATTTGTGGATACCAGCTGGTGAAGACGGGGGCTACACCATCGGATTATTTGCGCACTACAATGCTTTTGCCTCATTTCTAAATGGCACGGTCTTTTTCTTTCTCTCTTACGCTTTTTTTGGGAAGAATCTGGCGGCTCGGGTTGCGTGCGCCCTTTTGAGTGCCGGGTTGATCGCCAGCCTTCTTATAAGTCAATCCCGCGGTGGGTGGGTTTCATTTGTGGTGGGGGGGACCTTTTGGATGGTCCTTGTGGTTCTCTATTTAAAGCAACGTCGCAGCAAGTTCGCGGGGATTGTATCGATCATGGTGGTCTTGCTCGGGGTGGCCGGGATTGTCAGCTCGGTCTGGATGGTTCAGAAAATCACCGACAAGCGGGTGGAGCAGATTGAGCAGGAGGTAAACTACACGCCAAGTCGTGAGGTGCACGACGGAGGCCGGGTGGCCTTTCAGCAAATGGGATTTGAAATCTTCCTCGACTCTCCGGTCGTTGGGGGAGGTGCCCGGGCCTTTTCGTATCGCGGTCTTGAAAAATGGGATCCCGATACCTTGCCGCTTTGGATGGGAGACCCTGAATTCGCGCACAATGAGTTTGTTCAACTTCTTTCCGATTACGGGCTGGTGGGGTTTGTGCTCGTTCTCGTTCTATTTTTCATGCATGGAATTTTGGGGGTCATGAATCTGGCGGAGGGAGACAATCGTGATTCGGGACTGTCGGTTTGGCAGTTGGGAGCGGCCGGCGGTTTGGTCGCGATGCTCTGCCAGTCCTATTTTAGCTTCATTTTCCACTTTCCGGCATGTGTGGCTCTTTGTGCCTTCCAGCTCGCGATTCTCGCAAGTCGATCGGGCGCAAGCTTTAAAAATCATCAAGGCTTCCGTCCCGGTGGTTTGTTGATTGGTGCCGGGGGCTTGGCGACCTCCACTGCTTTGGTGTTCTTAGGAGTAAATTTTTCAAAGGGATATTTGCTTTCCCAAGAGGCGAAAGAGGAGCTGACCCATGCGAGGTCTGTCGAGGAAATTTTCGTCGGGCTGGATATCATGGAAGAAGCGGGGGAACGTTCGTGGGACCCTAAATCTTTTGAGGTCCTGGCTCGCCGGGCGATGATTGAAGCGAATGTTGCTTCGCAGAAAAAAGATCCTGCTTTGGCGGAGAAATTTAATCTGCGGGCGAAAGAGGCCTTTGAGCGGGCATTGGAATTCAATCCAAATTTCTCTGCAGCTTTGGCCGGCCTTCCCAGAGTGGAAGATGCCCTTGGTAATCACGCTGTCGCAGAAGAAGGCCATCGGAAGGCGATGAAGCTGATCTGGGCCAGAGAGCTCAAGTTGCGTCCTTACTTCCACGCTGCCAGAAGTTCATTTTTGCAAGCCTTGAAGTCTGACAATGAGACAAGTGCGCTGATTCTTCTTCGCGAAGCAGAGTCCCGCATCCTAAAACGGCGCGAAATTTTAGAGCCATCCAGGGAGCTAAGTGAAGAAAAAGAGATTCGGGAAGCCATCCAGGCCTGGATCAACTATTACGAGGGTAGAGCCATCTTCCAGCAGGGCAATTATATCTGGATCAACGCCAAACCGCGTAACCCGGAACTGGCCCTCGCCCTTTTCCTCGAGGCCCGGCGCCGATATCAGCTGTCCGAGAAGCTCATCAGGGGCAAGGACCCTCGCTGGGAGGCTGAAATGAAGCGACTCAAATTTTATGTGGAGGCTCTCGAGGGCGGGCAATACATGCCTGCCGAGCTGACCGAAGAACAGATTCAGGAAGCAATCCAGCGGGAAGCCGTCCTTGATTCCGATCCGGCAACCCGTTAAGCCTTTCCCCAGATGACTCCAAATTTCGGCATGAAACTCTTCTCGGGCACCGCCCATCACGCCCTCGCAGCCGACATCGCGACTTCTCTCGATTGCCCTCTTGCCGACGTGAGTGTGACCGCGTTTCCCGACGGCGAGACTTTCGTCAAAATCAACGAAAATATTCGTGGCGAGGACGTTTACATCATTCAGCCGACCTGTCCGCCCACCAATCATAACCTCATGGAGCTTATGATTATGGTGGATGCCGCCAAGCGGGCCAGCGCCGGTCGTATCAACGCAGTCATTCCATTCTTTGGATACGCCCGCCAGGATCGTAAAGACCAGCCCCGCGTACCCATTACCGCAAAATTGGTCGCCGACCTCCTCTCCGCTGCTGGAGTCGACCGCGTGGTCACCCTTGATCTCCACGCCGCCCAGATCCAGGGCTTCTTCAACATTCCCGTCGACCATCTGTACGGAAAGCCCATCATCATCCGTGAACTCCGCGATCGATTCGGCGAGAATTGTGAAAACCTCACCGTAGTCTCGCCCGATGTCGGCGGGGTGAAAATGGCCCGTGCCTACTCCGATGCTCTAGGCGCGAGACTCGCCATAGTGGCAAAACACAGGGTTTCCGCCACCGAAGTCGAAGCCATGCAGGTCATTGGTGACGTTGAGGGTCGTGATGTTGTCTTGGTCGATGATATGACAGAGACTGCCGGGACTCTCTGCGCTGCCGCTGAAATCTTGAAAGCGCAGGGCGCAAACCGGATTTTTGCCGCCGTGACCCATGCCGTCATCGGTGCCCTAGGACATCAGCGGATTGAGGAATCCGCCATCGAGGAGGTCATCACCACCAATTCCACGCCGGTTACCAAGCAAGGGAAAGTGACTCCGGTTTCCATTGCCGAGCTCTTCGGAGAGGCCATTCAGAGCATTCATAATGGAAAATCTGTCACTTCTCTCTTTGACATTGACGCACCCGCCGTGTAACCAACCGCCCCGCGTGACACCCATCGCGGAATCATCAACCCATTCAAACCATGGCGAAGACCCAAACTCTCAAGGCTGAAACCCGCAAGCGCACCGGATCCGGTGTCCTCAAGCAAATGCGTCGGGAAGGCTACATTCCCTCCGTTGTTTACGGAAAGGGCTCGGAAAACATCAACATCAAGGTCAATACCAAGGCCCTAACCGATATGCTGGCTCACAGCGCCTCGGAGAGTATCCTCGTGGATCTTGAGATCGATGACGGAGCATCCCAGACTGCTTTCCTTCAGGCCACCCAGCACAACGCGCTTAGCGGAGCCCTGGTTCACGCCGATTTCCTCGCCGTTACGGAGGGAATGAAGATCAGTGCAAGCATCCCTGTTGAATTGCACGGCGAGCCTGTTGGGGTCAAAGCCGGTGGGATCATCGAGCAGCTCATCCGTGACCTTGAAATTTCCTGTTCACCGAAAGACCTCCCCGAGAGAATTGACGCGAACATTGAGCACCTCAAGGTGGGTGACTCCTTGACCATCGGTGACCTCGACATCCCCGAAGGTGTCGAGCCGACTCTTGCTCCTGACGTTCTCGTCGCGATTGTCAACGAGTCCCGTGTGACCAAGTCTGCCGGTGGGGCCGGTGAGGAAGAAGGCGCCGAGGCTCCTGCCGAAGAGGCCCCAGCCGAGTAATCCTGGCTCAAGCAATCATTTCAAAACGTCCGGCGCCACACGGCCCGGGCGTTTTTCTTTGGCGCTCGTGTCGACATTCATTACCTTCCACGTTGTGAGCCTCAAATGCATCGTTGGCCTCGGAAACCCGGGCGAAAAATACCTGAATACCCGCCACAATATTGGGTTTCGGGTCCTTGATGTTCTTGCAGATCGGGCTGGGCAAAAATTTCAGCTCGAAAACAAGTGGGAATCCCGGACCTGTAAAGTGCGCGACACCCTGCTTGTCCAACCCTTAACTTACATGAACGAAAGTGGCCGCGCGATTGGTTCGCTTGCTCGGTTTTTTCGTTGGCAGCCCGAGGAGATTCTCGTTGTTTTTGATGACATCTCGCTGCCCCTTGGAAACCTCCGGTTTCGAATGAATGGGGGACACGGCGGGCACAACGGCGTGCGCTCACTGCTGGCCCACCTTCCGACCGATCAATTTGCACGCCTGAAATTGGGCATAAGTGGGGCCGCCAGCGAGCAGCTTGTGGGACACGTTCTGGGAAACTTTGTCGTTGCCGAACGTGAACTCGTTGAAAACACGCTTGCAAGAGCCGCCGATGCTGTGCAGCTTGCGCTCTCCAGCGGGCTTGAAAAGGCCGCAAACGAGTTCAATACCAGAACTCCTAAAAAACCGAAAAAACCAACGGAAGAAGATGAATCGCAAGTACGAGGGCCTGATTGTCCTGAACGCCCAGGGGACTGAGACCAGCATTGATGATCTGGTAAGCAGTGTTTCAAAAGAGCTCGAAGAAGAAGGTGCCAAGCTTGATGAAATCAAGCAACTTGGCCGCAAGAAATTTGCTTACAACGCTCGCAAGCTCGATGGAGGCCACTACGTGAACTACATCTTCGAAGCCGAAGGTGACGTGATCGAGAAGATCAAGGCGCGCCTCACCCTGAATTCCTCGGTGCATCTTCAGCACTATCAGCGTCTTGCCTAAACCTTTACCTCTCCAATCCCCATGGCCAACGTCAACAAAGTCATGCTCCTCGGGAATATCACCCGGGATCTCGAAGTCCGCTACACTCCCAAGGGAACCGCGGTTTGTGACCTCGGAATGGCGGTGAACCGGATTCGTACCGGTGATAATGGAGAGAGAATTGAAGAGGTCACCTATGTCGACGTCACCCTTTGGGGTCGTCAGGCCGAGCTTGCCGGACAATACCTTAGCAAGGGCCGCTCGGTCTTTATTGAAGGTCGTCTCCAGCTTGACCAGTGGGATGACAAGCAGACCGGCCAAAAACGCTCGCGTCTCCGTGTTGTCGGCGAGAACATGCAGTTTATCGGCGGCGGCGGTCAGGGAGGTGGCGGAAACCAAGGCGGAGGTGGAGCCCCCGCCCAACAGTCCGGTCCCCCGCAACAACAGCCCGAGCAATCCTCGCCACCCCCGCAATCTAATCAAGGGGGAGCCGCCGCGGCGGATAGCTTTGACAACGACGACGACGATATCCCGTTTTAAGATCCGGGACATCCACTATCTCAAAAAGCCACCCGGATCCGGGTGGCTTTTTTGTTGGGGTTAATTGTTAAGTCTGGCGTCTTCCGGCAGCCAATAGTCCCCCGAAGATCAGGAGAGGTGATGGGCTTGGTTCGGGGATGGTGTACCCATACCGGAGGTAATCCACTTAAGAGACACTGTTAATCCCGAGCCACGAGATTGCCCTGCGTTGGCAGAGGGCAAGGAATCTCATGTTGAGCGGTCTTTTTTTCCGGCACCACCGGGCGGTCTCCAGGTTTTGGGATCATATTCTCCGGTAGATCCGGCCAGTCCCCTTGAGGTGCTTTTATTTCCCGACCGCTTTTTCTTTTGCAGGTACGACAAAGGTAGCCTGCTTCAGGTCCTTTTTGATTTTAAGGAAAATCCGGTGTCCATTGGCCGAGTGGGTGGGAAAGCCGCAGGCAAAAGAAAAATCACCGGCTTCATCCGGCGTGAACTCAAATTTCTCAATTTTGTTAGTGGTCCCCAGGGTATTGGGCTTGGGAGTGGTGGCACCGTCAAAATAGGGATCCTCGCCTAGGTTGATTTTACGTTCGGCGACATCTGTCTCCACGACCATAACGCTGTGGGGAACGTCGCTATTGTTACAGAAGATCACCTTGACCTTCCATCCCAGCGGAATTTCATACCCACCCTCGCTCTTGGAAAGACCGTTGAAATTCATGCCATAGTTTGACTTGTCAAAAGTCGCAATAATGAAGACCTCGACCTCTTTTTTTTCGATGTCCTGCTTCAGAAAAACTGGATTTTTGATCTCTCCCTTGGGAAGAACCGTGCAACAGCGCCCCGCCTTCTCTGGGACGGGATCCCCGGCCTTCTTCTCTTCGGGCGGAGTGGCCAATGCGCCTGAAAAAGGAACGATTACGAGCAGCATGGGAAGGGCGTGGTGAATTTTCATTGTCTGGGCAGAGGTTCAAATTGATTCAAAAAGAAATCACGCACCCCGCGATGTGAAGGGTGCGTGATTAAAGTGTGAGGAGGAATTATTTTTTATCAAGTGGGATTGTTTCAGCTCCTGCGGGCACTTTGTCTG
>Ga0213866_10000432_pt1 | contig 34131 bp, 33 predicted proteins | sample PICome_11_FD_160079 | JGI IMG/M metagenome (GOLD analysis project Ga0213866, IMG submission 160079) | Coastal seawater microbial communities near Pivers Island, North Carolina, United States - PICO284 | ecosystem: Environmental > Aquatic > Marine > Coastal | place: USA: North Carolina... | reverse complement strand
GACCCTACGCCCAACCACTTCAGAACACCTACTTTCTTATTTTTATTTTGTAAATCGAGTCTCGAGATATTTATCGTGAAGATGACTATATTTTTGATTTATGAAGTGTCGGGACCCAAAAACTTATGACTTAAATTAATTTTGGTTTTTTAATTACTTCTTTAAAGCATCTCTAATCTCTGTAAGAAGAACAACTTCCTCAGAAGGCTTAGCTGGCTCTGAAGGTTTATCTTCTTCCTTCTTTTTAGCTTTATTCAATATTCTTACAACCATAAATATAGCCCAAGCTATTATAAGGAAATCTATAACTGAATTTATAAACAATCCGTATCCCAGTATTATAGCTGGAGCATCTGCTGTAGCAGCCTTCAGAACTATAGCCTTATCAGCAAAATCCACACCTCCAAGCAAGAGTCCAAGTGGCGGCATAATAACATCACTTACAAGAGAAGTGACTATCTTTCCAAATGCAGCTCCAATAACAACTCCGACTGCCAAATCAATCGCATTACCTTTGATAGCAAATGATTTAAATTCTTTTAACATGTCTTTCATAAAATAATTCTTAATTATTAACAAAAATATACTACCACATTTAAAATAGATTGTATTTAGCTCCTGACTCTATATATTAGTTTCCTTATTTCTTCCACCAAAATAACACTCAAACCTACCGTCAATATAATGACCCACTCTTCTAGTGTTAGGGTTGTTAGATTCAACAATTTCTGCATAAATCCATTAGTTATTGCAAAAACATGAATTCCTATAGCAAATAAAACACTTAACAATAAGTATGGGTTAGTAAATATGTTTTGTTGTAACACTGATTTATTAGATGACCTAACATTAAAAAGATTGTACCACTGAAAGACGGTGAGCATTGTGAGTGAAACTGTCCAAGTCTTGATCATTCCGTGAGGTATATAATGTACAAACAAAATTAAAGTCCCGATTGTCATTACTCCACCAATCAAGACACTTCTTATCATCAATTCTTTATCTAAAAGCCATTTACTTGGTTTAATAAATCTTTCTTTCATCAAATCTCTTGATTTAGGTTCTAGAGTCAACGCTAAGACCAAAAAAGTATCGGTAACCATATTGAGCCATAATATTTGTGTAGCAAGAAGAGGCAAAGGAAGTCCAAAGATTATAGCTATTGAAACGACTGCCATTTCACCCAGATTTGTAGAGACCAAATACAAAATAGCTTTTCTTATAATCTGGTACATGTTTCTACCCTCTTCAGCCGCACTTATGATATTTCCAAAATTATCATCCAGTAAAATTATATCTGAAGCCTCTCTCGCAACCTCTGTACCGACTTTCCCCATAGCAACACCCAGATCAGCTGCAACCAAAGAAAGAGCATCATTTATACCATCTCCAGTCATTGCAACGATATTACCATTAGCCTGAAAAGCTTTTATTAACCTGAGTTTATGCTCTGGAGTAACTCTAGAGAAAACAGTACAGTATCTTATTGCATCAGAAAGTTCTTCATCCGTCATATTCTCTATCTCTAATCCAGATAAAATATTGTCCCCTTCTCTATAAATACCAACTTTCTGAGCAATAGTCTGAGCAGTTATTTTATGATCTCCAGTAATCATAACAACGTCCATTCCTGCTTCCTGTGCAGCAGCAACAGAGTCTGAAACTCCTTCCCTAATAACGTCAGCAATTCCAATAAAACCAAATAAAGTAAGTTCGGGTAAATTTTTATCCGAGACATTTTCTGGCGGATTATCGTTTCCCGCTAAAGCAAGTATTCTATATCCATCGACTGATAAATTTTGTATAACTGCCTCTATCCTTTCTCTTTCTGTATTATCAATCTCTTTAGATTCACCATTTTTCCAAATACGTGTAGAGTGCCTTAAAATAACTTCTGGACTACCTGCTGTAGATAGAAATTTCTTACCGTCAATAATATTTATAGTTGTATGATGTTTTGTATGAAGATCAAAAGGAATTTCTGACACCTTTTCATATTGTTTTTCTAAATCTTTTTTTGAAAAACCAACTTTTTTTCCAAAAACGAGCATTGAAACTTCAGTAGGATCTCCTGAAGTTCTAACCCAATCCTTCTTTTCATCATTGTATGCAAAATCACCGACTGAAGTAAGTGCTCCTGTTCTTGCCATTAAACCTATGCCTGGATGTGTTGGATAATTTACCCTTTCACCATTTAGCAAAACCTCCCCTTCTGGACTATATCCATCACCAGAAATTTCATACATTGTATCGTTTACAAAAACTTTTTCTAGCATCATCTGATTTTTTGTAATAGTACCAGTCTTATCAAGTGCCAATACATTCGCTTGTCCTAATGCCTCAACAGCCTGCAAGCGCTTTATCAAAGTATTTTTCTTACTCATCCTCCATACACCTGTTGCCAGAACAAGAGTCACAACTACTGGAAGACTCTCTGGTATTGCAGATACAGAGACAGCCACAATTACAAAAAACAATTCCTGAATAGATGTGCCTCTTAGAATCCCTGCGATAAATAATATTATAGAAACAGAAACAACTACATAGATTATTATCTTAGAGAAATTATTTATATTTTCTTGTAGTGGAACATCTGTATGAAGATCATTTAACTTATCAGCAATTACTCCTATCTGAGAATCTTTACCTACACTAACGACTACGACTTTAGCATAACCAGATAAGACATAGGTACCTTTAAATACCATGTTTTGCTGATCTGAAATAGATAATCCATCTGTCTTTATGACATCATCAATCTTTTGGACAGGAGTAGATTCACCAGTAAGAGATGATTCGCTCACTTTCAATGAATTACTCTCTAAAATCCTAGCATCTCCTGAAATAATATCTCCATCTTTTAAAATTAAAATATCTCCAACAACAACGTCAGTATCACTTACAATAAGCTCCTTTCCATCTCTAAGGACAGTAGCCTTACCCTTAATTGCATTACTCAAAGCCTCTAGTATATTCTGAGCCTTGCCTTCTTGAAAAGTTCCAATAAAAGCATTTAGTAAAATAATTCCCAAAATGATAGATCCATCTATTATTTCCCCCAAAGAAAGAGCGACGACGCCTGCAAAAATAAGTATGTAGATAAGCGGGCTTTTAAACTGTTTTATGAATATAGAAAATATTCCAACTTTATTTTTTGTTTCTATTTTATTTAGACCTTCTTCTTGCTTTCTTTTTACCTCAACCTCAGTCAACCCCGATAATCTGGTTTTTAAAATCGATAGTACTTTTTCTTTATCGTATGAATACCAAATATTACTCATAATCTGTAAATATAAATGACTTCAACATAATATCTTTTATTTCATCTAAGTCTGAGTCTATTTCTCCAGTCCTTGTAAACTGATCACCTGCATACGGGTCACATTGTTCTACTGGGACTGACACATCTCCACTAATACATCCAAAAGTAGGATTTTTGACCTCATAACCAAACCAAATAAATCCCCAATCTTTCCAATTCTTTGAAATCTTTAGTGGATCAATAAGAGTCGCCCACACCTTTCCATCTGTTAGAACATAATCAATTTCTTTTTCTGTAGATATACTCAAATCTCTGTCTCCAGCCACGGTTTCTCCTCTAACACCTTCTGTAGGAATTCCTAGAGGATATACAGAAAAATGAGTTACGTTATCATGATGGATATAATATTCTTCAGGATCCTTAACTGTTGGTGGATAAAAATTTATAGCGGGTGTCTGGTCTACACGAACTGTCCAATGTTCCGGATATTGTACTTCAAAACCATAATCTTTATCTGTGTAAGTCTTCCAAACTATACTCTCTTTATTTTCAGGAATTTTTGGAGTACCAGTTTCTAAAGTATTTGGCTTAAAAAATAAATACAATCCAACAAAAACAAATATCAAACAAATTATTACGAAAACAACTACTGCAATTAATCCTTGTTTTTTTGTGATATCTATTTCCATAATTATTCTACTGTTCTTTCAGTTATTATTGGTTCTGACTGTACGGCCTCGTTTTTTTCTTCTTCATCTTTTATTTCCTCATTAACTTTTTGTACTATTGTATTTCCTGATCTATAAAATTTTAACATTGAAAATACGATTAGACCTCCCATGACTATTCCGAAGAAATTGAACAGAAACACCATCAAAAAGAATCTCATTAGGTTAAATTCAAATGCAGCAAACCAGATAGCGACCATTGAAAGCGGTGGAACCAAAGAAACTGCAATAGAGATTCCCGGTAAAATATCATTAACACCTTTTCTAACCCAAGTAAAAGTAGCTGCAATTCCAGAAGCAAAAGCTACTATAAAATACAAGAAAGCTGATCTTAGAGAATTATCAAATAAACTACTCTTAAAAAAGTCTGCATTTTCAGGAACACTAAACATTGCCCCAGCAATAGCAGATATGGCCAAAATTATTGCCATTGATTTTAAAATCAAAATAGAAGACCTTCTTATCAATACAACTTTTCCGGTAGATACTCCTAGTGCTATAGCAAGAATTGGAGTAAGAACCGGAGTAACAAGCATTCCACCTATCAAAATGGCTGAATTTGCCAGCAAGACTCCTGCTGAAATAATAATAGTAGACAATACAAGAAGCATGTAATATGTTGCATCTCCTTTACTTTCGTCTATAAGTTCTGATATTGCATAGTACTGCTCACTAGAGCCTACTGCCAGAAAACCTCCTTCTGTATTTTTAGACATGCTTATATTCTACTATAATCAGACTAATCCAGCATCCTATTTTTAAAATCTTCAATAAAAGGTACTTTTTCTGGGTCGATACCCTTATTTTTGGCGATTCCAATAGCTATCCAATCTGCTAAAAATAAGGCCTTGAAGAATTTATCAGACACAGTCTCTCCATTTAAAGTAATCTCGGTAACAGGTATTCCTTGTTCTTCATATAATCTTTGGATGACGTCCATTCTCTTTATATTTCTGACATGATCACTCTTATCTTTTAAAAGAAAAACATGGAACAATTCTTTAAAAGAATCGTCCATTTTATCTATCTGAAATCCTTGCATCTCATTGTGATTCAATTCAGGAATAACATTATAAAAAGCAGGAACTTTTCCAGTCTCATTCATTTTTATTTTCCAATTATATGCAATTTCCCTGTTTTGCAATGAAGAATAAATTACCGGAATCCTACCACTTAAACTTTCGGCTATATTTTTACCTTCATTTTCATCTTTTGAAGAATCAATTAGATCTTCCAGACTCTTTATCTCATCAAGACAATCCTGTTTATCCATCACAAATGAAAGTGCAATTGAGGAATATCCAAGAGCAGTGCGGGGCTGTATTCCATCATCTGGCATCTTTACATAAGGGATATTATTTTCTTTTGCAAAATCAATGAGTTTTCCGCCTGTTGAAATAACAGCCATGTCGTAACCTTTACTATATCCCTCCTCCAGAAAATCCAAGACTTCTTCGGTATTTCCAGAATAAGAGCTCGCAATCAAAAGAGAATTTTTCAAAAAATCTTCATCATATGGAGGTAATCCGTAATCTCGATGAACATATAGTTCTATTCCTGGTCGCATCATTTTTATCAAACCAGCAGCCAAATGAGATCCGCCCATTCCGCACAATATAAATTTATCTTTTTTTACAAAGTTATCTTTATTTTCTATAACTGGATTATATGCCAATTGTTTTGAAAATTCTTTAATTGATTCTTCCATATTTTTTTAATTATCTCTCTATTAATACAGCTCTAACTGGACAACCTTCTACTCCTTTAAATTTTAAAGGCAGACAATATATTTCATAATTACCCTCAGAAATATCTTTTAAATTTACTGCTTCAATTATGGGAATATTTGCTTCCAATAAACTAGTGTGTGGTCTGTGGTCGTTGCTCCCTCTTTGTTTTATAGACAGATAATCTATTCCAAATAGTTTTATCTTCTTTTCTACGAGCCAATCCGCACAATCACCATCAAGATAAACATAATCGTCATAAAATTCATCAAAACCCCTTTCAGAATTTGAAGTCTTAACTAAAATTCTTTGACCTTCATATACCCCACCCTTTTCTTCAAAATCAGATATCATCACAGCCTCTCCACCTTTTCTATGACTCATATCAAAAACTTTTACTTCTCCAATAAAAGTCTCAAGTGGTATCTGATCAAGACTTGGTGCATCTATGACAGCATGCATAGGTGCATCAACATGAGTTCCAGAATGAGTCCCCATTGTTATTTTTGATAGATGAGTGCTTGCCTCAGGCATCTTTGCATGAGTCTCAATACTTACAGGAACATTATTTGGATAAATAATTGTATCGTTATTTAAATCTAAAGATATATCGTATATTTTCATATTTATTATTTTACATCATGTCCACCAAACTGATTTCTAAGTGCCGATACGACCTGTCCTGCATACGTCGGATTTCCCTGAGAATCTATTCTAAATTGTAGAGATTGTTCTATATTTTTTATTGGAGCATTTTCTCTTTTTGCAGTCTCTACTGTCCATTGACCTTCTCCTGAATGAGAAACTTCTCCAGAAATTCCGATTAAATCATCGCCATTCTCTTGATATGCCTTATTGAGCCACCCAATAAGCTTTGATTCAATAACGCTTCCATGATTATAAACATTACTTATTTTTTTCAAATCAAAGTTAAATTCTGAAGATTTCTTCATTAAATTAAATCCTTCAGCAATTGCCTGCATCATTCCATATTCAATACCATTGTGAACCATCTTTACATAATGGCCTGCACCATGACCACCAACATACTGAAATCCATCTTGTACACAAAGATCTCTAAAAATAGAATTAAGATTGTTAAATAACATTTCATCTCCACCAACCATCATACAAGCACCATTTCTTGCACCATTTGGTCCACCAGAGACACCTACATCCATAAACAATATTCCTTTCTCTGATATTTCTTTAGATCTGCGAATTGTCTCAGTGTATGGAGAATTTCCTCCGTCTATAATAGTATCTCCGGGTGACAAAAGAGGTGTGAGCTCATTCAAAACATCATCTACTGCTTTATGCGGAACCATTATCCATATAGTTCTTGGCTGTTCCATCTTTTCTACCAACTCACTTATTGTGTATGCAGGAACAACACCTCGTGCCTTGAGCTTATCTATCGAATCTTTACTTCTGTTATTTGCGACAACTTCATGTCCTCTTTCAAGTAGTCTTTCGACCATTCCATATCCCATTTTACCAAGCCCTATATATCCTAATTTCATATTTTATAAATTATCTGTTAATTTTTCTGGAGAAATTCCATGTTTATATTCCATAAGAGGAATTTCTTCAAATGCTTTTCTAATTGGAGATATAATATTCCATTGTTCTTGAATTTCATCCGTACTTGTAAATAAAGTTTGATCACCACAAATTGCATCATAAAGCACTCTTTCATATGCATCTGGCAAAACCTCATCTCCATTATAAGAGAAAGTGAAATCTTTTTCCTCTAAATCATATTTAAATCCAGGTTTTTTAGCAAAAAAACAAAGTGTTATTTTCTCATCTGGCTGTATTCTAAATATAAGTTTATTTTTATGAGAATGATGATGATCTGGAGGACACATGCAAGATTTTGATTCTTTAAAAGTTACAACAATTTCTGTTTTACTTTCTTTAAATCCTTTTCCACTTTCAAGATAAAAAGGAACTCCACTGAAACGCTCTGTATCTACAATCATTTTAATCTTAAAATAAGTCTCGGTCTCTGAATCTGGAGCAATACCATTACCTTTTTTATAATCACTATATTGTCCCCTAATAAAAGATTCTTCCCTATTTGTACTAAAAGATTTTGTATTTTTTAAGACATTATACCTAGCCTCTCTTATTTTTTTAGCAGATAATTCTCCCGGATCTTCCATGGCAATTAGTGCCAGCATCTGCAATATGTGATTTTGGCCAACATCCCTAAGTGCCCCAATAGAGTCATAAAATGCACCCCTTTCTGAAACGTCATTACTTTCATAAAGCATAATATCAACTCTCTCTACGTGTTCTTTGTTCCATAAAGGCTCAAAGAAGCTATTTGCAAACCTAAAACTAATTAAATTTTGTACAGCTTCTTTTGCCAAGTAATGATCTATACGAAATATCTGATCTTCTAAAAATAATTTACCAAGCAACATGTCTAACTTTTTCGCAGTCTCTTGATCACTTCCAAAAGGCTTTTCTACTAAGACCCTGGTCCAATGGTTTTTATCTTCATCTGTATTTATGCACGGTGTAGCCATTCCTGATTCTGATAAAAACTTAAAAGAAGTTTCGTACAAAGTTGGAGGAACAGCAAGATAAAATAATTTATTTGAACAAGTCTTTAGTTCTTCATCAACTTCTTTTAGATAAGACGCTAAATCCTTATAAGTCTCCAAATCACTAATATCTCCTTTTGTATAAAAAATACATTCAACAAATTTATTTTTAATTCATCATTTTCTTTTTTTTCTAAAACATTTAGAGCAAATTCTCGATATTCTTTGTGAGGTATGTCTTTTCGAGAAAAGCCAACTATGCGAAAAGTCTCTGGTAACATTTTTTTTAAATACAAATCAAAAAGAGAAGGAATTAGTTTTTTCTTTGCCAAATCCCCTGTAGCACCAAATATAATTATAGTTAGCGGTTCATTATGTTTTGAATCAATATAAGGCTTAGTATCCATTATCATATAGTATAACACGCTCTTTTATACAGGATTTTCTATATATGACAGGCTCCGCCACCCTTTTTTAAAATATATTTTTGATGATACTCTTCTGCTTCATAAAAAGTAGGAGCTTCCTGAACTTGAGTTGCAATAGGGTCAGAATGCAGGCCTTTTTGACTGATTTCTTCTATCATATTTCTAGCTTCTTTTTCTTGTTCTCTTGAGTGAGTAAAAATAACAGAGCGATACTGATCCCCAATATCAGGACCTTGTCTATTCACCTGACTTGGATCATGAATTGAAAAGAATTTCTCGAGTAATTCTTTATATGATATTTTTTCTGAATCATATTTTATTTCTACAACTTCAGCATGTCCAGTCTTGTGACCACAAACATCTTCATATGTTGGATTCTCTGTCTTGCCACCTGCATAACCAACTCTAGTTTCTTGTACGCCTTCAAGAGTTCGAAAAGATTCTTCAACTCCCCAAAAACACCCTGCCCCAAATGTTGCTGTTTCTATTTTCATATATTCAATTCTACATTAAAAATAAAAAATCACGAGGTTAGTCGTGATTGATTTAATTTTTTTCTAGTGGGTACTTTGTAACATCTGCCAAACATGCATTATCCCGTATATAGCAGATGCCATTGCAATAATCCCGAGAATGCCTCCTATGGTCATCCATAACATGACTTGTGCATAAGGATTGATTTTAATATGCTCAAAACTAATCATTTTCATGCTCATGAATATTTAAGGGTTATTAACATATCAATAGAACACAGTTGTTTTATTTAAAGTAACCTATTTCATTAAAAAAATCTACTCAAACAATGTATCAGGAACTCTATCTCCATTTAAAAATCTAAATATCTCTACCATTGCAAAAGTATCAAGCTTACAATATTCAAGTAATGCTTCTATTATTTTTTCTCGTTCATCCTCATGTTTCCCTTCTAAAATAGTTTCAACCCAGGTCCTTTGCGCTCCTGCACCTTCTCTTATATACAGAGATTCATACGAAAGCTCCGGCACAATCACAGGAAGAACTTTTTTAATAGAAGCACTTCCTGAAAACTGCTTGTCTACCACAACACCCTCCGCAAATGGAATCATCAAATCAACAATTCTCTCATTTAATCCAAGTAGGAAATCAGCATGTTCTGGAAACATTTCTGCCATCTCTTTATTTCGGCTTTTTTCAAATTGTTCGTACCAAACCAAAATTGATCCAGTCTCTCCAAAATCTTTTTTCATTTGTAAAATAAGTGGTTCTACAGAATTTGTCTTTTCTGTATGTAAATATTCTTTATGAATTAATTCCCCACCTGGCTTTTCCATAATATGGAGCGAGTACTGAAAAGGTACTTGTTGATAAGGTCGCAATCCATCAAATTTTGGTATAACTCCTGAAAATGTTTCGTAGTCAAAGAAATATATTGGATATTCCAAAGCATTCACAAATTCTGCCACTTTTTCTTTATCAATAAATCTCTTTCCGGATTTTACAGCCTGAACCTGAGCCATTTGTTTTTCATTTAATTCAAAATCATCTGGAATGTCTTTTAGATATTTTATACCTTCATCTTCCAGTCTTTTAAATAGTTCTGCGGAAGGACGGCAGATTTTATAAATACTATAAGGATCGATTTCTGTAAGATTCTTGTATATCTCCATCCATTCATTCATTGCCCCCATTCGCACACGAGAAGGTGAAATATCCGGAATACTTGGCATATCTATAACCTTCTTTGCTTTCTCTATATTTGATTTTGTAGAAGGAATTCTCTCGCGTACAGCTTCTGTAACTTCAACAGTTTTAGTAAGTTCTCTTATATCAATATCGCCATTTCTGACATATTCATTGTTTGTATGTATAACAAAAATTTTTCGAATCTGAAGTCCGTATTCTTCAAGAACAATAGTTTGAAAAGACAGATCTATTTCATGTTCTGTCTTTGCGCTGGTACTAGATTTTATTTCATATAAATCAAATGTATTTTCATCGACTCTTTTTAAAACATCTACAATACATGTAAGATTTTTTGCCTCAAATCTTCCTTGAGTTATGGTATCCGCTCCGCTTTCAAGCGCATCAGTGGTCCGCTTCGGCAAATCCAAATATTCATTGTAATTATTAAATCCCAAATTTACAGCATTTTCAAAAATTTGATTTGCATAAGATTCAAAAGTATTACCTTCATCAAAAATAGCCTGAAGGTTTGCATCTGGAGGTGGTATCTTTTTCTTGTCATGCTTTTTGAGCCAAAGGAGTGCTGGGTGCTTCAAAAACATCATAAATTCTGATTTTGAGATTTGTGGATTCATTTTGGTATATTAGCATATTGAGGGTGATTATGTTTATAGAAATTTTATATAAAAATAAAAAGGAAAAGACCACGAGCATTCTGTGCTGCTCGTGGTCTTAGATGGAAACAGGATTCTCCTTATCCCTTTCTGTTGCGAACCATTCGGATAGATTCTTTCATCCCTTTAACGATTCTGATAGTTCCATCTTGATAATATACTACGTAACTCTTCATCTTCTGATTTATTTTTGATTGTTTGATTGTAAGCTAATTACTCTAATATTATATATACATATTTTGTCAAGCATAAAAGGCGCTCCTCTAGGAGCGCCTTTTATAAAATTCCAACTCAAAACTTAGCTTATTCCGTCATCTTCCCTGGCCATCTAGCATAAAGTATTGGTACCAGAATCAAAGTCACAACAACTGCAAATGAAAGTCCAAACATAATAGCAAATGCAAGTGGTGACCAAAGATCAGAAGAATATGTAAGTGGAATAATTCCAATTACTGTTGTAAGCGTTGTTAGTAGAATAGGTCGGAGTCTTGATACAGAAGCATTTATAACTACTTCATCAATAGGATTATGTGGGTAGTTTCTCCTGATTCCGTTCATACTATCTATCAAAATAATTGAGTTATTTACCACAATTCCAGACAATGCAATGAATCCCATCATAGAAGGAAATGAAAGTGATTTTCCAGACAATGCCAATCCAACAAATACTCCAATCAAAGTAAAAGGAACAATAGCAATAATCATAAATGACTGTCTATATGATTTAAACTGCAATATAAGAATCGCCATAATCAAGACTATTCCAAAGAATAATGCGTATCCCATTTCTTTAAATGACTGATTTGCATCTTCTGTTCCTGCTCCAACTGCAACCTCAATATCATCAGGCAAATCTAATTCATCCACCCTGTTCATAAACTCTGCAATGATTTCACGTGATGTTATATCTCCTGAAAGTTGGCTTGAAATTGTAGCGATCCTCTTTCTGTCTTCGTGATTTATAACAGCACTAGCAGAATCAATTTCACTAGATACAAGTGAACCTATGAGCACAGATCCTCTTGGCGTTGGGATAGAAATCTTTTTAATTGAATCGAGAGTTGTTTGTGTTGTTTGATGTGGATCATTTCCATTTTCATTTAAATTCATTTTAACAATCACATCAATATCTCCATCTATGTTGTTGATACTTGTTGCAGTTGTTCCGTAAATTGCGGTTCGTAGAGTAAGTGCCACAGTAGAAGCATCCAGTCCAAATTGACTAGCTTTTGCTCTATCTATAACTAATTCAAATTCTGTTGCATCTGATTGCGCACTACTTGTTACCTCTGTAGTTCCCTCAATTGATTCCAAAAGATTTTCACCTTTCAATACCGCAGCACTCAATGTATCAATATCATCTCCGAAAAATCTTATAGATACAGGAGCTCCGGTTGGAGGACCGTTTGAGGCTTGCGAAATTCTAACATCTGCTGAATTAATTTTAGATAATTCACTTCGCAAATCTCTAAGTATTTTTGTACTATCTGCTTCTCTGTCTTTTTTCAAAATAATAGTAACGTTTCCTATTTTTTCTCCACTTCCACCACTTCCAGCAAAAGCGCTCCCTCTACCTACTTCAGAAACGAAAGATTCAATATCAGGATTTGAATACAAAACTTCTTCTACTTCCCTTACAGACAAGTCTGTAATTTCTAGTGTAGTTCCTTCTGGCTTTTCTACTTCAACAAAAAGAAAATCTACGTCTTCTTGTGAAAAGAATTCTACTTTAACCAATCCAATAAAAGGCAAAGCTAGAGACAAAATAAGCATCAAAACAATCAATTGCATAAATCTCTTTTCTTTCTTTCTATTACCTATTATTCCTTTTAGGAAATTTCTATACTTTTCTTGTAGTACATGAGTGATCTCTTCTTGCTTTTCTTCCATTCTACTTCGAGCTCTTCTTTTCAAGAAAACAGAACCAATAAGTGGCACAACTCCAAGCGCAATAAAAAGAGAGGCTAGTAATACGAATATAATAGTAAATGGAATACCAGCAATAAACTGCCCTGTAACACCAGACAGAAGAAACAATGGAGCAAAAACAGCGATGGTTGTCATTGTCCCAGACATCAATGGATAATAAAATTCATCAATAGTTTCTCTAGCTGCTTGAGTCTTGTCTTTCATTTCTTTCATCTTTGTGTGAACTGCTTCTGTAACCACAATTGCAGAGTCCACCAAAATACCTACAGAAAGTATGAGTGAGAAAAGAGATATGAAGTTGATAGTATTTCCACTCAACTTAAGTCCGATAAAAGCAACTAGAAAAGATAGCGGTATTGATATTCCGGCAAGGATTGCTTCTCTCCAACCAAGAGACAAGAACAAGATAATCATCACCAGTACCACAGTTTGAAATGCAGAAAATGAAAGACTTTTTAAGTCTTCTTTCACAAATTCTCCACTATCAAAAGAAACAAGATATGGAGTATCACTCAAAATTCCCTCTCTCATTTCTGAAAGTTTTTCTCTAATATCATCTGAAAGTCTAGTAACATCTCCTCCACCTTGTTTAAAGACAGAGAGAGAAACAGATGATTCACTTGGATTTCCACCCAGACTTATTCTTGAAATGGTGCTTTTATTTGTAACACCATTTGTTACGTCAGCAATATCTCTTATATACACAACACCTCCGTTTGGTCTTGATATTGAGACATTTTTAATTTGCTCTGGATCAGTTATGTCACCTTTGAAAGTAACAGCATAAGAAACACCTCCAGTTTCAATAGAACCAACAGGAAGTGAGCTATTTGAAATTTGAAGAGCTCGAGTAATATCTAAAATAGAAAGATTATATTGAGAAAGTGATTCTTTTCTCACAACAACCTGAACTTCTCTTTTTGGTAAACCAGCAGAATCAATTCTTGAAACGCCTTTTATTTTTTCTAATTCTTTTTCAACATCTTCTACAAGTAGAATAAGCTCTCTTTCTGAAAGAGAAGATTGTAAAGAAATAGTAAGGACAGGTTCATCTACAAAATTTACTTCAGACACTATAGGATCATTTGCCTCAGTTGGAAGATCTGGTTTTACCAAATCAACTTCATCTTTCGCATCTCTTATAGATGAATCAATATCTGCCGATGCATCAAATTCTACGACCACAGTAGAAATCCCTTCTCTGGATGTAGATGTAATATTGTTTACATTTTCTAAATTATTCTCTAGACGCTCTTCAATTTTATCTGTAAGAAGTCTTTCGACATCAACTGTTGAGGCTCCAGGAAATACTGTAGTAACAATAGCCACAGGTACTTGAACTTCTGGTGAAGATTCTCTTGGAATAGTTAAAAGAGATTGAAATCCGAAAAGAATCAATGTAATCAATACTACATAACTAAACTGTCTATTATTTAGAAAGAAGTTCCAGAAATTTTTCATATTATTATTTAGTTACAACTTCACCCGCTTTTCTTCCACGAGCATCTATCAATATAATTTCCTCTAGATCAAGACCTTCCTCAATAACAACTCTATCTCCAAGGACTTTTCCAGTCTTTACTATTATTTTTTCCAAAGTATCATCTTCTGATATTTTGAACACATAAGATTCTTCTGCAGAAATTCTGACAGCTGCAATAGGTACTGTAATTACAAGTGTGTCGTCAGAGTTTTGTTCTACTTCTCTTTTTACAATCACAGAAACAGAAGCTCCATCTGAAAGCTTAGCTCCATTTTCTGGAATTATTCTTACTTCTATTTTCTGAGTATCATAATTTATAGCAGGAGCAATACGTGCAACCTTTCCTGTAAATTTACCGTCAATAGAAACTTCTGTTCCAATTTGGACAGTATCTCTATCTTCTTCATTTATATATGCAATTATTTCGACTTCCCCACTTCCTACAACTTGTACAACCTCTTGGAAATTAGAAACAAAATCACCTCTCTGAATTGAAATAACATTAACTCTTCCAGAAATTGGAGACCTTATGATAGTTTTCTCAAGTTGAGCTTGAGCTGAAAGTACTCCAGCTCTTGCTTGAGTTACTTGAGCTTCTGCAGACAAAACATCTTGTCCTTTCACATCTCCTCCAATTTGTGAGCTCAGTGAATTGTATGAACTTAGAAGTGATGAATATATATTGTTTACATTAGAACGTGCAATTGAAACATCTGATTTATAACGATCTATAGTAGATTGAGAAACTGTTATTACAGGTTCAAAAGCATTTACTGCTCGAGCAACATCATTTAAATATTGCTGAACTGTTTCAAGATTTGTCTTTGCACGTAAAAGTGCATCAGAAATTTCTTGAGTAGATTTATTTGAAGAACTTAATGTAGAAACTTCTTCTGACCAATCATCCAAAATAAACTCTAGTTCTATTCTTTGTTTATTAATACTTTCTTTTAGATAGTAATCATCAAAAAGGAAAAGGATCTTTGCATAAGTCTTGTCTGGATTTTCAAAAAATTGATCTGTTTTTCCTCTGACTGCATCGTCTGAAACACTGTAAGAATTTTTTATACTGTTTAATATAAGAGAAGTATTTTCAACTGAATTACCTTGAATTTTTGAAAGATTTGCTCGAGCACCATCTAGAATTCCTTGCGCTCGTAAAAGATCTGCACGTTGAGAAGCATTTTTTATTTCGGCTATTTTTTCTCCAGAATAAACAGAGTCGCCGATTTTTTTATATGTAGCAGAAATTTCTCCTGTTGCCTCAGTCCTAATAACTGCTTCTGATTGAGACTCAACTGTACCAACAAGAGGTAAAGTAAGATTTTGAGAAGCAATATCGTATACTCGCGCAACTTCTACCTTTGGATCAGTTTTTTGCAATTGAGCTTGCTCTAGTGCTTTTTCTCCAAAAACCGTTCGTCCAAGAACAATAATAGCCAATACAATGACCGCACTGCTTATAATCTTTCGTTTCTTATTTATAAATAAAGTGTTTTTAATCTTTCTTAAAATATTTTTCAGTATATTCATGACCGTGCGATTTTACCCTATTTTAGGGTAAAAGTCAAGCAATATTTTGTGCTTATTGTAAAGAGTTTTTGGCCTTAAATATTGCTTGAAACAGCTTTTTTAAAAGCATCTCCCCTTTTCTCGAAACTTCCAAAATGAGCGACGCTTGATGTAGCCGGAGAAAGCAAAACAACATCTCCTTCTACCAAATCTTTTATTGATTCTTTTACGGCTTGGTCCATGTCAGATACTATAAATACTGGAATTTCCCCTGAAATGTCTTTCAATTTATCTTCTGCTGTACCAGGCAAGATAATTATCTTCTTTACAGATTCTGCAAATGTATCTTTTAAAGATTCATAATCCATTCCCTTATCGTCTCCGCCTGATATTAGAACTATGTTTTTCCCATTACTTAAAGTGTCTATAGCTTTTATTGTCGCATCAGGGCTTGTAGATTTTGAATCATCTATGAAAGTAATGCCGTCTTTTTTTGATACAAATTCTATGCGATGCTCAAGGCCGTTAAATTCTCTCATTGATTCTGCAATGTTATCGCAATCAATAGAAAGCATTTGTAATGCACCAAATACAAGGGAAATATTATAAAGATTGTGAATGCCCTTAATTTTCCTGTTGGCAGGATTTTCTAAAAGCATCTCTGTCTTTCCTTTGTTATAAAAAACTAAGTTACTTTTTTCATCTAAATAAATTCCATTTTGATTTACTTGATCAAGCGGAAGTTCAAAAGAAATAGGTATTACTGAATTATTTTTTATCTTAGGAGAGATGTATTTTTGGATTCCTTCATCATCCATGTCTATTACGACTTCAGTATGACCTTCTTTTACTAGGCGATATTTTACATCTGCATATTTTTTCATACTCCCATCATATCTATCAAGATGATTGTTTGTAATGTTTGTAATCACAGCGACATCTACAAAATGTTCTTCTGTGAAATAGTCGAGCATGTAGTTTGAAATTTCTAACACAATATATGTACCATCCTCGACTCCTTCAGAAAGCCAATCAAGTGGAGAATTTCCGATATTTCCACCAAGACGCACGGGCCTACCACAGTTTTTCAAGACATCTCTCAGTAAAGTAACAACGGTGCTTTTTCCATTTGAACCAGTTACACCAACCACCGGCCCGCGCTCATTCCACTTTTCCAAAAAAATCATAACGTCATGCTTGATAGGTATTTTTAAATCTCTAGCTTTTTGTACTGCAGGGTGATTTGGTTTTACCCCAGGGCTTATTACAAGAGTGGAGATATTTGTAAAATCTATATCGGTGTCATTTCCTCCGTGGATGATAAGTTTCCCAGAGAGAGCTTTGAATTCATCTAGAGCTTTTGGGTTCAATTCCCCTCTTTCTCTTTGATCATAAAGATGCACAACTCCACCACGTGACAGAAAATACCGAGCAACTGCTTGCCCAGTGACCCCAAATCCAATAAGTGCAATGTCTTTTTTCATAAATCTTGTACGCCCATTATACCGTGTATACATATTTTAGATAATTACTATTAACCAAAATATAATGTATAAAAAGTAGCTTTAAATTTTAATAAAATTGAAATAAATTTTTAATAAAATATTTTATTTAATTTATGGATAGGTAAATAAAAAACCAATACTCTATAATTAACCTATTCTCCAATAAGCACAAAATTATTAACCTCAACACCCCACTCTGTCATCCCACCTTGCACAGACACTTTTGTATAATCTACAAGAGCAGATTGATCACAAGACATTTCATCTCCTTTTTCATTCATACACACACTATCTGAACTAAATAAAAGTGGCGCATGATGACCCAACTCACCATTCTCCTCAAAAAATATATACCAAACACCAGGATTAAGAGACTCCGAAACAGCGCCTTTTAAAATAAAACCATCTCTCTCAAAAGTAAATTCCCTTTCTTCACCAAATTCTCCAGGAGAACATTTTATGTCATTTATATACCAACCTTTATTATATTTAAGAAGTGTAACAACTGCTTGTCCTGTTAGTGATTTATCTTTTGAAGTAACAAGCAGTTGTGCCTCATCTTCTTTTTCATAAACTCTCCTTGTTGAAATTTTCATATCAGAAGTATTTTGACACAAGACAGGATCCACGCCGTCTTCAGAATTTATTTTTATGTTCTCGATCTTTTCAATAAGTTCTGGACTCAAGATAGGTGATTTTGATAGTCCTGATTTGTACGGATCGATATCGGGTGAATTTAATTCTGTTATCCATTGAGTATAAAAATCCGAGACAATATCAACAGGCTCATTAATTGAAACTTGTTGCTTGGAAGGTTTTGCGTAATGTGTTGAGATAAATACCAAAATCAATACTAAAATCAGACCTCCGATCAATATTTTCTTTCTTTGTTTTTTCATAGTTTTAGTAATTTATATTATTTAAGAAACTATTATACACCTTTATACAAAAACCTTTGTCCTATTTAACTTCAATAGAATAGCCGGAGTCCCAAACTCCTCAGCCAACGTTCTTATATATGTACCAGTCGAAACCTTCAGTCTCACTTCCACCAGCTTCATATCTTTTTCCTTATTTTCATCAAAATATTCCTGCCAATTTTTCAAAATTTCTTCTTGTCTAAAATCCCCTTCTATCAAAGATACTTTTTCTTTTATATATGAATTTATTTCATCAGATGTTTGAGTAAAAATATTTTGGCATTCTGCGCTATATATTTTCACTTCTCTCTCTGGACGCCTGATACTCAAATTTCCATTTTTATAATGATCAAACAATTTCACACCTCCAACAGTTTTTGAAGAAAACCAAGGATAAACCTGACTTTCTATTTCTACAAAACTATCTACACTTGATTTTATTTCTTCATCACTCAAAACTTGTGAAGATTTTCTAGTAATCATCCCGAGCGCATCTCCTGTATCAGTATTCATCCCAAGCAAAAAAGTAGCGATGTATTCTTTGTCATAATTCAAATGCTTTTTATAATTCTTATTTTCTTCACCTTCCAACACAAGCATCACACCTTCTGCCATCGGATCAAGCCGTCCTGCATAAGAAAGCTTAACGCTGGCCAATTCCGGCTTTTCTATTTTTAATCTATCCAAAGCTTGGAGCGGAGTCTCTCCTACTTTTTTGTGCATTTGTATCATCAGTCAAAAGTAGCACACTTTGTGTGTATTTGAAATTTAAAAGACTTATTTATTACTCGACAAGGCAACCTTTATACCAAGTAATATCAATACTACTCCAGTAAATCTCTCTACATAATGTTGAACTTTTCCAACTTTACTTCTAATGATTGAATTTGAGAAAAATAAAGAGACAATAGAAAACCATATGAATGTAATTACCATCATCTCAACTCCAAAAGTAAATTGAATTATCTTTGGAGTAGATGGGTCAATAAATTGAGTAAAAAGTGCTAGAAAGAAAAGTGTTGCTTTGGGATTAAGTGCATTAGTAAAGAATCCTGTCTTGAAAGAAGACCATGGATTCATCTCTCTTTTTATAGATTCAATATTTGATTCTGATTGCACAGCAGCCTTGACCCTAAGAGATTTGTAACCAATATAGATAAGATATCCTGCTCCGATAAATTTAATCACACTAAAAAGTATAATTGATTTTGCAATAATAAAACCGATTCCTAAAAGTGAATAGGCGACATGAACTAAAATTCCAATAGCGACTCCAAAAGAAGTATATATTCCTATTTTTCTAGAATAGATAATACTATTTCGAGTAACTATTGCGAAATCTGGTCCAGGACTTACGACTGCAAGAAAATGAATTAATGCCACTGTGATAAATTGTGCTAGAAATATTGTCATTTTTTGATTATATCAAAAAATGACAATATTAATATAGGTCTCATATCTAAATCGACTCCCCTTCAAAATCAGGTTCAACAATTGCCCACATCATAGTTTCTGGAACTAATTTTAAATAAACACTCTTCCCGACTGACGGAGGTGTTGTCATTGGTTCATTCATTGCTCGGTCAACATAATTAAAGACCACGACATTCTTTTGACGTTTATTTGGACTTATGTTTGTAGATTGAGGAGCAATTCTATCGCCAAGCAGATATCCCTCTGTACCAACATATCCATTAGGTGTCATAACAGCCCCAACCGCATAATAAAAAACTCCAGAACCTCCCGTCTCTTGAGTTAAAACAAAAGCCACGTCCTCGGTTCCATCACCATCAAGATCCATCGAGACTTCATTTCCAAAATAACGAGTTGTGATTTTTGATGCAGAATTTGGCGCGGCTTCAATTTCAGAAAATCCATCTTCTAATTTAACAACTTGTCCGTCTATCATGTATGAAGCATCTTTATAATCAGATATAAATTCTGCTTGTTTTTCATTATAAATATATGTGTTTAAGGAATAAAAACCTCCCGCTAGTGCAACAATAATTATTAGCATTATTAAAAGTCTTTTTGATTTCATAAAATATTATCACCACCACAATCCATCCAACCCAGCAGATTTCATCTGCGCTCGAGTAATTGGACCAAAATAACCACCACGAGGTGCGATACTATTATCAACTTGGTAGGCATCAAGTGCATACTGGGTTTGTAATCCAAAATATCCAGTAGCACCAGCTGCAATGCTATAGCCCTGATTAATAAGAATTTTTTGAAGAGCCACAACATCATCTCCTTTCATATCATACTCAAGATCTTGCACTGCCATAGTTTTTTTAGGTGTTTCAATATTGAGAATATCAATAACATTTTGCGGCAATTGAATACCTGAATTATAGAGTTGCATAAAAACAGTTCGGTACTGCTCAACAACATCAAAAGTGGTTCGCTGTGAATTTTTAGATACTGAAACTCTGCGATGCTGACCAGGTAGATTTTCCGTAGATGTTTCTACCACAGGTGCATCCACTGTTGTAAAACTCCAAGTTGTTGTGTCGCTAATACCTGCATAGCTATTTCCTGCAGTATCATCAAATGCCGTTGCATCAATCTGAACATAATACTCAGTCTCATATTCAAAATTATTTAAAGGATTTACAGTAACCTCAGTTGTCCCCGTTCCTGTAACTTGACCAGAAGTGACATCAATTACTTCAACCTGAGAATTGTCAGACGCCTTGTAGATAGTAATGTTACCACTCTCAACATCGACTACTTCAGCGAAAGTAATAACTAAGCTCGAATCAAGAGCAACATCTGTTGCATTATCAGCTGGAGAAAGTGTGCCAACAGTTGGATTATCTACATCGGCCGTTGTAAAACTCCAAGTTGTTGTATCACTAATACCTGCATAGCTATTTCCTGCAGTATCATCAAATGCTGTAGCATCAACTTGAACGTAATATTCAGTCTCACTATCCAAGTCACTCGTCGGATTAATTGTGATGGTATCTGAACCCGAACCCGATATATCGCTCGTCACATCAAATGTCTCTACCGTTGTATCGTCGGATGTTTTTTTAAGTGTGATATTTCCTGTTTCGGCATCGACAGTCTCATCAAATGTGATCACTAGGTTTGCATCTACAGCGACACCGGTTGCATTATCAGCTGGAGAAAGTGTATCAACAGTTGGAGCTGTTACGTCGGATACGAGAGTCAAAGAAGCAATACTCGCTGGCCGGTCAATAGCATTAGCACCAGCATCTGCCGTGAAAATATCGTTTGCCCAACTATACGTCCCAGCGCCACCATTGGTGACATTTGGAATGACGATGACAATCTCAGATCCCGCTGGAATAGCTATACCCATTCGAATATATGGATTATGTATTGTTCCTCCACCCCACCAATATTCAGAAGGTATTTTTGCTACACCATCTATAGTAACAGTGGGCACATCCTCGCTTAATGAAATGCCGCTATTATTAGACCAAAGCGCTCTAAATATCATATTTGGATCAGCAGTTTCTGTTGTAAATGTAAACGTATAATCAGTTGTGTCCCCAGCCAAATAACTTCCTGCACTATATGAAAAAGGATCAAGCGTACCCGCATAAACAGAAGTACTTCCAATAAATAAAAATATTGTCACGATTAAAAAAGATGTCCTTAAAAACTTTCTCATATTCATAAATAAACTATATCATCTTTGAAAAGAAAGGCTATGAAGACAAATATGGATTGGAATCTTAATTTTTATTTCTGTCCTTTTATTAACTAAAAATCCTATCTCTTTCTTCTTTTATCCAAACTCCAAAACTATTTAAAAAATCAATAAGCTCTTCTTCATCAGTAGTAGGATTAAGTGCCCAATCTAGAGCCTTATACATATCTTCCTCTTTCTCTGGATAATATTTTGAGAAAATTTCATAACAAGGATACAAATCTCTGGTAAAAGCCTTCTCTTTATTCATTACCAACACAAATCCAATCCTAAGTATCCTTTTCATAATCCATCTACAAGTATCCTTCAAATCTTCTTCCCCTTTATTTTCTAATATATACTTCTTTGCATTGTTAAAAAGTTCTTCTAAATTCTGATGAAAATGATTTGAGGTTTCTTTGTCTGCTTTAAAAGGTTGAATTTCTTTGGATAAATCATCTCCATAAATACAAGCGCTTTGGGTTTTTATTAAAAACCTATCATTATAAAAGTCCTCTTTTGTAATTAAATCTTCTTTGTAAATAAATCTAATCTCGATACCATCACAAAAAGGATATTTCTTTTCTAGAGCAATCCGTTTATCTTTAACCCAAGTCCTATCAAAAGAATCTATTGGTTTTGTAACAACCGCAAATGTATCTATGTCGGATATTCCTTCAAGCGCCTCGCCACGAGAAACTGTACCTCTGACATATATACTGTGAATAATATCTGAAACTTCACTCAAATAAATTTCATTTTTAATATCTTCAAGAGCTTCTTTCCAAGGAGATTTTATTTTTTCTACCGAAGACTCACTAATAATAAATTCTTCGCTGTCAGTTTTTAGTAGTCTTCCAATAGGTCTTATTTTCATCATATTATTTACTAAAACTCTTTTTCATCTCCATTAAGCATCGGAATAAATTCTATTCCATTTTCTTTTAAAACATTTTCGGGGACTTTATGTGACCCGCCGATTTTATCTTCTTGAAGCATTCCATCATGAACTGGAAATACTTTATTTGGTTTTAGTTTCAAAGCATAACGAATAGCGTCTGGAATCTTACACCATGGACCAGCCACTGGAAGAGCAAGTACATCAACATCTTTTTCTGGATCACAATAAGCGTCTCCTGGATAAAATAACTTATTATCAATAAAGTATCCTGTATTTTGAACTTGTCCTACTTCTTCATAAATCTCTTCATGCTTAGCATCATGAGCTTCGATAAGAGTGTTTAGATATTCTTTTGTATCTTTACCTTCTAAAACTTCATATTCAATACCTTCTGCTTCAATTAATTTCCCCACAGAAGTATTGGTAATAACTTTTGCTTCTGGGTTATTGGCAATAATTTCTTTCAAAGACTCAACATGCAAATGATCGGCATGCTCATGAGTGACAAGAACAATATCAATACCAGTTACATCTTTATGTAAATCAACAGTAAAAGCCCCTGGATCTGTAAGAATTGTGATGTTTCCAGTTTTTATCAATAAACAACAATGGCCAATCTTCTTTATATTCATATTAAAAATTATAACATTTTTAGGTGTCTAGATAGACCCCCCTCTTACGTGCTGGCCACATCGGTCGCGGAATTTTTCATACCAAGCCCCACAAGGCTTTTTTAATGTATTTTATTTTAATATTTTAACCCTCTTCGGAATTATTAAAATGGTGGCTTTTCGGGAGATTCATTTTTAGTTTTTTTAATATCGACAAGTCTTTTTGCGCGTTCAAGTAAATGATCGTAAGTAATAATATTAAGTGTAGCGTAACTTGAGTTCAAGACTCTGTAAGCTTCTTGTGCATCATCACTCCAAGAATTTGACCTTCCATAGATTAATGTTATTCGTGGTTTAACAATAGGTGTATTTTTTATTTTCTTACTGAATTCAATATCATTGATTTTCCTTTCAGTTTGTAATATATATCTACTACACTGCATGGTTGCCGAAGTAAGCTCACTATTTGGAATATTCTTGGAAGTCCAAAATCGTGCAGTTGGAAGTTTGAGTTCAACGATATCAACAAAACCATCGAAAGATTTCAATAAATAATCAGTAATATTTTCAACATCTAGACGACGCTCATCTAAAATCTCTACAAAATCAGACCCTAAGATCCACGAATTTTCAGAGAAAAATTTCTGCCAAACTTCTTCGTTTTTTCCAACTTTCAAACTATCCTTATATTCGTTAAATTTAACATCGTCATTTAATATTTCATCAAAAAGCTTTACTGCTTTTCTTCTTTGTATAACACTATCTATATCTCCGACATTAATTAATCCATAATTATTAGCTACTTCACCAATCTTTTCTTTACCTTCTGGGTCTGAAGCAATCATTTTTAAAAAACGTGATATTTCAGCAGAATCACCAATTATTGATTCATCAAATACAACTGATTTATTAGTAACAGCCTTAAGGTCAAGTTCTGAAAAGATATTAAGAAGTTGCAATATTCTCTCAAAATCTAAAGTTGAGAAATGCAACTTTTCAACTTTATCTCCATTAACTTTTGAAATTTCTACACCGCTTATTTTATTATCGTTTTCAAGATAAGTAATACGCAAATGAATTCTAGATGATATTTTTGTATCAAGATCGGCAGAAATACCCGCCTCAGCAATTGAAATATATTTTCCTGTTCCTTCACTAAAGTCTGCTACATATATAACTCCATCTCTTTTGTTTTTGATTATATCTGATTCCTTTGTTGTAAATCTTTCTAAAAGTCCCATGATTAAATATGTGTTATGAGTCAGGATAGTATATGTACTCCGAACCTATCTCAAACTAGCTGGCCGACACGAGCTAGAACCGTTGGTGGTCAAGCTCCGTAAGGTCATTTTTAATAATTTTATTTAATTATTTCGACGGTCTTCGAGCATTACTACAAATTCATTTTGACTACTTTTGGTGGCACCAATAACTCTACCTTAATCTTAGATGGATCAGACTTAAATACTTTAATTAAATCACTTAAACTTCCGTTGAATATAGATTCTCCTTCTTTCAAATAGCTTCCATCACTCTTATTTAATTTTAATATCTCAATTTCTTGACCGATGCTATGTGATTTTTCTTCATTACCTTTATTTATTGAATCTATAATTTGTTCAATTATTAATTCTTCATCATCTTCAAGTTTTTTTATATTATTTTCACTATCACAAAACACTCCATTTTTACATAATTTAATATCAAAAGTATCATTATAAGTGTTAAATTGACATAAATATTTTTCACTTTTATAAAAGCCACACATTAAACCCTTAATATATTGACCTGTATTATTTTTTTCACTAATTTTTTTCAAAAAATCAAACATTAATTCAAAATTAATATTTATATTTTCTATAAAATCTATTTTATTTATTTCACCTATAAAATGAGATAAGGGGTATTTATCATTGTCGTCTGGCAGATAACCTATACCTAAAAACTGTAAACCTATCTTAGGTTTTTCTAGATAGAAAGTTTTTCTTATACAATCAGCTACCCAAAGTATTTTCTGATACCTACCATCACTCCTATTTTCTTCTATATGATAATTCAGTCTAGTATCAGAAGCCATGAATATGTTTTTGTCTGTAAAAGCTGAAATTATTTGTGTCATATGATTTATTTACTTAACAAAATATCTGTAATTATTGGACCAATTTGAATCCAGACCACCTTTATAAATCTAATAATTTCAACTAAATCTTTTCCAGCCTTAATATACTCTAAAAGTTTTTCCAAAGAAGATTTTGTCTCGCCGATAACCGGAAAATCAGATAATATTTTTTCTATATTACTTTCTAATAAAGGTAAATCTTCTGAGGTTATTTTATTTAGACGTTCCTCTAATTCTTCAAATTTTTCTTTAACATTTATACCTTCAACAAAAACAGGTCCATAAGCATAAACTGTTCCGGTTACTTCTAGATCTCCTCCGACTCTAACTCCTTTAGGTGCCATAAATTTTTAATTAATTACTAACTTCGTGCTAGCACGAACTGGCTGCCGGACAGGGACTCGAACCCCGATAGATAGCTCCAAAAGCTACAGTCCTACCATTAGACGATCCGGCATTGTGAAAATAGAAAGCGCTTTTATGCATTGAAAACAATGATTAAAAGTAGCTTTCTGAAATCTATTTATATCAAATCTTGACTAGTTTGACCAGAATGGATTATCTCGGAGATTACATACCAACAATATCCACCAAAGCAATCTCTAAAGGAAGTTGCGGAATATGCGAATGCGCAATCTGATCATGAACGTACAAAAGTTTCAAAAGAGTCTCGGAATTTATCTTCACTTCCCCGTCTGTCGAAAGTTTTTTCAAAAATTCAAAATCTGCTTCGCTAAACATCTCCTCCAGCCTTTTATTCTGACTCGGAGCAAACTTAATTAAAAGAAATGCTCGCATCTTTACCAAAATCATAGAAAGATACAATTTCACATCGATATTTTGCTCGACAGCAGTTGCAATAGCTTTCATTCCTGCGTCTATGTCTTTTGTAGCGAGCGCTGAAATAAAGTCATTTACAAGTGTTCCTTTTGGAGCTCCTGTCACCATCTCTACCTCTTCTATAGATATTTTTGAATCTTTAGATGCATTTATTACCTTTTGCAAAATACTATGCGTGTCTCTGAAAGAACCATCTCCTAAAAGTGCGATCAAATCAGCCGAGCTTGTCTCGAGCGCACAACCTTCTTCTTTTGCTGTTTTCAAAACCATGTCGCGAAGCATCTTTGCATTTGGTTTTTTAAAAGTATAACTTTCGCAACGAGAGATAACTGTATCTAAAATCTTTTCCGGTTCCGTGGTCGCAAGAATGAAAATAACATGAGATGGAGGTTCCTCGAGAGTTTTTAGAAGTGCATTGAAAGCACTTTTAGAAAGCATGTGTACCTCATCTAAAATATAGACTTTGTATTTTGAATCAAAAGGAAGTGTATTTACTGATTCGTTTAGAGCGCGAATTTCATCTACTCCGTTGTTTGATGCGGCGTCTATTTCGTACAGATCATTTGGAGTTGTTCCGATTTCTTGTGCCAATATTCTAGCTACAGAAGTCTTCCCTGTTCCTCTTGTTCCTGAAAAAAGATATGCGTGTGAAATATTTCCAAGCTTTATTGATTCTGCCAATACTGCAGTGACGTGCTCTTGTCCGAGTACATCTTTGAAAGTTTTTGGTCGGTATTTTGTATATAAGGCAACGTTGTGGGAGATTTCTTTTTCTTTCATGGGAATAAGTATAGCATGAGATTAAAGTGGTTATAAAAACCCAAGCCTGGCACATGCATTATCTCTGAAGTGGTTGGGCGTAGGGTCTGGGCTTCAGAGATAATGCATGTGCCAGGATTGGGTTTTAATAGGTAAATTCACTTTCAAATATAAAAATAGACAAAAAGAAAACCGGGTCGTAATGACTCGGCGTGGAAATTTTTATTTAAGTGTTTAATGAGGCTTCCCTCGAAAGAACTGGTGATCCGAAGATCAAGTTGTGTGTAGCTTTTATCTATTGGCTACATGTATACTTTAGCACCTATTTAAAAGTATGCAAGTCTTTTTGTGGAAAGTTATCCACAGTTAGACTTTATCCTATTTTTAAAATATATTTGCGGGGTGCGCACTCACGCACCCCGCAAATAGTGCCCATAGAAACCTAGTTTTTATTTGGTTTCTAAATTCTGACTTCGTGCCAGAAACAGTATAATAGCACTTTAAAAGTCTTTTCTCAAATAAATTTTTGTGGTGTATTTATGAGTTTCTTCTTATTTTAAGAGAAGGGGCGAAAGTGTTTTCTGTGCCTGAAACCCCAACCCTACACCCAAACACTTCAAACACAGAAAAAACTTTCGCCCCAATTTAATAAAAAATAAAATACAAAAAACTTTGCATGTCCATTATCAGATATAGGTCTCTAAATATACTTATTTATTAATTTATAAAATAAAAATAAAGTGACCTCCCCTACAAAATCACACTTACATTTGACTCAAACAATTTAATTAGTTAAATTCATTCCTAATGAAAATGCTTTTAGTAGAAGATAATATCTCGATCCGCAACGTGCTCCGTATGAGCCTTGAAGCTCAAAGCTTTGCCGTTGATGAAGCTCCAGATGGAGAAGTTGGTTCCTATCTAGCTCGAACAAATGAATATGATTTAATAATTCTTGATAATGTCCTTCCCAAAAAAATGGGAGGGCATGTTTGTAAAGAAATTCGAGATGAAGGTATTACTACTCCCATAATCATGCTTTCTGCAAAATCAGATACTTTGGATAAAGTTAGAATCTTGGATCTCGGAGCAGACGACTACGTCACAAAGCCTTTTTCTTTTGAAGAACTCCTTGCAAGAATGAAAGCGGTCCTCCGAAGACCATCTCAAATACAAGACACCGTACTGCATATAGAATCAATTTCATTAAATTGTGAGACTCAAAGAGTTAGCAAAAATAATAAAAACATATACCTCACAAGAAAAGAATTTTCCCTATTAGAATTCCTAATGAAAAACAAGGACAAGGTAATATCTAGAGCTCAAATAATGGAACACGTTTGGGATATAAATGCCAATCCATTCTCAAATACAATAGAAGCTCATGTGCTCAGCCTTCGAAAGAAAATTGGAGATACAAAGAAAAAAATTATACAAAATGTGCCAGGACGAGGTTACCGAATAAGCACATAAAATGTTACCGTTACGCAAAAATAAGAATAATGCTCAGAAAAGGAATAGTGTTACTATTCCTTTTTCTTATACAAAATCTTCTAGAAGACTTTTGCGTAAAGCCAGAAATACCGAACACATCATAGAACTAAATAAATATGCTGAAATAGGAAAACTCTCAACAGGACTAATACATGACATCTTAAATCCTCTCACTTCCCTACTAATAGGACTAGAGGCGATCAATCATACAAAAACAAAAGCAAAGCCTGAAATGCTTGAAGAGCTCCAAAGAGCGAGCAAGAGAATGCGTGAATATGCTAGCCTTGTTCAAACATACATAAAATCAGAAAAAGTGTCTGAGTCAGTATCTTTAAATAAAACAATTCAGCACAGTCTAGAATTATTGGCATACAAAGCTAGATCTCTCAACATTACCTTGGTTCACATACACAAAGATAAAAACATATCTATAAACACAAATCCGCTTTGGATACATCAAATCCTTATAAATATAATCTCAAATGGAATAGAATCTTTTTCTGGAATAATTCGAGAAAAAAGACGTGTTGTCGTAAAAACTTGGGAGACAAAAAATGCATGTCATATATCTGTATCAGATAATGGCTGCGGAATGGATGAAGATACTCTATCTAGAATTTTCAATCCTTTCTATACAACTAAAGAGGATGATTCTTCTTGCGGTATTGGGTTGGTTTCAGTAAAACATCTTATTCAAAATGAATTCTCTGGATCTCTATCGATAGACAGTACCGTCGGCAAAGGCACGACTTTCAACATCACTATTCCTTTGTAGAAATCATCATCTCAAAATCTTTTACAACCTCCTCCTGATCCGTATTTAAATGCGCGATAGGTCTAATACCGTAAACCTTACTCATAGCCTCATCAGCCTTCATTCCAGTCGAAATAAGATAAGCTATTATCATAGTAGGAGCTCTCCCGCATCCAAACCTACAATGCACATAGACCTTCTCATCTTTCTCAACTATCTCTTTTATATAAGCGACTCCATTTTCTATTTGCTCAAAAGTAGGAACTCCATTATTTAGAGTAGGAAGCCAAAGCACTTTATCTTTATCTGCGTAATCTGGCTGATTTTGTTGTAGAGATAAAAAATAATCGACGCCTTTTTCTTTTAATTCGTCCATAACCAAAATATTCTCCGGAGATGGTCCGAAAAATATATTTTCTGAAATCTGACTTATGTGTGTTTCTTCCATCCTAGTCGTTTAATAATCTAAGTAATTCTGCCTGATTCAAATCGTATATATTGTAATAAAATTCTGGTGGTGGTTTTGAGAATGGTTCATTTGATACTTCTGACTGGGAATCTTCTTCACTATCTTCAGAATCATTTCCTGAGTCTATAGGATCTATGTTGCCCACTTCTATTATTCCATCAGTCTCTATTATATCGACTTCTACAATATCATTATCATTTACTCTATCTACTTGTTGAGGATTAGATAGTGGAAGTGATATTGTATCATCTCCAGAATTAATTGTAGCCTTCCCTTGTGAAGGATCATTTCCAAAACTTATAAATCCAACTATGGTAAAAGATTCTTCTTCATCATCTAGCAACTTTTCTTTTGCTTCCCCTACCGAAATGCCGCTACCACCGTATTTTTTACAATTTCCCAAGATATTTTCTGGAACACTGTAAATTTCTTTCAACTGACATGTCGGGCTTTCATTTCCAAAATAGAAAAAAGTAGCATATCCTTTTTCGTATTTACCAACCATTGTCTGAGAATCTCCGCCATCTTTTGTTGTAACAATTCCTCTAAAATAGACTTCGTCTGACTCTAAAATATTTACGGTATGTGTTTCAGATGTAATACCATGTTCTAATTTCAGTGTTTGATTTACGGATCTAATAACAGGATCTACGCTTAGATATTTAAAGATAAAATATCCCCCTATTGCAAAAACTACCACAATAAATCCTATTGCTATAGAAGTTGCTGTTGTAGAAATACCTCTTGAACGATTCATGTTTTCAGTATATCACTTTAGTTTTTATAAATATTCTTTGCCTCATCCCAGAAATCTGGATAATCATGTTCTTTCATAAAATACCACCACTCTGCTCCCCACAAATACTGCCTCTCAAACCTAGTCTCTTTTGCAAAAGCAATTATCTCTCTAAACTTATCGATATTCATTCTTTCAAGCTGAGTACTCTTTGCTGTCTCAACCACTGGTTGCAACAACCATGGCTCCAAAGAAAGCTCTATCAAATAAGATTCTTTCTTACCAAATAAAATTTCCATCAAAGATATCTTTGCTCTATAAAAAGATGGTGTCAAAAAAGATTTAAATGGGCCGATATCAGGATTCCAGAGATACACATACACACTTGTTCCAAACCTATCTCCTTTTTTATAAGGATTTATCCAAGTACCCAGATTTCCACTGTCAGTAATCAAGACTTCCCTTGTATCATCCAAACTTTTTACCAAATCAATTTCCTCTTGCAGAAAATCTTCATCCAAATCTCCACAGTGTTCTTTAGCAAAAACTGTAAGATAAGGTTCATTTTCAACTTGCCACATCTCTATATGTTTTTCATCTTTATATCTCTCTACAACAGTTTCTATGTAACTTTTTATTTCCTCCTTCTGTTCTTCCCAAGACATATCAATAGCCCATCCAGGAACGTGACACTCTGGCCACCTAGGCAGCCTTCTTCCTATTCCCAAAACTATACTAGCGTTATTTTCTTTTGCTTTTTTTATTTGATAGTCCAATTCTTTAAAATTGTACTTGTCCTTTTCTGGCTCTATAATATTCCAATGAGCAGCCAGCCTAAGTTTTTTAACTCCAAGATCTTCCAAAATACTGTCATAAACTTTTTTCCAGTCCAAATTTAATTCTCTTGCATACATTGTATTAAAAGAAACTCCGTATTCTATTTTTTTTGGGACTTCTCTATTTGCTAAATAAAAAAATAAAATAAAAATAGCCGCAATGACTATAATTATAATTGAGATTATTTTATTTCTTTTAGACATCTTATATAAACAATATAATAAATCCTATTGTAATAATAGTTATTGCAATAGTTTTCTGTGTAAGATCACTTTTGCAGACATTTTCTCCACAGTCTCTTGGTGTCTTATTTCCAATAAAACCAGCAATCATGAGTAGGAAAATAAATTGCAATCCACCAAGTGCCTGAACTATTGAAACATCTCCAAGTTCTATAGATTTTAATATAAGCAAACCTGATAGGCCTCCTAAAATCTTATTTCCAACAACCCACAGACTATCTTTTGCTTTACTGTTTTTTGTTTGATGAAAAATCCTGTGTCGGTACTTTGGAACAAGAAGTATTGCAAGTGCTACAAAAGCTACCGCCACTCTAGACCAGAAAAATCCATTATCAAAAGTTGTTTCATTAAAAATCAACTTTAGACTTATAGATTGAATTCCAAAGAGCGTACCAGCAAATAGAGCAATGAAAAAAGTCTTTATATCAAATCTATATTTAGAGATAAACAAAGTCCCTATAATCAAAAATATAAATCCAAAGATGAAATTATGAGGAAGAGTGATTCCAAATAAAAAGAAGTTTAAAAGAACTGCAGTAATTGCCGACACAGAAGCCACTACTGGCACCACATCCGATGCATCAGAGGTCTTGAAGGCACTAAACAAAGAAACTAAAGCCCAGAAAAAAGAAAAAGCAGACAATAGAGAGAGAGTCATTATTTCTACGCTCAAAACTTCTATCCCCGAAATAGAAGGTATTTTAATATTGTGGAAAGGTAGATTTATCCAACTAAAGAAATATATACCGAAACTTAAAGAAGAAAGTAAACTAACATAAAAAGCATAAACAAATGGCTTTGCCACTTTTTTTGAAGTTACAATGTATTTATCAATAACTGCGACAAAAGCATTTATAAAATGTGCAATTACAACTAAAAAGATCCAAGTATTCATCCTTTTATTTTATCATTAATATCCATTATTCTCACAAATCTTTTTATATTCATATGCTGATTTTCTTGGAGTTCTTTGTTGAGTCTTCCTGTCTACAGAGACTAATCCAAAATACTGATCGTATCCAAATGCCCATTCAAAATTATCCAAAAAAGACCAGTACATAAAACCTCTTACATCCAAACCAGCCTCTAACGCTGTATAAGTAGATTTAACAAGGCCTTTTATATATTCAGTTCTGTATTTGTCTTCCTTGTCGGCAAGTCCAGCTTCTGCTACATATACAGGAACATTGTATTTCTTTAATTCCATAAGAACATAGTAGAGACTGTTTGGACAAAGTTCCCATCCCATATCACTTACTGGATGCTCTTTTTTCTTCCCCATGTCTTGGTGAAAATAATAATTTAATCCAATGCTATCTATATTATTTTTTACTTTTCCTAAAAACCAATGATTCCAAGCCCATGCAAAAAATCTTGCTTTAATCCAACCAAAAATATTACTGGTTGAATGGAAATTTATATTGTCTTTTACAATTCCAACATGAATCTTTTCATCGATTTCTTTTATAGCCTTATAAGACTCATTGTGTGCCTTTGCCAAATTATTAAAAACTTTCAGACCTGTTATCTTATCTTTTTTGAAAGGAGGCCAGTTTCCTCTAAACCAACCATTTGAAGTTAGTACGACTGGCTCATTTATTGTTGCCCAAAAAATATCTCTCTCATCAAGTTCCTCGACTATTTTTTTACAATATCTTACAAAATAATCTATATTTTCTTTTTTCTCAAAACCACCTTTCTCTACAAACCAAATAGGCAAAGTAAAATGCCACATGGTTACAAAAGGTTTTATTTTTCTTCCTCTTAAAGCATCTAGAACTTTTCTATAGTGCTCTATTTCCCTTCTATCAAATTTTCCCTCTTCGGGTTCAATCCTAGACCACTCTATAGATATTCTATGAGCATTATGTCCAAGCTCTTTTACCAAATCGAAATCTCTCTCAAACAAATGGTAGTGATTTAGACTTTCTCCAGCTTCTGGAACTTTTCCTTTTCTACCTTCATCTGCCCAGTCATTATTGTATATTCCTCCTTCGACTTGATAGGACGCTGTGGCAGATCCCCAATAGAATCCTTCTGGAAATTGATATTGTAGTTTATTACTCATGAGAATGATTATAACATTAATGATATTTTTTGATATTTTAAAATAAAGTGATGAGGTAGGGCTTGGGGTCCAGACACTTCATAAATCAAAAATATAGTCATCTTCACGATGAATATCTCGAGACTCGATTTCTATAATAAAAAAGACAGAAACTAGGTGTTCTGAAGTGGTTGGGCGTAGGGTCTGGGCTTCAGACACCTAGTTTCTGTCTTTTTTATTATAGAAATCTCAAACAGTCGAGATATTTTC
>Ga0213866_10000431_pt1 | contig 34138 bp, 26 predicted proteins | sample PICome_11_FD_160079 | JGI IMG/M metagenome (GOLD analysis project Ga0213866, IMG submission 160079) | Coastal seawater microbial communities near Pivers Island, North Carolina, United States - PICO284 | ecosystem: Environmental > Aquatic > Marine > Coastal | place: USA: North Carolina... | reverse complement strand
AAGAGAAGTTTATTAATTGAGAAATACTCTCCTTTTTTTAAAACACTATTTCCAATATTTGCTCTATGAAGAGAGTCTAAATCTTTTGATTTAATATTCACAGTTATGGAATCAAGTAAATATCTATCATTAGTTTTAACTTTATATTTAACTCTTGCTTGGTTGTTATTAACAATAGTATCATAGTTTACTTCTGAATCAAAATACCCTATGTTATTATAAAACTGTTTAAGTCTTCTAATATTGTTATCATAATTAATATCTGAAAGCACTATAGGTTCTTGGCCAAGTCCTTTCAAAAAATTATTAAATGATCTGTTGTACCTCTTAAGCTGAGTAATTTGTTTTTCAGAAATAAGTTTTTTTAAACGATTTTCTCTATTATTTTTTTTCAGCCATATATCAAATTTTTCATCAGGGTTCTGACTAGCAAGGTTATTTATTGCAAGACCCAAAGGATATCCTAGAAATTTATTAATAGGAGATGGTTGAATAAGAAGACTAACAGGGTCTCTCTTTATGATGCTATCATTTACTTCAAAGACATTCTCAACAAGTATAGGGTCTTCAAAATTTTCATAAATCCTTGTGCTACAGCTACTTATAAAAAGATAAATAACAATTATAGAAAGTGTTAATGAGCTTTTAGTAAAAGGCAAACCTAATTTTTTACTAAATTACGTTTTTTAGATCAATAATTTCTCTGTCTAACTACTTCAAAAATTACTGCTGATAAAGCTGAGGAAACATTCAGCGAATCAATTTTTGCACTAATTGGAATTTTAATTACATCATCAGATAATTTTAGAATCCCTTTACTAATTCCTTTATCCTCGGATCCTAAAATCAAACCTATTGATTTTTTATAATTAACATCGTAAATAGTATTATTACCTCTTTCTGACAGGCTAAATATACTAACACCTAGAGAATTAAGATGTATTATCGCATCTTTAAGATTATTAACTCTAGCAATTGGAATTTTAAATACCGCACCAGCTGATGTTTTGACAACATCAGAGTTAATAGGAGCAGAGTTATTCTGAGATATTATTATTCCTGAGACATTAGCAGCTAATGAAGTTCTTATTATGGCTCCAAAATTTCTAGTGTCTGTAATTCCGTCAAGTAAAAGATATGTTAGGTTCTCTTTCGCATTATATGTGTTTGAGATTAAATCTTCAAGAGATATAAGTGATACAGGAGACAGAATTGCTACTGCGCCTTGATGATTTTTATTTTTATACTTATTAAATTTTTGTTTTGGTACAAATGAAAATTTAATATTATTCTTTTCTAACTGATTAATTAGTGATCTAAACAAGCTACTAGTAGATGCAGACTTTATTAAATATACTTTAGATATCTGTTTTGATGCATCTATTGCTTCAATTATACTTCTTATACCGTAGACTTCCATAATTATTCAAATAAAAAAAAGGAGGCTATAAGCCTCCTTTTTGTTTTCTTATTAATCTATGTTAATTAGAAACAAATACTCATACCTGTTAATGGTTTAACAGTACGAATATCAGCGCTGTCTCCGTTAGGATAGTTACCTTTTGAAACAACTGATTGGGTTTTACCATTAGTATTTGTAAAGCTAATACTAAATCCAACCTCGTCATCGTAATAACCAGATTCGTATGACCAAGTCATTTTTTGAGCACCTTCTGGCACTTCAAATGTCCAAGTATAGGAATCTCCATCATCAAACATGTTTCCAGTGTTTGCAAGAGAACTATTCCAACCAGATGCTGGTACATAAGATCCGAAACGATAAAGCTTACCATCAACATCCACAGTTATTGATTCACCAGTAGTCCACCCGTCACCGTAAGAGTCAGTGGCAGATATGGTATATGTTCCTGCTTGAGCAGCAACTTCACCAGCTGGTAATTCACAACCAATAATCAGTGGGTATTCATAAGGTGATTTAAAATAGACTCCTGTCATAGAACCTGTAACTGATGATCTAGAAAAAGATCTACCGTCAGTTAGGTTTAAAACAAATCTAACATTTACAATATCACCACCACCGAAGTTTGATTTACCCATAGCGCTTAATGCTTCACTTAATGAAAGTGATGTATCAAACCTTGGTAGACCTGTATCTCCAGTGTACATTTCAGCTTTGTTAAAAGTCTTGTATAAAATCTCCGATGTTGATGCTTGCCCTGAGAATGATCCATTATATGAAAGATACATTTCAACATTTTCAGTTAAGCCACCGTTCTCCGCGTCATGCGGTTCTAAAGTCCAGTTTATTATTGAACCTGAAGGATTAGAAGCCTGGAACTCACCTACTTGAGATATAGTTCTAAGAGCTGCACCCTTTTCATATTCACTTAACATGTAGTCAGTCATCATCTCATAACCGCCATACTCATCAGAAGAAAATTCTTTTGAACATGAAACTACTAGAGTAATTAAACTAAGATATATAAATAATTTTTTCATGATAATTTAGTTTTAGTCGACCGCTGGTCCGTTAGTATTCCAAAATACTCTACTTGTTAAATCAGATTTCTGAGTAACATTAGAGTTGTTTGCTGCATAATTTTGTGGGTACCACATTGATACAGGGAATGGCCCTGGATCTGGTTCAACCATTGGTTGAAGATTTTTTGGATATCCATTTCTTCTGTAAGAATTGTATGCATCAGTTCCGTTACCTCTTTGAGTCTTCCAAAACTCTTCAGCCCAAAGTTCAAGCTTTGCATCTAAAGAACTTGCTAGAGTCCAATCTACAACAAATGCATCAATAAAAGCATCTATATCTGCTTGGCTCATAGTAGGAGCTCCAGGTATATCGTCAACTTTTTCTAAGTTGGCTCTAATACCAGATAGAGTTGATGAAGTTGGGTCACCACCTGTCATAACTGCTACTTCAGCATCTAAGAAATGCATTAGTGAAGCAGATACAACTGGAGTTATACCAGCACCTTCTAAACCATCACCATTACCTAGTGATTTATAGCTAGAGTCATCAAAAGCACCTCCTGCTGGATATACACCCATTAGAGTTCTTTTAAATCCATCTGGTGGAATACCTTCATCATTACCATGGTCTCTTCCCCAATAACCTTCAGGAAGATTACAATATAATCCGTAAGCAATCCTGTGAGGCTCAATATAGTATCCATCAGCTGAACATTCTAAACTGATTTCATCAATTGGACCATCTTTTCCAGGAGTTACAGGTACTTGTCTATAAAAGAAGTAGTTAATTCTTGGATCTCTTTGACCATTTCTACCTTGCATCATAAGATTCATCATCCAATTAGACTGGTAATCTCCTGCACCAGTATTGGTGTAGTTGTATCTGTATATTGGATGTCTAGTATCAGGGTTAACTTCGTTAGTACCCCAGCTAAATTCAAAATCTTCTGAGTTATCAGTTATATAATTAGTAATTGAGCTGTAAGAAGCATAATCACCTAAATTAAGGTATGCTCTTTTCTTTATACTATTAGCAGCTTTAATCCAAGCATCAGCATCTCCATCATAATACATGTCGTATTGAGGTGCAACACCGCCTGAACCAAAGTTAGAAATTGCAGCATCTAATAATCCAAGCGCGGCGTCATAGACAGAAGCTCCTGAATCTGCAGTAGGATTTAGGTTATCAGAACCTTTTAAAGCCTCACTGTATGGTACATCACCGAAGTAATCTACTAGAGTCATTAAAATGTATGCTTGCATAACTTGCCCCATTGCAACATAGTATGTTAAGCCATTTTCTTCTGCAATAATATTCATTACTCTAATATCCTCCATCATTGTTTGATATGCACTTGACCATGCACCAGAAAATGAATTTGGAGAATAATTATCTCTATATAATCTGTCACCACCCAAGTAAGCTACCCTTGTTAGTCTAGCACCAGTATCACCCATATTATCTACAAAATTTGCAAAGTCCTCCTGAATATTGTTTATAAATAAATCAGCACTTGCTTGTTCTGGAGATAAAGCATTGGGGTTAGCTGTCAAGTCTAGTTCAGTAGTCTCACATGAGCTAAGGACTAGTAAGCTAGTTAAAGCTAAAATCGAAAGTTTGTTTAAAGTTTTCATAATATTTTAATTTATTGATTTAGGGATTAAAAAGTTAATTTTAAACTTACACCATACCTTCTTGCACTAACACCGTTGAAGTATTCGAAACCAGAACCGTTACCAACACCAAGGCCGGCAATATTTGGATCATAGTTAGTTCCTTCAGGTGTATTGTAAGCATCATACCAAAGGTTGAAACCTTGTGCAGAAATTGAAGCGGCTCCAAATGGAGTATTTTCTAACCAAGTGTTAGGAATATCATATGTAAGTGATACCTCACTAAGTCTTAATACACTTGCATCCCAAGTTCTTAATTCGTCACCTCCTAAAATAAGGTTACCAAAGTAAGTTGTAGCGTTATCAATCATCTTATTGTTAGGACTTCCATCAGATAAAACACCAGGTAAAATAAATGGTAACTCTCTATCCAATGTATCAGTTGTAATACCTCTACCAAGAAGTGTCATGATAAAACTTGAATACATATCACCACCAATAGTAGCATTAAACAGAACATTTAAAGATAAATTTCCGTAAGATATAGTATTTCCAATGTTTGCAATGAAATCAGGATTAGCATCACCAATTAATGCATATTTATTAGTAGCGTAGTTGGTGTCGTTATTAGTCCTGTAACTTCCAGATGCATCAACTAATGGTCTACCTTGATCATCTCTTGATACTGAAGTACCAATCATAGATGTTAACGGAAGACCTGGAATAGCAGCATTACCTCTTGTGGTATACCCAGCATAGATAATTTGATCAGTATCTTGACCTAAGTCTTCAACGATAGCTTGGTTAGTTGTGTAGTTAATTGAAGTATTCCAATTAAGTTTGTCACCTCTAATCCAGCCGATGTTAAGATCAACTTCCCATCCAGTTGCACTAATCTCACCAATGTTTGTTCTTGTAGACGTATAACCAGTTGATGGGTCAAGTGGTTGAGTAATAATTAAATCAGTTGTGTTTCTATCAAAGTAAGAAACTTCAGCTGATAATCTATTGTCAAACAAGTTGGCTTCTAATCCAAATTCTACTTCAGCAAGTAATTCTGGCTTTAACCCAGTGTTACCTAGTTGAGAACCAGTAGTATTTGTTATAACTTCAGTTCCAGCAATTCTAAAGTCTTTTGTATTTAGACTAAGAGTAGATGCAATAGGATATCCTCCAGGATAAGTTGCAGATGTTCCATAACTTGCTCTTACTTTTAAGAAATCAATTGGTAAATTACCAAAGTCTAGAATTGAAGTTGGTACGAAAGATATACTTGCAGATGGGTAAGTAATAGATCTATTGTCTTCTGAAAGGTTTGATACCCAATCAGTTCTAGATGCTAATGTAAAGTACAAGTAGTCTTGGTAATCAAATGCAGCTTGAGCAAATAACCCAAGTACGTTTCTTCTAGAGTAAAATTCAATTTCTTCTTGTGAGTTAAAGTTAAAATGTCTTAATACGTTAAATACATTTTGTCCTGTACTTCTAACACCATTTCTATCATACTCTCTTGCAACAGAAGAAGCACCAGCGTTAAACGTTACAGACCAGTCATCGTCAAGTTCATAATCACCATTTATAGAAATTCTGTGGTTGTAGATAGAAGATAGGTTGTTCCATTTTTCATACAAACCAGACTGAACCTCAAGGCTACCATCTTGTCCACCTTTGTTCTGGTAACTTACATTGTCCTCACTGTATACATCAAAACCGTAATTATATCTAATGTTTAAGTTATCAGAGATATCATACTGAGCTGATACACCACCAAAAACTCTATGTGTCATTTGTTGATCTCCAGTATTATTAACAGTCCAAAGTGGATGTTGAATACCATTTGATGATCTATAATAAATTGACGCTCCAGTAATTGGATGAGCATAAGGTAAGTCGGCAATACTCACAGATCTAGGAGTATAGAATACGTTACCATATAATGATGAATCAGAAGTACCACTACTACCTGCTGCGGCAATTGGTGGAGTTTTAAAGTCTGTTGCAGTGTAATTCATTGTACCGTTAACAGTAATTTTATTTGATAAAACTGCTCTACCACCGAAACTTACAGTGTTTCTTCTTAGTGAGTTTCCAGGAGTAAATCCTTTATCATCTAAATTACCATAGTTAACGTTATAAGAAATCTTACCGTCATCACTTTGACCTCTGAAGTTAATATTAGTGTTAATAATTTCTCCAGGTTGGAATAAATCACCAACACTGTCATAAGGCTTCCATTCCCAAACAGAATCCATTGATAAACCTAATAGAGGTAATAAGTCTCTAGACAGGAATCTTGAATTTAAGTTACTGTTGTAAGGGTGTTTTAAAAATCCTGGTTGTGAACTTCCAAATGGAGCAGTTCCAGAACCATTTAGTTGAGATTGTCTCCCCCAACCAGCTGGACCTTCTTTGTCAAAACTTGGTCCCCAGTTTGAGAAAAACCAACCAAAGTTTTGGTTAAAACCATTTCCATACTGCATCTGATAATCTGGCTTCATAGCAAGCTCGTTAGTAAAGTAAGATGTGTTAACAGTTACTTCATTTTTTTGAGCTCTTGTACCAGTACCAGTAGTTCCGGCTTTAGTTGTAATTAATATTACACCGTTTCTACCCTGTGATCCATAAAGTGTAGCCGCAGCTAAACCTTTAAGAACATTAACAGATTCAATATTATTAGGATCTAGATCTAGGAATCTTGATGAACCATTATTACCTGACGCGAAACTTCCTTGAGCGTTAGTTTCACTTTGGAAAGGAACTCCGTCAACAACGAATAATGGTTGGTTACTTGAACTAAAGGTACTTAAACCTCTAATTATAACACTTGTTCCTGATCCAGAAATACCACCTTGATTAGTTACCTGAACACCAGACGCTTTACCAGAAAGCACACGCGCGACATCACCAGATGCCCTATTCTCAATTTGAGAATTGTCAACCTCAGATACAGCATATCCAAGTGCACGTTTTTCTCTAGTAATACCTAAACTGGTAACGATAACTTCTTCAAGTTGAGTTCCAAGGGAAAGACTAACATTAATGACGTTGCCTGATCCTACAGCAATTGCAGCAGTTTCATAACCAACAAAACTGAATTCCAAAGTTTGTCCTTCAGCAACATTAATAGAAAAGTTCCCGTCGAAATCAGTGGTTACACCAGTAGTTGTGCCCTGAACAATAATAGTAGCTCCCGGTAAAGGAAGACCATCACTATCGGAAACAACACCAGTTACTGTTTTCTGTGCAAATGACATTTGAGCCGTTAGCAAGAAAACCACTAGTAATCTGAATAAGCTTTTCATACTTAGTTATTTAGTTATTAATAAATTTTTGTTAAAATTTTCTTAAATTTTTCGTAAAGGCTAAGATAAATCAATAATTCCTGAAAAAAAAGCAATCAACAAGGTTTATTGAAAAAAAATTAAAAAAAATAAAATTTATATTATTTTTAAGTTAAATTAATACGAATATCACATAAAAATTATCTAAAAATTATGATATTCTTATAAAATCTATAATTTTTCTGCGAATTCGAAAATTTGAATAAGAGAGCTAACTTCAGATGTTTTTAGTTTTTGATTTTTGATATATTTTTTTACTTTTTCTGAATTTGATCCAAAAAAGTTAATAATAGACTTTTTAGATGTTTTCAAAGAAACTGGAGTATCACCATTTTTACTAATATATATTTCCGTACTCTCTACATATCTTGGAGGAAATGAGTTTTCAAGTGAAGTTCGTGCAATTTTAGCTTCCATAAACGTTTTCTTTCTTTTTAAGAAAAGCTTATTCTCGATACCGTTAAAAATATTTACTAAATATCCTATGTAGGCTCTTCCCCCTTCAACTCTGTGTGGTAAATATTCAAATCTTTCTCCATTAATTAGTGGAATAACATCCTTACTCTTAATTAATATCAAATCTGATTCCTCTTGTCCAGGTGTATCAGCCATCTCTACTTCATCTCTGAAAGCATTATACCTCATATAACCAGAATCATTTAATTCTTTTCCAAAATATTCAAGTTTTGTGCTCTTGAATTCAGAATCAAAATATTGGCTTCCTTGAATATTTAATGGCTGAGATGCTCTAGATGATCTATTCCCAAAATCTATCAAAGCCTGTTGAGCGGAACCGGTAATATTTCCATTTATATTTCCTTGGGCATGAATTGACATTGATAATAGTAGTGCAAAAAATAGTTTGATATAATTCATAATATTCAAAATTTACATGGCAAACTTAACTATAAATTATCTGTTTAAATAATTGGTTTAAGTAAGTTTAACAATTAATTATACATTAATTTATCATTTAGAAACAAATTAAAATGGAAAGTTTACTTATTAAAAATATCTATTTGTCCTGATAACAAATTATAAATACTCTCTGGTTCTCTTATTTTATATAACTCATCGTCTAAAATACAGATTTCTGCAGGTCTAGATCTACTATTATAATTGCTAGACATATTAAACCCATATGCTCCAGCATTTTTAAAACATATTAAATCTCCTTTAGAAGTATATGAAATCTTTCTCTTTTCAGCAAAGGTGTCTTTTTCGCAAATATAACCTACAACATCATATTCTTTTTTTCTACCTTCTGGATTAGATAGGTTTATAATTTCATGGTGAGACCCATATAGAGTTGGCCTTAGTAAATGATTAAAGCCAGAATCTACTTGAATAAAATCTTTAGTTTTTGTAGACTTAATGTAATTTACTCTAGTTATAAAAAACCCACAATCACTAACAAGAAACTTACCTGGTTCAAATATTAGCTCTAATTTCCTATTAAATTCTAACTCAAACTTTTTTAATTCCTTTGAAACCTCTTTTACATAATCATTTAGATTTGTTGAAGTGTCATCCTTGTAGTATGGAATTTTAATTCCACCACCCAAATCAATACTCTCAATGTTTTTGAATTCTTTAGCAATGGAGAAAATCTTTTGGATTCCTTCCTTAAATTGATTATTTTTAATTATGTCACTTCCAGTGTGAATATGAAGACCTGTAATTTTTATTTTACCTTTTTTCTCTATATCTAACAATTCATCTATTCTTTCTTCAGGAATTCCAAACTTTGACTCAGAGTGTCCTACGCTAACATTATCATTTCCACCAGCATAAATCCCTGGGTTTATTCTAATAGTTATTGGTTGATTGCCAAACTCATTTACAAAATCTTTTATAGATTCTATGCTATCAAGATTTATTTTAACCCCAAGTTTGAATACTTCCTTTATCTCTTCAAAACTAACACCATTAGGAGTATATAGAATTTCATCTTTGTTGAAACCACATTTCAAGCCAATCATAACTTCCTCAATTGAAACTGCATCAAGACCAGCACCCATTTTCTTAATATATTTTAAAATTGAAATATTAGAGAGAGACTTGGCTGCAAAATGAATTTTATAGTTTTCTAAAACACTTAACTCTTTGTTTAATTTGTCAAATTGATTTTTAATGATTTTTAGATCATACAAATAAATTGGAGTTCCAAATTTTAAAGCAGCTTCTTTAAGTATTTTAATATCCATTTTTTGTTTTAAGTGATAAATATAATTCTGATTTTAAATAATTCAAATATCTTAAGTTTTGTGGTTATATTTGTCGCCATGAATTTACATGAATATCAAGGAAAACAATTATTGGAAAAATTTAATGTTTCGATTCAAAGAGGCTATGTAGCAAATAATCCCGATGAGGCTGTTGAGTGCGCAAAAAAACTTTCAAATGAAACAGGAACAGAAATTTTTGTTGTTAAAGCTCAAATTCATGCAGGTGGAAGAGGAAAGGGTGGAGGAGTAAAAATTGCTAAATCTTTGGATGAGGTAAGATCTATATCTTCAGAAATAATTGGAATGAATCTTGTGACTCCTCAAACTCCTAAAGAAGGTAAGCTAGTAAATAAGGTTTTAATTGCTGAAGATGTGTATTATGATGGTGAGGGTGATAGAAAAGAGTTTTACATGTCAGTGTTACTTAATAGATCATCTTCAAAAAATATGATTGTATACTCAACAGAGGGTGGAGTAGATATTGAGGCAGTTGCTGAAAATACTCCAGATCTAATATTTAATGAAGAGATTGACCCTGGTTCTGGAATTCTTTCATTTCAAGCTAGAAAAATTGCATTTAATCTTGGTTTAAAAGGCCAAGCTTTTAAAAATATGATAAAATTTGTTACCAATCTCTACAATGCATATACTGGGTCAGATGCATCACTTTTTGAAATTAATCCTGTTCTTAAGGCAGCTGATGATAAAATTATAGCTGTAGATTCTAAAGTCACTATTGATGAAAATGCTCTTTTTAGACACGCTGAATATGAATCAATGCGAGATCTTAGTGAAGAAAATCCTGTTGAAGTTGAGGCTAGAGAGTCTGGGCTAAATTATGTTGACTTAGATGGAAATGTTGGGTGTATGGTAAACGGAGCTGGCTTAGCAATGGCAACAATGGATTTGATTAAACTTGCTGGAGGTGAGCCTGCTAATTTTCTTGATGTTGGTGGAACTGCTGATTCAAGCAGGGTTGAAAAAGCATTTAGATTAATTCTGCAAGATTCAAATGTAAAAGCTATACTGGTTAATATATTTGGTGGAATAGTAAGGTGTGATCGTGTAGCTGAGGGTATTGTTTCTGCATATAAAAATCTTGGTAATATTGATATACCTATTATAGTTAGGCTTCAAGGAACTAATTCTGATAAAGCAAAGGAAATAATTGATGGTTCAGGATTAAATGTTCAATCTGCAATTGCCTTTGATGAAGCCGCAAATAAAGTCCAGGCTGCTTTAAACTGACATAAAGTCACTAAATTTTTTTATTTTATTGCCAAATTGTCATTATACATGACTTGGTATTCTTTTTGACTATTACATAATGAATTTATAATTCAAATTGTTTAACTAAAAAAAAAATTATGAGAATAGTAAAATATAACAATAACAATGTTTTTCCATCATTAATTAATGAATTCTTTAATGATGACTTTGGTATGAATGTTTTAAATAGAAGTCATTCAGTACCATCAGTAAATTCTTTTGAAAATAATGATTCTTTTGAGATTGACCTTGCAGTACCAGGAATGAAAAAAGAAGATTTCACGATTGAATTAAATGATAAGGTATTGATTATTTCATCTGAAACTTCAAATACTATTGAAAATGATAAAATGAGATTAAATGAATTTAATTTCTCATCTTTTCAAAGATCATTTAGAGTTCCAGATTCAGTAGATCAAGACAATATCAAGGCTAATTATAAAAATGGTATTCTAAAAATTAAATTACCAAAAAGGAAAGAAAGTATATCTAAGCCAAACAGGGTAATTAATATTGTCTAAATATTTTAAATAATCCTAAAAATTAGGTGCACTTATGTGCACCTTTTTTTATTTTAACTTCTTTTTGAGGAGCTCAATTTTATCTCTAAGATCTGCAGCAGATAAAAAGTCAAGTTTTTTTGCTACATCTTCCATCTGTTTTCTTAGTTCTTTAATTCTCTTCTCTATCTCGTTTCTTGTTTGGTAAGCCTTAAGTTCTTCTTCAAAATCTTCATAAGAACTATTTATAATTTGAATATCTTTTTCAAATGTAGTTGTAAATGATTTATCCATTTGTTTTGGAATAATATCATTTTCAATATTAAATTTTTCTTGTTTTTTTCTTCTATATGATGTCTCAGTTATTGTCTTGTCCATACTATCTGTAATAGAATCAGCATACATAATTGCTTTTCCATTAATATTTCTTGCAGCTCTTCCAACAGTTTGAATTAACGATCTATGACTTCTTAGGAATCCTTCTTTATCCGCATCTAGAATAGCCACTAAAGATACTTCGGGTAGATCAAGACCTTCTCTTAAAAGATTTACTCCAACTAAAACATCAAAATACCCTTTTCTAAGATTTTGCATTATTTCAACTCTTTCTAATGTATCAATATCACTATGTATGTAGTTTGCTCTAATCTTTGCCTTATGAAAAAATTTTGTAAGCTCTTCAGCCATTCTTTTAGTTAAGGTTGTAACTAGAACTCTCTCATCACTTTCAACTCTTAATAATATCTCTTCTATTAAGTCATCTATTTGATTTTCAGATTTTCTAATCTCAATAATAGGATCTAAAACACCAGTTGGTCTAATTATCTGTTCAACAAATAGACCTTCAGACATTTTTAACTCGTATTCTGCCGGTGTAGCACTGACATATAGAACATTATTTTGTAAATGTTCAAACTCCTCAAACTTTAGTGGTCTATTGTCTAATGCTGCAGGTAATCTAAACCCATATTCAACTAAATTCTCTTTTCTACTTCTATCTCCACCATACATAGCATGTACTTGTGGAATTGTAACATGACTCTCATCAATAACCATTAAATAATCTTCAGGGAAATAATCAAGAAGACAGAATGGCCTTGTTCCAGGATCTCTTCCGTCTAAATATCTTGAATAGTTTTCTATGCCAGAACAATATCCAAGTTCTTTAATCATCTCCAGGTCAAACTCTGTTCTCTCTCTAATGCGTTTTGATTCTATAGATTTTTCTATCTCATCAAAATATTTGACTTGTTCCTCTAGATCAAATTCAATATTATTGATTGCAGACTTTATACTTGATTCTGAAGTAACAAATATCATAGCAGGAAAGATCCTTAGGGATTCAAAATTTTCAATTTTATTACCTGAGATAGGATCAAAAGACTCAATACTTTCAATTACATCTCCAAAAAAGTTTATTCTATAGAATAAATCAGAATAACTAGGAAAAATATCAATTACATCTCCCTTGACAGAAAAACTACCTCTATTAAGTTCATTAATAGACCTTGAATACTGACTCTTTACAAATTGAGAAAGAAGTTTTGAGATTTGAATTTCATCATCAATAGAAATTTGAATTACGTGTTTTTTAAACTCATTTGGATTACCAATTCCATAAATACAGGAAACTGATGCAACAACTATAATATCATTTCTTCCAGACAATAATGATGAAGTTGCACTAAGTCTATATTTCTCTATTTGTTCATTTATTGATAAATCTTTTTCTATATATAACCCAGATGACGGAATATAAGCTTCAGGTTGATAGTAATCATAATATGAAACAAAATATTCTACAGCATTATTCGGAAAAAAATTTTGAAACTCGGAATATAATTGAGCAGCTAAAGTTTTATTGTGTGCTAAAACTAATGTTGGTTTTTTTATCTCCTGAATTACATTAGCTACAGTGAATGTTTTACCAGATCCAGTCACACCCTGAAGTGTAACATGATTATGACTATTATTAAACGAATTAACAATACTTTTAATTGCTGCTGGTTGATCACCGGTTGGGTTGAACTCAGATGTAAGTTGAAAACTCATAAATCTAAACTTTCATCTTGATCAAAATTATCAGCTTTTTCGGTATTGTTGTATATGTCTGATGGTGCCTCCTTGGGAACATCTCCAACAGAATTTATGCATTCAAACTTAGAGTCTGAATTACTTAATTCGTCTATTTCATATAATTCAACAAAAAATGTCCAATAATTTAAAAAATCATAAACAAAGATCATTTTATCTCCATTTAAAACAAAATAGTTGGAAATAGGGGCTTTATCCATTATTTCATCATTATCATCGATTTTAAAAATTTTGATTTCTTCTAATTGTTCCCAACTTTTATTACTAATATGGAATGTAGAAATTTCTGTAGAGTCAAATCCAAATTGATCAGAAATTATTTTACTAAATTCAAGTAAACTAGTTGAGGAATCAACTATTATATCTCGAAGAACATCATCTTTTACATTTAAAATTATTCTAAATTTTAACCTCATTAGATCTATAATTATATAACATTAAAAAATAAAATTGTAAACCAACTATTATAGTAGACAATAATAAGTGTATAGGTTGAGTGCTAAAAGGGAAATTGAAATAAAACATCACAATACCAGAAATAATTTGAATAATAATTAATGCATTCACAAAGTATATAATTATAGATTTCAATCTGATTTTATTTAATAAATAAAAAATGTAAGAATTTAAGATAATTATAATCCATGAAAAGCTTCTGTGTGTATAAAAAATACTAGGAATATCTTCAAACCATTTTTCCTTTTGAGTGTAGTTGTATAGTTCCATCTTAATATCAACAAACTTTCTTACTTCAGTTCCTATTATAACTTGTCCTAACAAAATGATTATTGATACAATAATTAAAGCAGATATATTTCTTGGTAAATCAATAAGTGTTGATTTATTACTAACAATTGATAGAATTGAAAATAAAATAAATAAAAGTATTATAGCCATAATCATATGAATTGAAATTGTATTAGCAGACAGGTTACTGTCTACAACTATTTTACCAAGCCATGCCTGAAATAAAATAGCAACAAGAGATAAAAATGCAAGAAATGTGATTAAGAATTTCTTATTAATATATTTTAATGAGCTTATAAATAAAATTAAGACTGAAATTCCAGCAATTGCACCAATAAGTCTATTTATGTATTCAATCCATGTATGATAAACGTTAAATTTAGCATAATCATGTTTAGTATATTTTTCCCAATTATCAATGTTTAGAATATCAGCTGACCTAAAATCATCTATTGCAAAAAATAATTCATCTTCAATAATAATTATTTGATTTTTATTAAAATCAGAGTTAGGTTTCCAGTCTAATTGAGATCTTTCAGTTGGTGGTATTAAATATCCAAAGCATTTTGGCCAATCAGGACATCCCATTCCACTTCCAGTCATTCTTACAATTGCACCAGCTAGAATAACTAGATAAACAATTAATATCGAGGCTAGTGCTAGATTATATATTTTATTCATCCTTCAAGCCTAAAGATTTACCTGTTTTGATCATAAGATCGTGAGCTTCTTTATAATCATTCCTAATATCTCCATCCAGAATGGCATTTTTAATTTTTTCTTTAATTAAGCCAATTTCTTTACAAGGTTTAATATTAAAATAAGCCATAATTATCTCACCTGTTATTGGTGGTTGGAAATTTCTGATACTATCTCTCTCTTCAACATCTTTAATTTTTTGACGAACTATTTTAAAATTATTCTGATAGATTAACGACTTCTTCATATTCTTTGTTGTTATATCAGCCTCACAAAGAGTTAGTAAATCATCAATGTCATCGCCAGCATCATATATAAGTCTTCTTACTGCAGAATCTGTTACAATATCTTCAGATATAATAATTGGTCTAGAGCTCATCATAACTATTTTTTGAACATATTTTAATTTCTCATTTAATGGTAGACTTAGTCGTGTAAAAATTTTCTTGACCATTTTGGAGCCAATAAATTCATGACCATGAAATGTCCATCCAATTTTTTTACTAAATTTTTTTGTAGGAGCCTTACCAATATCATGCAAAAGTGCTGCCCATCTGAGCCATACATTTTCTGTATTTCTTGATATATTATCAACGACTTCTAATGTATGATAAAAGTTGTCTTTATGAGTTTGTCCTTCAACCTCTTCAACTCCTTTAAGGTCTATTAGCTCTGGAAGAACATGATTGAGAAGATTTAATTTTTCGAGATTTTTGAATCCATTTGATGGCGTCTCAGACATTAAAATTTTATTAATCTCATCTGATATCCTTTCAGAAGACAAAATTTCTAATCTATTTGAATTTTTTTTGATTGAATTTTGAGTATTCATATCAATATCAAAATTTAATTCACATGAGAATCTAATTGCTCTTAACATTCTAAGAGGATCATCTGAAAATGTCTTATCAGGATCTGTGGGGGTCTTAATAATACCTTTATCTATATCATCAATACCTCCAAAAGTATCTATTAATTCTCCAAAATAATTTTTATTTAATCTTATTGCAAGAGTATTGATTGTAAAGTCTCTTCTTAGCATATCATCCAAAAATGTTCCTTCTTCAATACTAGGCTTCCTACTATCATTTGAATAAGATTCTTTCCTTGCACCAACAAACTCAATATTATAATTATTGAACTTTATCATTGCAGTACCAAACCTTTTAAAAATATTAATTTTGGCAGGTGTTATATTTGGTCTAATTCTCTTATAGAAATTTTGAGCTAACTCTATACCTGAGCCAACACACATGACATCAATATCTTTTTTAACAGGTCTTCTGAGGCATATATCCCTAACATAGCCGCCTACAACATATGAGTCAACTCCTAAATCATCAGATGCCTCTGATATTTTTACAAAAATATCTTCTTTCAAATTTTTTTGGATAATTTCTTTATTAACTCTCATCTTAATTTAGTTATTAAGCCTTTTTCATCAATTTTTAATATTGTTGACGCTGAATATGATTCTTTATTCTTTCCATAGTTAACTATATAGTCTACTTTACTCTTTATTTCTGAGCTTATTAAATTAAATTCTAAAGGAATATCAATTCCTGATATGTTAGCAGAAGTAGAGACTATTGGCCTGCCAAATTTATTTAAAAGCTCTAAGCAAAAATTATCATTTGGAACTCTAAAACCTATTGAATTATTATTTGATACATACTTTGAAATTTTAACCGGATTATTAAAAATAAAAGTGGTAGGAGATTTTTTAGATATTGATTTCAATTTTTTTAGATTCGAAATTTCTACATATTCACCAACCATTTCAAAGCTAGAAGCAAGACATATTAATGGTTTTGAATGATCTCTTCTTTTGATTTCATACACTTTTTTTACTGCAGTATCGCAACAAGAATCACATCCAATACCCCATATTGTATCTGTTGGATATAAAATAATTCCACCAGATTTTAATACACTTACTGCATTTGTAATTTCATTATTCAATTTTTGATAATTTTACACGTAAAAGTATATAATTTAATTCTAAAGACACTTAATAAAAAAAATCAAAAAGTTAGAATCTTGTTAAATAAACAACTAAGTAAATATCTTGGAATTGACTTTGGAATAAAGAAATCTGGTGTTTCTATATCTGATTCAAATAAACTTATCTCTTTTCCATTAGAAACAATAGAAACAAAAAATCTACTAGATTATATTAGACAAATATCTATTGATGAAAATATTGAAATAGTTGTAATAGGTAAACCATTAAAGCTAAATAATGAGATTCATGATCTTGAAGAAGAGATTGTAAAATTCATTAAATCTTTAAAAAATCATCTTCCAAATATTCAAGTTGAGAGGATTGATGAAAGGTTTACATCAAAGATTTCTAAACAAATTATTATTAAATCTGGAATAGGTAAAAAAAATAGAAGAGATAAATTAATAATAGATAAAATAAGTGCATCTTTGATTTTAGAATCATATTTAATTCAAAAGAATAAATGATAAGACCTATTATTGCATATGGTGATCCAATTTTAAATTTAAAAGTTGAAAAAATAAAATATAGTGAATCAAACAGTATTGATTCTCTTGTTAACGATCTATGGGATACTATGTACAATGCAAATGGAGTAGGGATTGCAGCTCCTCAAATTGGAGTCTCAAAATCAATCTTTGTTGCTGATTTTTCTTTTTTTGAAGACGAGGATAATTTTAATAAAGATGAACTTATAAATATTAAACAGGTATTTATTAATCCAAAAATTATAAAAGAATCTGGTGATGATTTTACTTATTCTGAGGGCTGTCTAAGTATACCCAATATCTCAGAAGAGGTAATTAGAAAAGAAAAGATCAAGATTAACTTTTTAAATGAACAATTTCAACCTAAACAAATGAACTGTTCTGGAATAATTGCAAGGGTAATTCAACATGAATATGATCATTTACAAGGAATACTTTTTACTGATAGAATTTCAAAGGATGCAAGGATTTCAATAGATAGTGAATTAAAAAACATATCTACAGGAAAAGTTGAATCAAAGTATGAAATGAGTTTTTTTAAAAACTAGCTATTTTTCTCAATTTTGTTTAATCGTTTTCTCCAAAACTCAATTTTATTGTTTATCGTATTAATTTTGGTTGAAACATTTTTAAAAAGAGGATTATCACTACTTGAATCAGAGAAGAATTCCAGATTATTTTGAAACTGATTTGATTCATCTTCAAGTTCAGAAATCTTTCTTTTAATGAACTGAAGTTTCTTATTCATTTCATCAGAATTATTCTTTAATAATTCTATTTCTAACTCAAAACTAAGATTATCCTTTTCATCATTTTTTAAATCAAGTGACTTTAAGATTGAGTTAATTTTCTTATTCAGGTTATTATTTAAAATGTTATTAGAATTAAGATTAATAGAATCCAAACTATTCCATTCAGAAATAGTTGACTTAAAGAACTCATCTACATCATCTACTGAATACTTTTTTTTAGAAAACTTAAGTTTGTCAATAAATTTTGTTTTGTCATCATAAGTTTTTTGTTCTTCCTGGCTTAAGTTTATTGCACCTGACTTAAGAATATCATAGAATCTATTGATTAAAGGACGAAATTCATCCCATAGAGAATTTGAAATTTTTCTTGGCAGATAACCAATTTTTTTCCATTCTTCTTGAATTGCTTTTACTCTACTTGAATTTTCAGCAATTTTGTTCTCCTCAATAATTTTTTGAATCTCCATTATTAATGCTTTCTTCATTTCAATACTCTTCTTGAGTTCCTTTTTTTGGTTTTTATAAAAATTATTTTTGCTTGTATTGAATTCTTTTGTAACTACTCTGAAATCATTCCAACATTTTTTATTCTTATTTCTCTGAAGGTTTTTAATGCTTTGAAATTCATTTTTTAGTTTATCAAATTCTTTAATTTTATTTTGCCAATCTGAATGTGAATTCGGTACAGACTTAACTAAATCTCTCATCCTAAAAATAACATCTTCCTTTTTCTTAAAGTTTTCTTGTTGAATATTTGAGATTTCTTTTTGAAAATTTTGTCTTTTCGAGTGTATTTTTTGAGAAGCTGCCTGGAACCTTTTCCATAGATCATCACTATGTTCTCTAGATACAGGTCCAAGTTCATTCTTCCAAAGTCTGTGTAGATCATTTAAATCTCTGGAAGCTTTAACGATATCATCTATTTTATCAAGTTGTTCAGCTCTTTCAATAATTTTTACTTTCTCCTCATAATTGTGCTTAAAGTCAAGTTCTCTAAGATCTCTATTAAGATGAAGGAAGTCATAAAATTTACTTACGTGGTGTCTGTAGGTTTCCCAAATATTGTTTCTTTCAGTAATTGGAACCTGTCCAGTATTATGCCATTGCTCTTTAAGTACTTTAAATTTTGAATATAGTTTATTAGGATTCTCATCTACAATAATGAGATTTTTAATCTTTTCAATTAGCTCTTGCCTTTTCTCTAAATTTTCTTTTTGATTTGAACTTAGATCTTTGAAATACCTTTTCTTTTTAAATGAGTAAGTTTTTAAAGTTTGAAAAAATAAAGATTTAGTTTTTTTAAATTCATCTGTATCAGATTCAGATGATTTTAAAGTTGAATTGATTTTTGATCTTAGTTCTTCAATATCTTTTCTTTTGTTAAACCAATCATCAGATTCAATTTTTTCAATAAAATCAGAAACTAGATTATCTAAACCAGATTTTTTTGTTTTAGGTTTAGAATCTTTTTTTGAAGGTTTTTTTTCTGATTTATCTGATGTGACCTCTTGACCACCATACTGCTTCACCCATTCTTTGTATGCCTTAGTCCTTTTATCTTTAGGCATCTCAGGAATTTCATTGGAGTCTGAAGCTTTTTGACCATATTTTTTCACCCATTCTTTATATGCCTTGGTCCTTTTATCTTTAGGCATTTCAGGAACTGTATTATTAACTAGATTTTCAGAATCCGATGAAGACTTTTTTGATATTGAATCTGAGTCTTTCATTTTTAGCTATTAAACAATAAATGTAACAAAAAAAATGTAAATCTATTTTATTGATTTTCCCAAAGGTCCCAAGACTCATCTGCTTGAAATTTTAACATTTGGTATCCATTTATTGTCCTACATCCAATTTTTTTTCCTTTTTTCATAAAAAGAGTTTCTGCAGGATTATATACTAAGTCAAAAAATATACTTCTATCATTTATTAAATTGTAAGGTAAATCAGGAGAATAATTAATATTTGGAAAAGTTCCAACTGGAGTGCAGTTTACAATTAGAACACTATTGCTCAATATGTCTTTGTCTATATCTTTATAGGATAAATAATTATTTTTTTTCTGTCTTGATACAATTTCGTAGGATAGATTATTTTTTTTACAGAAATATTCTACTGTCTTAGAAGCACCTCCTGACCCAAGAATAAGAACGCTATCAAAATTATCTAAACTATTAATTTCCAAGGTTTTTTTGAAACCTATAATATCAGTGTTATATCCTATTCTTTTTTGATTCTCAAAACATATTGTGTTTACTGATCCAATTTCATGAGCTAGATTATCAACTTCATCTAGATAGTCAATAATATCCTCTTTATAGGGTATAGTAACATTTAAGCCAAAAAGATTTTTTCGGTCAAAAATAAAATTAACTTCCTCTATTGACTTAATATCAAAGTTTATATACTCATAATTTGAGAGTTTTTCAATAGAATTAAATTTATCAGTAAAGTAGTTTCTTGAAAAGGAATAATCAATATTCCTCCCTATTAAACCAAATTGTTTTATCTCTTTCAATGTTTGTTTGCAAATCTTTCCAATAAAACTACAAACAAAATACCAATAAAAATATAAAATAGTGTTAGCCAAGTTTCTCCTATTGAAAAATCGGGAAAAAATAAAGAAATTTTACCATTTAATGCCTCAGTTTTCCATGGCCAAACTCCTCTAAGAGATCCTGCAATAAATCCAACAATAATTGATATTGTTATTGACTTGAACCTTTTAAGAAGAGTACTTAAGATATTAGATAAAAAAATTAAACCACAAACCGATCCAATTGTAAAAAAAAGGATAACCTTTAATAAATAAATCCTTTCAGGATCATAAATAAAATCAAAGTTAAATGTGAGTATATCAGTTAAAGTAAAGTATAATGCATTTACTGAGTCAACCATTATCAAAGTATAACTTCCCATTAGCAGAAGAAGATACGAGCCAGAAAGACCTGGTAAAATCATTCCTGATATTGCAATCATTCCTGATATAAAAATTACAAGATTTGAATTTGTTACCTCAAAATTATCAGCAAAACTAATTAGAAGACCTATTAACAAACCAACTAAGATCCCAACAGATGTTTTAATATTTAGTTTTTCTAGCTGATAGTAAATCACGTAAAATGAGCCAACAATCATGCCAAAAAAAAGTCCAAACACATATAGCTCGTAATCTTTTATTAGTCTATCCAGTATAAGTGAAACACTAAAAAAACTAGCAATTACACCTGAAAAAACAATCGTAAGAAATTTACCGTTAATCTCTTCATAAAAATCCTTAAATCCATTATTAAATAAAATTTTCAAAGATTTAAAATTTATTCTTTTAATAGAATCTATAAGGTCTTCATAAATACCTGTGATGAAAGCAACTGTCCCGCCAGAAACTCCAGGAATTTTATTAACTGCACCCATTGCAAGTCCTTTGAGAAAAAGATATATATATTTTTTCATTGCAAATTAATATAAGAAAAATCAGACAAGTAGTGCCTTATTAGCTGTAAATTCAGGAAAATGTTTTCTAAGTTTTGTGGGTATTTTTGAGGATTTACTTCCACTTTGATAAAAATATATCGCCTCATTTAGCTTTCCATCTTTTAGCAGACATCCACTTATTGTGAAATCAAGAAAAGATTTATTTGGAAAATATTTTTTTGCTCTCAAACTTAGTTTCAATAATTCAGACCACTCTTCAATTTCAAGGATACATTTCAATAAACTCTTCCAAATTCTCCATGACTGATTTTCTTGAATATCGATGATTTCTTTATAATGTCTAATGGCCTCAATTTTATTTCCAACAGAAATGCTTATAAGTGCATTAAGCTCTATTATTTTTATACTATTATGATTGTTATCTAGAGCTTTTTTTGCAAGATATCTAGACTGTCTTAAATTATTTTTTTTCAGATAAAACTTGATTAGATATACCCATGCCTTTTCATTTCCAGGCTCTTCCCTTAATGATTTTTTAATAAATTCAATAAATAGTTTCTTATTGTTTAATTTTTTATAGCATTTTGATATTCTGAAAAATATGTAGGAATTAGGTTCACTTAGTTGTATCGATAATTTATAATTTTCAAGCGCATCATTATATTTTCTAACTTTTTCAAGGATTTTTGCTTTTTCAATATATGCTGAAACAAATTGATCATCAGATATGATTGCAAAGTCAAATGCTGAAATAGCTTCCTTTAATTTTCCTTGCTTTTTATATATTTTTCCAAGCTGATGCCATGCAATTTTTGAATATGGTCTTTTTTCTAGAACATGGCTAAGCTCACTTATTGATTCATCTATCAATCCTAAATTTTCATAGCAAAAAACTAGATTATAAAGAGACTGATAATCCTCATCGTCGTAATCTAAACATTTTTTAAAAAAAGGTATAGCGGATTCAAAATCCTCAATTAATAAGAATTCCATTGCAATCATATTCCAGACATCAATCTTATCATCAATAAATGAAAGAGCACTCTTAAGTATTTCAATTGCTTCTTCACTAAGATTATTTTTTGAATAAATAGTTGCTTTTTGGAGATAAACCTCTCTATTTTCAGGGTCTATTTCTTGAACAAAGTTTAAAATCTCATATGCAGCATCATATTTTGAATTGAAAATTAATAATTCAGAGTTAAGCAGCATTAGATCTACATTGTTCGGATGTTGATTTAATCCCATTTTTACAGCTCGACCTGCTAACTTATAGTTTGCCTGATCGATATAGTGATGAGAAATATTTATGAAGTCATTCGAGTCAAAGTAAAAAACACTATTTGTCTTTAACATTTGCTCAAACTTAATAATAGAACTACTATTGTTACTCAAGAATATTATTTTATTCTAAAGTACACATCTACTTAAGTCATTTTAGATGGATGTTAATTTATTTTCAACAAAATAATTAACAAGTTAGACTACTCTATTTCAACAATTTCAAGCTCTTTGTCACTCTCACTGAATAAATCAGATATATTATTTGGTCTTTCACTGTCTCTCCAAATAAAACCTGGAAGTTTCATTTCATTAGTAAGAATTTTATTTTCAGATAATACATTTCCATCAGGTGTTCTGTAAAATGACACTTCAGATATTTCATTCTCAAGAAATTTAATTAAAATTGAGCTTGCTAAAGTTTTGTTTAATCCAATTAATTCTGCATCATCTGAATACATATAGTAAAGTAAAGTACTATTCTTTTCAACATAAACGTTATCTAATTTTCCTTCTGAAAAAAACCCATCTAATTTTTCTCCCTTTATTTGATTAAACCTGTCACTGTATAAAGAATCTTTTTGACTCATGAATACATTCCCTCGAATAATTAAAGAGTCTAATTCTTCTGTTTTAACATTTGATTTTAAAAATATCTGATCTCCTGTGATTTGATTTCCCCCAAACCAAATAATTGGATTAAGTTGATTTTTCTCCTCGTCAGTTAATGTCTTTAAGAATCTAGAACTTTTAGGTTTTTTTAATAGTTTAATTAATCCAGTTTCTTGGTTAAAATGTATTGAATCAGATAGACCTCTAACATCTGATTTAAGAATTCTTACATCATAATACCCTTTTAAAATCTTTTTTTCGTCAGCACCTGTAATTGTAATAGTGTCAGAGTGAATATAAAGTGAGTCATTTTTAATTATATTAACTGCTAGTGCATTTTTAGTAACAATAGCAGAATCCTTATCTCTAAAAATTTCTCCGTAATGCCCTGTAATTATTGACTTGTTTATTGTGTCATTAATTTTTACATTATACGAAGCTGATGCATATGATTTTTCATTTTCAAAAAATATACTGTCTCCATTTATTATTTTTCCGTCATAATTAATAGTTGCATCTTCTCTAAAATATCCTCTTTGAAGATTAGTATCATAGAATCCATTTCTACAAAGTATATTATAATCAATACCAGTAATTAAAGTTTTATCATTGAAGAAAGCTATATTGCTTTCAGTGAAGTACTCTAACTCCTCAGAGTTTACATTATATTCTGGATTGTCAATTGTAACATTAGACTTAAAAATATATTTCTTAGGTCCCATATAATAAGTTCCTGAGTTACTTTCAAGAGTATTATCATTATCAACTATTTTACCTTTTGAATTATAAAATGCAATATTCTTAGGTCTATCAAGATATAAAGTATCAGTTTCCAGTTTCATATCTGGTCTTGTTAGCTTTACGTTTCCGTATGCAATAGCTTTTTTTGTCTTTCCGTCATATTCAAGAAAATCTGAAACTAGTAATAACGAATCTCCTTGATTAAAGTTTACTTGCCCATTTGCTTTAAATGAATTTTCATTAAAATAATAGTATGATACATCTGATTCTATCCGTGCTCCATCATGAAATAAAATAACTCTGAGATTTTTATCCTTTTGAAGAATGTTAGCGTCAGGAAATTCTGTAGAGTTTCGAATTGACTTACCTGCTTGAATAATTTCAATTGTTCTTTGTTCTTGGCTAAATAATGAGGCAGAAATAAAAAAACAAATCAAAATTATATTTACTCTCATTTATCTCTATAAATAGTTTGAATTCGGTCTGGTCCAACTGAAATTAACTTTACCGGAACTTTTACAAAAGATTCGATAAAACTAATGTAATCTTTTAGTTCTTTGGGAAGATCAGACTCACTTTTTACTTGAGTAATATCTTGGTCCCATCCATCAAATTCAATGTATTGTGGAGTAATCTCTTTAGATTTTATATCGTATGGAAAGTAATCAATTTCCTGATTATTAATTAGGTAAGATGTACAAACCTTTAATTTACCAATTGAACTTAAAACATCTGATTTCATTATGTTTAGTTCAGTAACTCCATTAATTTGAACGGAATATTTTAATGCTACAAGGTCTAACCATCCACATCTACGATCTCTACCTGTTGTTGCACCATACTCATGTCCAACTTCTCTAATTCTCTCTCCAGTTGAATCAAATAATTCTGTAGGAAATGGTCCAGATCCAACTCTGGTAGTATATGCTTTAAATATTCCAATTATATTTTTGATCTTATTTGGCGCCACACCTAGACCAGAACAAGCACCAGCTGCAGTAGTATTTGAAGAAGTCACATATGGATATGTTCCAAAGTCTATGTCTAGTAATGAGCCCTGGGCACCTTCTGCTAATATTTTTTTTCCCTGCTCAAGAGAATTATTAAGATAGGTCTCACTTTCAATGAGATTGAAAGATTTTAAGCATTCAATGCCCTTAAAAAAGTCTCTCTCCAATTCATCTAGGCTTATCTCAACGGATTGATTGAAATTTGAAATAATATTTAGGTGCTTATCCTTAAGGCTATTATACTTTAATTGCCATGAATCATCAATAATATCCCCAACTCTTATACCATTTCTTCCTGTCTTATCCATATAAGTAGGTCCTATTCCTTTTAGTGTTGATCCAATCTTCTTTTTCCCTTTTGATGCTTCAGATGTTGCATCAATAATCTTGTGAGTAGGCAAAATTATATGAGCTCTTTTAGAAATAAATAAATTTTTTCTTAGATCAATTTTATATTTATTTAGTCCTTCAATTTCATTAAGGAAAATCGCAGGATCAATAACAACTCCATTTCCAATTATATTAATAGAATTTTTGTTGAAGATACCTGATGGAATTGTATGTAAAACATGTTTATTTCCATCAAACTCAATGGTGTGCCCAGCATTAGGTCCTCCTTGGAATCTAGCAATAATATCATAATTAGAGGTTATTGCATCAACTATTTTTCCTTTACCCTCATCTCCCCATTGAAGACCTAGCAATAGATCTAAAGACATATATTAACTATTTTTTCTTTTTACTTGTGGCGTATAAATATAGTGAATGATCCTTAATATCAACATTAAATATTTCTTCAATATTATTTTTAATCGATTGAATTCTTGGATCACAGAATTCTTTGACTTCTCCAGTGTCAGTAATTATTAAATGATCGTGCTGATTATTAAAATAACATTTTTCATATTGAGAGTAAGTGTCACCAAATTGATGTTTTCTAACAAGACCACTTTCTAGTAATAGCTCAATAGTGTTGTATAAAGTTGCTCTACTGACTCTATAATTTTTTTTATTCATTTTTTCATATAGTGAGTCAATATCAAAATGGCCATCTATTGAATAAATTTCGTTAAGAATACTAAATCTTTCTGGAGTTTTTCGATGATTATGTTTAGTTAAAAATTTTGTAAAAACATCAGTAACCTCTTCGTTATTTTTTTTCTTATTAAAAATCATACTTATTATTTACGTGAAACTTTTTCTATACCTTTTATAGCAGTTAATCTTTTAAGTAACTTATTCAAAATTACTTTATTTTTTACTTCAACACTTATAACTCCCGAAAAAGTCCCATCATTAGTTTCAAAGGAAATTCTATTCATATTAACATTCATAGAATTTGAAATGAGCGAGGTTATTTCATTTACAAGACCAATATCATCAATTCCGGTAATCTCAATTTTTGCATTAAATTCATTACTTTCTGAATCAATCCATGTAGCAGAAATGATTCTGTAAGCATAATTAGACCTTAAAGCTATTGAGTTTGGACAATTCTTAGAATGTACTTTAATACCATCTTTTACTGATATGAATCCAAAAACATTATCTCCTGGTATTGGGCTACAGCATGAAGCCATTGAATATTTCAACATCTCTTTTTCTTTACCAAAAACGAGCTTATCAAACTTAATTAAATCTTCATTATCATCAGACTTTTGAGCTTTAGGTGTTGTACCAGTAATTCTTCTTCTAAAGTAACCTAGATAACTATTGTAATCATTAGCAAAATCTTTAATTTTTTTATTATCCAAATCTCCAGTAGCAACATTATAAAATAGATCATTACTTGCATTAATTTTGAAAAATTTCATCATCTGACCAGAGACTTTGTCATTTAACTTAATTTTAAATTGTTTAAGCTTTCTCTCAAGAATTTCTTTGCCATCTGAAGCAATTTTTTTCTTTTCATCATTTAATGATGATTTTATTTTAGATTTTGCTTTTGATGTTTCAACAAAATTTAACCAGTTTCTATTGGGTTTTACATTTTCAGAGGTTATAATTTCAACTTGATCACCACTTTTGAGAGTGTGACTTAACGGAACTAATTTACCGTTAACTCTTGCTCCCCTTGTTTTAATTCCAACATCCGTATGAACATGAAAAGCAAAATCTAATGCAGATGATCCACTTTTCAAAGATTTTAAATCTCCATTAGGAGTAAAAACATAGATTTCTTTTGAATAAAAATTTAGTTTAAAATCCTCAACAAAATCAATAGCATGTTCTGTATCATGATTTAATACATCTTGAAGTTTGTTTAGCCAAAGATCAACTTCACTTTTTTTAGATTCATTATGTTTATAGCCATAGTGTGCAGCATAACCTTTTTCAGCAATTTCATCCATTCTCTCTGATCTGATCTGGATCTCAACCCATTTATTTTTTGGTCCAACTACAGTAAGATGAAGTGCTTCATATCCATTATTTTTTGGAAGAGTAATCCAGTCTCTAAGTCTAGTAGGATTAGGCGTAAAGTGATCTGTTATTATAGAATATATTTTCCATGCTGCAAATTTTTCATTTTTTGGTGTTGATTTATATATAATTCTAATTGCAAATCGATCATAAACCTCTTCAAATGATATATTCTTAGATTTTATCTTATTGTAAATTGAGTATATAGATTTATGCCTTCCCTTGATTTGATATTTAATTTTTTGATCTACAAGACTCTCATTAATAAGTTTTTCAAAGGATTCAACATACTTTTCCTGATTTACCAAATCTTTGTCAATCTTATTTTTAATCAAATTATATTCTCTAGGCTCAAGAATTCTTAAACTTAAATTTTCAAGTTCGTTTTTGATGTTGTAAAGTCCAACTCTATGCGCAAGTGGAGCATAAATATATAAAGACTCTGATGCCATCTGATCTTGCTTATCTTTTGATAAAAAATCAATTGTTCGCATGTTATGAAGTCTATCAGCAGTTTTAATCAATATTACCCTTATATCACTGTGAAGAGTCAGTAACATTTTGCGATAATTTTCAGCTTGAACAGAATAATCTTCATTTTTCTTTAGAGTTGAAATTTTAGTTAATCCATCAACAATCCTGGATATATCAGAACCAACTGTCTCATCTAAATCTTTAAGTGTTACCTCAGTATCCTCAACAGTATCATGAAGAATAGCTGCAGCAATAGATATATAGTCTAATCCAATATCTCTAGCTACTATTTTTGCGACTTCAATAGGATGATGGATATAAGGTTCCCCAGACTTTCTTATTTGACCATCATGACCATTAAATGCAATAACTAAAGATTCATGAATTATTCTTCTTTCTTTAGATGTTATTTTTTGATAACTACTATCAATAACATCATTAAATAATTCAGTTATTTCTTTTGGCAGTATTTTATTTTCAACTAACACTTGTAAATTTTGCTATTTAAATTTACAAATAATAATTCTTGATTTAAAGCTAATAATTTACTGAGAGCTTGAATATTTATTTGAGTATCTTCTCCAAAGTCTAGTTTGATGTGTTTCTAAGCTTATGTTTCTTCCAGAAATAAACGCATGAGTAACATTATTAGATACAATATCTAATGCATCTCCCTTGGATATAAATAAGGTAGCACTTTTACCAATTTCAATAGAACCAAATTCATCGTCTATACCAAGAATTTTGGCAGGATTAATAGTTATTAAACTAAGAGCTTTCTCTTTGTTAATGCCATAGCTTGAAAAACTTCCTGCATAAAAAGGAAGATTCCTTACAGATACTCTAGATTGAGGTGCCCCAGATGGATCTATACTTACAAGGATTCCTTTATCTAACATTAGTTTTGCAAGTTTAAAAGTATCACTTGGATCTGAATCGATTGACTGTGGAAACCTATATGGCTGCTTAACAACAACTGGAATATTATTTTCTTTTATAAAATCTAGCTGATTTCTTGATTCTGATGCACCAACAATGACTATTTTGTTAATTCCAAAATTCTTTAAAAAGGTTACACCATCAACAATTTCTTTTTCATCATCAGCATATAAATAAACTGTTGATTCTCCATCAATAATCTGTCCCATTGCTTTGCTCTTTAGATTCATTGACTTTTCAACATTCATATTTGCTTTTGACTTTTTGAAAAAGTCTTTTAAGCCTTGGACTTGTTTTGAGTAATTATTATTTGCTTTTAATCCTCTATCTTCACCTAGCCACCATCTGCCAAAAGTGTAGGGGCTTGGCCAGTTAATGTGAATTCCCTGATCATATTTGACAACAGCGTCTTCCCAATTCCATGCATCAAGTTGAACAACAGAAGAACTACCAGAAATAACGCCACCATTAGGCGCAATCTGTGCAAGTAATACACCATTAGGTCTCATACTCTCTACAGCTTTTGATTCAGCGTTATACGCAATTATCGATCTAATTTCTGGTAGATATGTTCCAGATTCATCATCATCAACAGAAGCTCTAACAGCATCCACTTCTACAAGTCCTAAATTAGTATTAAGAGCAATAATTCCAGGATAGATATGATGATTAGAAGCGTTAATAATTGTATCATATGAGCTATTATTAGAGTCAGAGAAAGTATTTAGTATTTCATCTGACCAATTACCATCTGTTGAAGCAATTAAATCAATTTTTCCATTAGTGAATCCAATTACACTATTATTAATTAATTCACCATTACCAACATGAGTTATTCCTCCATAAATCAAGACAGACTTATCTTGAGCAGGAGCTGGTGTTTGTTGAGAAAAAACCAGGTTTAAGAATATGATATTTAATAAAATAATTTTTTTCATGACTTTAAAATTCAGTGTATTCGCAAGTAATTTCTATTTGAGGCTTAGGATTAGGAAACCTAAGATTAGCACCAGGTAAATTTTGTCCTAACATTTGCTGTATCAAGTTATTTTTTTCTTTTTTTATTTCACCTAATTTCTTCTGATGCTCATCTTTATCAAAGTATAGAGCACCTTCAATATAAGTCTGCTCTGTTTTTGTATAAAGAGACATAGGATGACCACTCCATAAAACAATGTCTGCATCTTTTCCTACTTTAAGACTTCCAACTTTATCATCTAATCGAAGAAGTTTAGCAGGGTTTAGAGTAACAAACTTCCATGCTTCTTCTTGAGAAACACCTCCGTATTTTACAGCTTTTGCTGCTTCCAGATTCAATCTTCTTGATAGTTCAGAGTTATCTGAATTTAAAGCAACTGTTACTCCAGCATTGTGCATTATAGATGCATTATATGGAATTGCATCATTTACTTCAAATTTATATCCCCACCAATCAGAAAAAGTTGATCCACCAACACCATGCTCTGCCATTTTATCTGCTACTTTATATCCCTCTAAAATGTGGGTGAATGTATTTATTCTAAAACCAAACCTTTCTGCTACCTTCATTAACATATTAATTTCACTTTGAACATAAGAATGGCTTGAGACAAATCTATCCCCCCTTAAGATTTCCCATAAAGTTTCAAGCTCTTCGTCAAACCTTGGTTTCACAGTTGATCTTTTTTGTCTTGCACTAAGTGAATTATAATTGGTCCAATTTTTTGCATATTCTTCTGCTCTATCAAGATGATCAACAAATACTTGTTCTACACCCATTCTTGTCTGTGGAAATCTAGAACCACTCCAATTAGATTGTTTAACATTTTCACCTAAAGCAAATTTTATAAATGGAGCAGCATCTTTGTAGAACATTTCATCAATTTCAGAACCCCATTTTAACTTAATGATTGCAGATTGACCTCCAATTGGATTAGCAGAACCATGAAGAATCTGAACAGTAGTTACACCACCACCTAAATTCCTGTAAATATTAATATCATCTGGATTTATAACATCCATAATTGAAACTTCTGCAGATGAGTTGTGGCCTCCTTCATTTATACTTGAAGCTGCCATGTGAGAATGTTCATCAATTATACCGGATGTTATGTGTTTACCAGTTGCATCAATAGTCTTAAAATTAGTTGGAGTATCAAGATTTTTTCCAATTGCAATAATTTTTCCATTATCAATTATTATATCAGAGTTTTCAATTATTCCATCATCCTCATTAGTCCAAAGAGTTGCATTTTTAAAATGAATGGATTGACTAGAAGGAATTGAGCTTAGTCCGAATCCAACATTAGGGTATGTAACTTCTGATACAAATGAATTAGTTGATTTGGATTTAGATGGCCTAGAAGATTTATTGCTTTCGTTAACCTCTTTTCTGGAAATGTTAAATGAAAAATTGTCATTATTAAAATCTGTTCCAGTGCCAATAATGTTATCTGGAGAGTTAATTTTTAATGAAATTTGAGCAAAGGATGGATTGCCGTTTAAACTATCAAAAACAGTAATACTTAACCAATCATCTACTAAAGAGGTCTTTGATTTTATATCTATTGAGTCCCTCTTAATTTTAGATGAAGGTTTTGAAAGACTATTTGTAATTTTTAAGTCATAAGAATTATTGTTTAGTTCTATTGAATAATTTCCATCAATATTAATTTTATCTGTATTCTTAATAACGTGTCTCTCTCCTTTAACCCAATTTTCAATAATCTCAGTTTTATCATCAAATATTGGTCCTGTTGTAATTAAAAAGTTTGCTATGAAATTATTCTTTAGTGATCCAATCTTATCTTCCAAACCTATTGATCTAGCTGGTATAATAGTCAAGGCATCTAAAGCTGTTTTCTCACTTAGTCCATTTTCTATAGCTTTTCTTATATTTTTCAAGAAATCTCTTTTATTCCTTAAATCAGCAGAAGTAATTGAAAAAATTATTCCGTTTTTTTCTAATATACCAAGATTGGCAGGAGCCTGATTCCAGTATCTAAGTTGATTAATTGTTAGCTTTTCATTAAGCTTAGCGTTTGATACATCAAAAGCATTAGGAAAATTTACAGGAATAATTAGCTTATTACTAAATTTCTTTAATTCTCTTACATTTTCATATTCTTTACCGGACCCTTTTATTACAAATTCAAGATCGAATTCTTCTGAAATTTTTGCAGCTCTGTAAACGTTTAGTTTATCATTTGCATCAAAGAGTTTAGGTAATTTTCTATTATTAATAACTGACTCTAAAGCTAGATCTATAGATTCTGAGGTGCCCTGAGAATACCAATCAGCATCGTAATATAACTGTCTTATTAAAGCCATAGCTCCCATGGTAGAACTTGGATAAGATTGATTTGAAGTTAAACTTCTGGTAAATGAAAAGTGCTCAGCAGTTTTGTCAGAAATAACTCTGAAAGACTCGTTTTGATTATCAATTAAACCTATAGTAAAACTTGTCCCTCTGTGTACACCATTACTTCTGTGAGAGTTTACAACACCAAAGCCAATATCTCTTAGACCCTTAGCATCCTTTTGATTATAAGTATAATCTTTCATACTATTGTAGTCACTTAAAATATGATCATTCCAATAATACCCTTTTCTCGATGGTTCATATTGTGAGCTTCTACTAAAAGAATTCCTTTGAGGATTCTTTATTCCAAAAGAAGAGTGAATCTCAATAAATGAGGGATAAATATATTTTCCTGCTAAATCATTAACTATACTATTCTCTGGAATTTTAATACCTGTTCCGATATTTACTATTTTTCCATCTTTTTCTATTAAAGTTGCATTTTTTATGATTGTATTATTTGAATAAATATTAGCATTTACAAAAACGTTGTATTCATAGTTTTTTGTTTTTACTCCATCATTGACAATGAAGTAATCTTGGCCATATAATCCAAATGATAAAAAAAAGGATAATAAGAAGAATCTTTTCATTTGATTAGTTTTTTAATTTGACCCTAAATTATAGGGATAGTTAGCTAATATAGTAAATCAATTAAAGAAATCGGATAATACTTCTCTTTGATAATAATCAATTATAAAATTGGAAACTTTATTGTAAGATAGAATACCATATTCTTGTTTATTTGATTTTAAATAAAAGTCATAAAAATAGTCTGCAACTCTATCAAAAAAGTTATTGTAATATTTACCCCAGAATTTCATGTTATAATTTATGTCAGATATAACTCTCTGATTGAGTTTCGAGGTGTAATCTTCTAATTTTTCTTTATGATTCTTATTAATTTCGTTTAAAAGATTTAAAAGTGCATTGAAATAGCCGGAATATCTAACATTTGCATTATTGCTTTCAACTGCTTTCATAAATCCAATGAAACTGGCTTCAGCTTCATCTGCATATCCCATTTGATGAGCATATTCATGAAAAATAACCACAGGTAAATCAACTTTGGGAATATCAACATTTACTACTGATTCTGATGTAAATGGAATAAAGTGCCCAGATACTGTTTGAAAAAGAAGAATACTTGGAACTATAGACTGTTTTAAATTCATGTTGGTCATGTTAGTTATTTCAAAAAAATCTAATTCATTATAATCCTTAATTAATAATGCTTCTTCGTTAATTTTTGTAATAATAATATTCAAGGTATTATCTAACTCTTCAAATTCATAATCATTTTTGATATGTAATTCATCAGATATTGAAGTTTTGAAATAATTTAATCCCCAAAAAGAATAAAAAATAAAGTAAACAACTGAAATAAATGACAGGAGGTTGACTGAGTCATTTAGTTTGAAAGAAAAAACTTTATAAACAAGATAAATAAGAATAGCAATAAGAATTATATATAAAATTTCACCTACAGGTATATTTATATTAGAATATATATATGAATTTATTTCGAGAATATTATTGTATAAATAATATGAATAATAATCATCAATGATTGATGGATTATTTTTAATGAAATTAATTAATAGTATTTGAGGTATTAGAGCAAGAGCAAAAATACTTTTTAATTTCATTATTTTATGTCGACTAATTCAACTTCAAAAATTAATGTTGCATTCGGGGGAATA
>Ga0213866_10000426_pt1 | contig 34179 bp, 32 predicted proteins | sample PICome_11_FD_160079 | JGI IMG/M metagenome (GOLD analysis project Ga0213866, IMG submission 160079) | Coastal seawater microbial communities near Pivers Island, North Carolina, United States - PICO284 | ecosystem: Environmental > Aquatic > Marine > Coastal | place: USA: North Carolina... | reverse complement strand
TTCCTCTTTTGTAGAATGGGAGGAGAACCGGCCTTGTGCTGACCGAATGGGGAAGAACGGGGACTCATTGATTAAGCCTGTGGACGCTGGCTGAGAATGTAGCTTTGGCAAATTTCGAAGTAGGAAACCATGGAGCCGAGATCAATCCATTCGTTCCATCCATGCAAGTTTCTCACACAAGGCCTAGAGAGTAGTACTGGAATTCCCTGCGCACAGAAGAACCTGCCATCACTTCCATCCGAGGAACGTATAAACCGCGTTGGCATCGAGGTCACTTCTTTAGTAATTTGAACATCCGGCGACAGGCGCGTTGGTTCGCCAATCACAACCGGCTCGGCGCTCACACCCCGCCCCAATAATCCCTCAATTTCCTCAAGAACCTGCCGACTTGTCATCGGCGGAATAAATCGAATATCAAGCACTACGAAAGAAAGCCGATCCGAGTCGGCGGCGTGACAAGTAATGCGCCACTCGTTGAGGAAAATGTATATGCAGGGTCGCCGCAAGGGTGGACTACTCCCACGATGCGGAGATTTTTTTTGTAGGGATTGAGTTTGGCATCCAGGTCACGCAATATCGAGCCGATGAGCGCGAAGGAAAATTTGAGGGAAATGTTGCTGGAGAAGTCGGTACGAACAGGTGATTTTACCTTGGCTTCCGGGAAGAAGAGCGATCTCTATGTCGATTGTCGGCTGACCGCTTTGGACAACCGGGGAGCGGGTTGGATTGGCGAAGTGGGTTGGGAATTGGTAAAGGGAAGGCTTGAGGCGGAGAATTTCGAAATCGATGCGATAGGCGGAATGACGATGGGAGCGGATCCCATCTCTCTGGTAGTGGGCATGGCAAGCGCCGGGGATGAGAATGCCTTGCAGGTTTTCAATATCCGCAAGGAACCGAAAGGCTATGGTCGGGGTAAGCAGATCGAAGGGAATTTCAAAGAAGGCGACAAAGTGGTGGTGGTTGACGATGTCATCACGACCGGCGGGTCCACCTTGAAGGCGATCGAGGCCATTCGTGCAGCGGGTGGCGAGGTCATCTTTTGCCTGGTGCTGGTGGACCGGGAAGAGGGCGGACGAGCCGCCATTGAGGCCGAAGGAGTGCCTGTCGTAAGCATCTTCACGCGCCGGGAGCTTTTGAGTTCTTAAAGGCTGTCTCGTTCCTGTCAGTCAGATCACTTGAGGCAGAAGGTTCAGACAGGTTTTTGAGGCTTAACCTTCACGATGTTCCTTCTTTCAGCCCAAGTTTGGAGCAGCCTGAAACTTCCCTCTTAGATCGCAGTCCGGATAATCGTCCGGGTTGAGATCAGAGCTGTGGCCCGGTGGACAATTTGGCGGGGAGATCAGCAGAGGAACTCAACGCCTGCGTAGCCGAAGCCGGGACCATTAAGGGTGCTCAGGTCGAGGATGCCGTTGCGGCGTCGATACAAGCCCGGATGCACCTTAAGGAACTCGGACGAGGCCTCGGGGTAGAACTGCATGCTGTTACTCTCGACTCCGCAGATGGTGCCAGCATATGCGGCGAGGAGGACGTGGGGCACCTGCGCAAGCCTGGGGTTAGTGAGGTCCTGAACCATGAGGGTCATGCCATGCTCTTTGGCCCAGCATAAACTGAGGAGGGCTCCGGTGAGCGTTTTACAGGTTTTCAATGCGACACTGGTCCAGCCCAGTTCACGGCCCAGCCGAACGAAGCGCCAGTCATGCGCACTCTCATCCATGAATAGTGGCTTTCGCTCACTGACGGAATGAACGTCGATTTGGTTGGCCTCGAGATCGTATGGGAAAGGCTGCTCGACGTAAACGATGCGGTCAAAAATTTCGCGATAATCGGCGGCGATGCGATCGAGAATTTCATTCACGTAGGCGGGATCGGTCACCATGCAATTGAAGTCGGTGGTGAGGTGAGTGACGCCTTCTTCAAGGGCAATTTGACCAATCTCGACGAGACGCTGGAAATCCCACTCGAGGTCGTTGCCACGGAGTTTGATTTTGAGGCACTGTAAACCATCTCGCCGGATCCAATCGCGGAGGAGAACGGGATAACCATCGTCCGGTTCGTCGCAGGTGAGTTCGGATTCCTTGATGGGATCGAGCCCGCCGACAAGGTGCCAAACGGGCTGGGTCATGGTAGGTTCGACGAGGTAATCGGCGGGGTATTTTCCGATAAATTGATCGGCTGGTTCGAGGAAGTGACTCAGTTCGTGGTCGCCGAGCCATTGCTTGTCTAGGCACTCGAAGGCCCCCACGTTGTGAAGTTTCCCAAAGGCATCATAAAGGGCGAGGTCGAAGGCGGAGAGGCAGACGAGGGCGGCGAGGTGTGGCATTTGAGCGTTCGCTTTGCGGCCGGCGTTTTCCTCGCGGAGACGGCCATGCAGGCGGTTCTCAATGTAGCGATGGCCAATGACGAAGGGGTGGCCTTCGCCAAGGTGCGACTCGAGATCACCGCGCAGTTTTTCGCAAAACTCCTGCAAGCGTTCCTCGCGTTCCCGGTAGCCGAGCGAGGAAGGCCAGACCCAAGCGACACTGAGCGGGGTCTCAGCCCAACCGGTTGCGCTTCGGCCCGAGTCATCGGCTTCGATCGCGACGCGCGCGCAGCGGACTTCGGTCAATGTTTGATCGCCAAACTTGAGGGGAACCCGGGTGACGACGGGGACAAAGGAGAGCGAGATACGGGCGACTTTCATGGTCGGTCAACAGGTTGACCGGCCCAACTGCGAATATCAATCCTTGTTCGGAACTCCGGTGAGGGTTTTGGCGACATTCCGGCAGATGCGAAGGAAGTCTTCCTCGATCATGTTGAGTTGGCGGCCTTCGTGACAGACGAGACCCCAGGAGCGACGGCGGGTAGCGATTCCGAGCGGGATCGCGACAAGCTCGCCGTCATCAATTTCATTCTGCGCAACCCAAGGAGCCACAATTCCGACGCCGACGCCGACTTTGGCCATTTCCTTGATCGCCCCCATATCGCCGAGGCTGAGGCTGGGGCGGAGGCGAACTCCGGCGTCTTCAAACGAGGACTTGAGGAAGCGATAGGTCTCGCTGGAGCGTGCGTAAACGAGGAAGGATTCTTTGCCGACTTCCTCGGCGGCCACGGATCCGGCTTTAGCCCACGGATGATCGGGGGCAACCACAAAGATGAGCTCATCCTCAAAGATGGGATCAAAGCGGGCCCAGGTTGGCTCGCGGCCGTTCATGCCAAGGACAAGATCGATCTCACTCCGGTCCAGACTCTCGATCAACTCCGAGGTGTCGCCGGACTCGATATGGATTTCGGCTCGAGGATAAAGCTCCCGGAATTCTTGCATGACTGCGGGCAGCAGGTAGGTGCAGAGCGTATGGGTGGCTCCAACCCGCAATCTTCCTTGGCCCCAGCGCTTGAGAAGGCCCAATTCCTCTTGGGCTTTCTCCAGTTCGCTGATCGCAGCCCTGAAGCGGCGTAACAAAATGGTGCCGTTTTGGGAAAGCGCGACTCTTTTGCCAGCCCGCTCGACCAACTTGGAGTCGAGTTGGGTTTCAAGCGCGCGAATGGAGTGGCTAACTGCTGATTGCGTGACTCCCAGCCTTTCGGCGGCCTTGGTAAAACTCTCAGTCTCAGCCACTGCCACCAGCGACCTCACCTGCCTTAAATCTGGAAGCTCCATCATCTGTGAATAAGATGAGCAGAGCGCATACCAACTCTGTTTTCTTTAGATGATTGGCACCGCCCTTGCGTCCGCAATCACTTCGTCATCGACATAGGTCTCTTCCAAAATTGCGGAGCACCAATCGTGATTCTTGCTCAGAAACTCCAAGATACGATAGCTCATCACTTGCTGGAGCGGCAGCTCGGACCAAATCAATTCACTCAAACGACGCCAATCGTCCGCATTGAGGAGCGAAGGCTTTGAAAGAGACGCGATCGTGTCCTCCGACAAGAGAAAACAGCGGTTAAAGTCGGGCGACTTCGGAACCGGTGGTGGTTCGTAAATTGCGAGTGGGACCCCTTTCACACCGCTGAGCTCACAGGTCGATTTGGCCCACCTTGCAAGGTCCTTGCCAAAGCTCTGCAAAATCCCAAGACGTACCCGATTCTCTTCGTATCCCCTGCCCATGGTTTCCTGAAAACGGTGTCGCGCTCTTCGCTGAAAACAATCTCTTTTTGTCATCAGCCCAGCCTATCCAACGGAACAACCCCGCATTAGACGAGTTCTCGTTCAACCTCTATACTGCCCTGCCATCACACGCAATCGATGAGAAAAAGCACTTCAAGACTCCGACACTTGCATGCGCTGGCGGCGGTCCTTTTTACATGGGCTCCGTCCGCGCATGCGGAGGAAACGATCCTGCAATACTTCGGCACCAGCTGGGAAGGATTCAAAAAGCGCGTCCCCGAGGTCGTTGAAGCCGAATAATCCTCGCTTTTGCTCCCACCACTATTCAAGTTAGCTTCCGGAATTTTCTCGGTGGGCTTCGATACCCTCGACCGTTTTGACCTCGGCGACATCGATCAATCAGGCCGCCTATCGACAAGCGGTCCCAGACCAAGATCCGCGCGATTTTGCGACGCAATTTGGGGCCTTCACCCATCCCGAGGATCGCCTCGGCTAGGTCAGCAATGCCAGGCTAGCAAAGGCACACTTTGCCCACTATCCGAAGCAAGTGTTGCGTGAAAAGGCACAAATCGTGGCAGGGATGCCCATCATTCACCGGGGAAACCTTTCTTATTACCGCTTTGTTGCAAAATTTGAGGACGGGAGTCGGCGACTCCTTTCCATTATCAATGGTCTCAAGATCGACCGGGATTGTTTCGCACGCTACGCCATTGCCTCTTGGGAGGATCTTTCTGCGGCCAAGGTCCCTCAAACCGAGATCCGGGTCTTCGCGAAAAAAGGTTCAAACGATCTTGATTACGGGGAGCACGTCAAATGGACCCCCTATGCACTATCCAGCACTTATACCACTGAGATTTTTTTACACCTACCTTAAGAATGGCTCGGAACAGTACTTCAAGGTTCGATCGATTCTGGAATCGACCGACCGAAATCAAAAGTCATCACGCCCGACCGCGCGCCTTTCTCCGCTGCGAAGTAGATTTTTGAATCAGTTTGGAAGTTACACCTTTTCGAAGACCCCGTTGCTTTCACGAGAAGCGCTCCTTCAGGAGAAGGGATATCTTCTGGAGCTTGCTCAAACGATATCGCCGGTCAAAGACGCGGAAGTTGTCGGCGCGCATTTGCTTAAGCAAGGTGTGATAAATGCGGTGCATCACCCGGGGGGCCAGCAGCGCCTTATAATCCTCGGCGGGAAGAAGCTCCGTGGCCTTGGCGTAAAATTCTTCGCAACGATCCGCCTGGTAATTCATAAACGCGATAAAGCGGCCATCATACACTCGCCCGATGAGATCACGCTCGGTGTATTGGAAGCGGCCCAAGTCATGAAGCGGCACGTAGATGCGCGCGCCGTTTGAAAGGTCCTCGCTAATATCGCGGAGGATGTTGGTGAGCTGGAGAGCGTGGCCCAGGGCGACCGCGTATTCGTGGGAGCGTTTGGCGTCCGCTGCGAAGAGCGGGAGGCAAACCAACCCCACCGAGGAAGCAACGCGAAAGGTGTATTCCTGCAAATCCTCCCAGGTATTGAACCGCTGCGGGTACAGATCCATCTGGCAGCCTTCGATCACATTGGTGAAATATTCTGAGGAAATCTTGTAGAGATCTCGTACTTTAAGAATCCCACTTTGGAGGTCGACCAGTCCAAGATCCGGATTGGTGGTATCATTGGCGAAGACCTCTTTCCAACCCGCGAGACCTTTCTTCTTTTCTGTGACGGGCAATTCAAGGTCATCGGCAAGATCATCAATGACCCGGCAAAAGGCGTAAAAGCTTACGAGATGCTGTCTTCGGTCCGCCGGAACACAACGCAACGCAAAAGCAAGATTCGACTTCGCCTTGCGAGTGATCTCGGCAGCAGTGGGATCCGACGACATCGACGCTACTTAATGAGTCCCCAGTGACCGCTGTTGAAGGGCCAAAGCGAAATGAAAGCAGGACCGACCAGGTTGTACTGTTTCACACTGCCCCAATACCGGGAATCGAGACTGTCCGTCGAATTGTCACCCAAAGCAAAGAACTCGCGATAGTTATTCCCTTTTTTGGGGTCGTCATCAAGGGTCACGGTGTAACTTGGGTCTGAAAACCCAGTCTTCTGACCCCGGCCATCTGCGCGCCGCGGCGGGTTGGTGTAACCGGTGTAATCATAGCCTTTGGAATCGGGCTTCTGACTCATGACCCGCAGCAAGGTCTCCTCGATGGCTTTATCTCCGTTGATGTAGAGATTCGGCTGATCAATTTGGATGGTATCGCCCGGCAGGCCTACAAGCCGTTTGATATAGTGATCTCCCTTGGATTGACTCGACATATCTTCAGGGCCATTGGTATCGATGTCCCGCGTATCGAAGACAAAAGATTCGCCGCGCTTCGGTTGGCGGAAATGGTAGGAAACCTTATCCACCAGGACGAGGTCTCCGGAGGTGAGATAACCCTGGAAAATGGGGGCACCCTTCTCAAAGTGCGGTGTGATGCCATTCGCCTTGCGACGGAGGGCTTCGGAGATTGTAGGGATCCCTGCGGCTTCATTCAGCGGGCAACCGATTGTTTCGCTGGTGCCATCATCAAAGGTGATCTTGGTTCTCGAGAAAAGGAAGAAGCTGGAGTCCTTAATCGATATGATGTTCAGGTCTTTTTCGGCCATGACATTTTCATAGGACCGCCCGGACATGGCAAAATCGAAAACCTGCTTGCCGAACCATGGAGTGTCCCAGCCGTCTTCTTCATGTTTGGCCGTCGCTACAATGCCATTCAGCGAGGGCTGCATCGAGCCGGTGGGAATACGGAATGGCTGGAGGAAATAAGCGCGGATGCCAAGGGCCACCACAATCGCCACCCAAAAAACCTCGATGTTTTCCTGGATCCAATCCGGCTGGCGGTAGTGGGCCAGAGATTTCTCACAGGTGTTCCGGAGCTGCTTCGAGGCCTCCTTGACTGCATCGAGATCCTTGGCCTTGACCGCGTCCTTGAGATCGACCCTCCGGGATTCTATTTCATCAATGCGGTCCGGAGCGAGGAGATCCCGCTTGTAGTGAAGAAACTTCTTGGCACCCTTCAAGAGAAGGAGCGCTTCTTTTTTCCAACGTCGCTTAAACACGGGTGCAGGGTGGCCACGGGACTTTCATCTTTCAAGCTGGAAAGCGATCAGCAGGATTTGGCCTTTCGCTTTCGGCCGAAAAACCGTAACTCCCGCGCATGAGAATTTTGACGGGCCTCCAGCCAAGCGGGAAACTTCACGTGGGGAACTACTTCGGCGCCATCAAGCCCGCCATCGATGCGCAGGGCGAGGGCGACGGGTATTACTTCATCGCGGATTACCACGCCATGACCACCACCCACGATGCCAGCGAACTCCGGGAGAACGTTCGAAATGTAGCAATCGACTTTCTGGCGTGTGGTTTCAACCCGTCCAAAGGGGTCTTTTTTAAGCAGAGCTCCGTTCCCGAAGTCAACGAACTATCCTGGATTCTCTCCACTGTCTGCCCGATGGGCCTCCTCGAGCGTTGTCATTCTTATAAAGACAAAATCGCGAGAGGGATCTCGGCCAATCACGCTCTTTTCGCCTACCCCGCCCTTATGGCGGCGGATATTCTTCTTTACGATTCCAATGTGGTGCCGGTCGGCGAAGACCAGAAACAACACCTGGAAGTCACCCGCGATTTAGTAGGAAAAATAAATGACCAGTATGGTGAAGGCACTCTCGTGATGCCCAAAGCCCGCATTCGCGATGACGTTGCCAAGGTGCCCGGACTCGACGGCGAGAAAATGAGCAAGAGCTACAAAAACACCCTGCCAATCTTTGGCGACGAGAAGCCCACCAAAAAACTGATCATGCGAATCAAGACGGATTCCGCAGCGGTGGAGGATTCAAAGTCGACCGATAACTCGACCATCCTCGCGCTTTATCAACTCTTTGCCAATGAAACTGAATACGGCCGGATGATTTCCGACTATGAGAACGGAGGCTGCGGATATGGCGACTTCAAAAAGCGCCTCGCCGAAGCTTACTGGGACTACTTTGCTCCCATGCGGGCACGGCGCGAGGAGTTGGTGGCCAATCCGGATGAAGTGGACGCCGTTCTAAAAGCCGGAGCCGAGAAAGCCCGAGAGGAAGCCGCCAAGGTCCTCGATCGAGTACGGAAAGCTGTGGGACTTCTTTAAAGTCCAGGATCCACAATATCACTCCCCCTTCTGATAAAGGACGCCATCCTTGGCGGCTTCTTCCTCGAGCGCCTTCTTCGCCTTCTCATAAGTCATGCGATCGCTCTCCAGGGTGCCGTCGTCAGCAACCCCGGGTGTGACCAAATTCATCTCCGATTGTAATCGGGCCAACTTAAGAGCTGTCGCAACGGCTTCGGCATATCGTGTTGCGGTATCCTCATCCTGATCCCTTACAATGACCCGGATCACCTTGAGTTCAGGGTCAAGTTCCAGCCGGGTGGCCTCATCCAGCGTCGCCAGATCGGTTCCCGCTTCACTCGCAGCGCCCTCCAAAAAAACCTCTTCTGAAACCAATGCCATTTCGCGCTCCCAATCGATCGACTCCTCGAGGCCCAAGAGGGAAATCTCCACTTCCCTGCTCACCTCGGCCCAAGTCGCGTGAACACGCTCCTCTTCGCTACAGGAAGCAAGCCACACCGTTGCAGCACAGGTCACCAGCGCCTTTAAGCCTTTACTCATGTCCGTCATCCGGAGTCACGCCGAGCACGATATTGAACTCGGCACTCAACTCGCCCACCTTGGAATTCGGGATAGGTTTGAATTGCACCATCAAGTGCTTGGCTGGCTCGCCCATGCGTTTCAAAAGTCCATCTTTGGCGTTCCCTTTGTCACCATCGATAAAGCACTGAGTCGTGAGGGCGCGCTTGTTTTTGCGATAGACGGCAACGTGAATGTGCGGCGTGCGCGGACCATAAGGAACCGGCTTAATCGTGCGAAAATAATACCGGCCGTCCCGCGCAGTCATGAAGCGGCCAAAGCCCTGGAAATGATCATCCCGCTTCGGCCCGGTGAGACCGCCATCGCGGGAGTGAATGTAGGCTCCCTTGTTATCGACCTGCCAAATTTCGACGCGCGCATTTGGAATGGGGTTCCCTTTCACATCAGTCACCCTGCCATGGAGGTGGGTAATGGCCCCCACTCCCGGCGTAATCGTGTCATTGATCCGGACGAGATCATTGTCAGTGTCCAGAGGAAGTTTGTCCGGGTAAAACGGACCCTCGGTCATTGCAGGCGTAATCGTCATAGCGTCGGCAAACGCTCCGGGCACCGTAAACAAGGCGGCAGAACCAAGAGCGGCACGGCGGAGGAAATCGCGGCGATAACAATCGGGACAGGAATGGTTTTTCATAATTTGAGATTGAACGAATGAGGGCTTTGAGACCAGCAGAATCACGCTAGTCTATCACCGTGATCAAGGTCAGCAATCTCGATGTCAATTTTGAGACTCCCGGCGAAATCGTGGAAGTCCTCAAAGGGCTGGATTTTTCAGTCGAAAAAGGTGCGGCGGCCGCCGTGGTCGGGCCTTCGGGGAGTGGCAAAACCACCCTGCTCAATATTCTGGGGGCCCTTCTCCCCCCCACCAAGGGCTCGGTCGAGATCGGCGGACAAGACATCGCAAAGTTTAAGGAGAAGGAAGCCGCCCGCTTTCGGAATCAGGAAGTGGGCTTCGTTTTCCAGCAACACCACCTCCTTCCCCAGCTCACCGTTATGGAAAATGTCCTCACGCCACGGCTCGCCGGCGGATGGAAGGAAAGCGAACAAGAAACTCGCAAACGAGCGGCCAAACTCCTGGAACGGGTCGGCTTGTGCCACCGTAGGAACCACCGCCCGGGCGAACTCTCCGGCGGCGAAAAACAGCGTACCGCCCTAGCCAGAGCCTTAATCAACCAACCCCACGTGGTCCTTGCCGACGAACCAACCGGAGCGCTCGACGGAGAAACCGGTAGCAAAGTTGCCGACCTTCTCCTGGAAATCCAAAAGGAAGACGGCGTCACTTTGGTCGTCGTCACTCACGATCTTGATCTCGCAAAGCGAGTCGGCGGGGTCTTCGATCTTGGGAAGTGAGTCCCATTGTCGCCTTTACGGGCTCAACTTGCCATCGACGGCCTCTCAGGCGGGGCCGAAGTGAATGCCGAGGGCTTGGCTGAATTGCATCAGCTTCTTTTTTTCCCTCGGATCAATGAGAACGAGGGAGATGCCTTTTTTACCGGCGCGGGCGGTGCGTCCGCTGCGGTGGGTGTAGTAGTCGATTTGCTCAGGAAGTTGATGATGAACGACGAAGGCCAGGTCTTCGACATCGATTCCGCGGGCCGCGACGTCGGTGGCGACCAGGAACTGGCTGCGCTCTTTTTTGAAGGCGCGCATGACCTTATCGCGTTCGAGCTGGGTGAGGTCGCCCTGCAAGACTCCGACAGAGTGGCCGCGGTTGGCGAGTTTTTTACCAAGAATGTCAGCTCCATCGCGGGTGCGGGTAAAGATGAGGCCGCGCAGAGAACCCTGTCGGTGAAGGAATTCATCGATGAAGTCGGTCTTGTCATCCTTGACGCAGACGGCGAAACGATGGTCGATGTTGCGGTTGACGACGTTCCGGGTGTCAATCTTGACCGTTTTGGGATCGGGCGACATGCAGAATTTGATGAGTTCATCGAGCGCCCGCGGGAAGGTGGCAGAGAAAAGCCAGGTGGCTTTGCGATTGACGCTGATTTCTATCGCAGAGCGGATCTGGTCTTTGAAGCCCATGGAGAGCATTTCATCGGCTTCATCAAGAATGAGATATTGGACATGATCGAGGGAGACTGCCTTGCGTTTGAGAAGGTCGTAAAGTCTTCCGGGTGTTGCGACGAGAATGTGGGTGGGACGCTGGAGGCGGGAAACCTGAACATCGATCTTATCCCCGCCGGCTGCGACTTCGAGGAAGATCCGCTGGTCGGCATACTTGGTGAACTTGAAGAGGGCTTTATGGATTTGTTTGGCGAGTTCGCGGGTGGGAGCGAGGATGAGGCCCTGAATCTGCTTCTTTCCGCGATCGATCTTACTTAGCAGGGGGAGGCCAAAAGCGGCGGTTTTCCCGGTGCCGGTCTGGGCCTGCGCCACGAAGTCATGCCCGCGCTCGAGGAGGTAGGGGATCGATTGGGACTGCACCGGTGTGGGTTTTCGAATGCCGAGTTCTTCGAGGCCTTTGATGAACTCGGCGGAGATGCCGAGAGATTTGAAATCGCTCACGAAACGAGGGTGTAGCCGTTGGAAGGGGGAAAGCCAAGCATGAGAGCGGGAAGATCTTGAAAAAGGTGCGGGGGAGTGGGCGTAGGGTTGCGCCATGCGCGTTCTCCTCATTTTAAGTTTTTCGGTCGCGGCCCTTTGCGCGGAAAACACGGTAAAGGTCATCATTTTAGCGGGTCAATCGAACATGGAGGGGAAGGCGAAGAACAAATTGCTGGAATACCAGGCGAAAGCTCCAAAGACCAAGGAGCACTTCGCGCACCTCCGAAAGGATGGGGGGTGGATCGAGCGCGAAGATGTCATGATCAAGTATCTCAACCGTCACGGAAAGCTCACGATCGGATATGGATCGCGTGAACGCACCGGGGTGGAGCTTCAGCTGGGGCACACTTTGGGGGATCATTATGAGGAGCCGGTTCTTCTGATTAAGGCGGCTTGGGGCGGTCATTCGCTTTACCAAAAATTTCGTTCGCCGTCGTCCGGATTACCACCGGGCGAAAAGCTGGCCGGGGAGTTGGAGAAAGCCCGGGAGCGGACAAAGAAGAAGAACGAGAAGCGCAAGAAGAACGATCCACTGCCCACGATGGAAGACATCAAGGCCGGATACGGAGTTTCTTGGCGTGAAATGTTGAAAGAAGTACGAGGAACACTTGAGAACTACGAAACGCTTTTTCCTTCGTTGAAAGGGGCCACTCCGGAGATCACGGGCTTCGTATGGTTTCAGGGTTGGAACGACCAATACAACGGAGCGGAAATCGAGTATGCTTCCAACATGGAGCACTTCATCAAAGACGTGCGAAAGGAATTCGAATCGCCGGAATTGCCCTTTGTAATTGGAATGATGGGACAGAATGGTTCAAAGGAAGCAAAGGGTGCAATGAAGGTGATTCAAGACGCACAGATGGCGATGGAGAAGTTGCCCAAGGTCAAAGCGGTGCGAACGGATGTCCTCATCGACAAAGCTGCCGAAGCCCTTTATCCAACCTGGAGAGAGAACATTCCCGAGTGGGAGAAGGTTGGTTCGGACCATGGTTATCATTACCTGGGCAGCGCGATTTGGTTGAACCGGATAGGGAAGAGTTTTGCCGAAGCTCTGCTGGAATTGGAGTAGCAGAAAACAATTACTATCGGTAGGCCTCAGTCATTTCACTGAGCGATTTGATGTTGCTGCTGGCTCATTTCATCATCTTTGGATCAGCGGTTGCAGAGTAAGCAGCTTCGCTACAGACTATTCCTTGGAGCTGGTCGTCAAATCGAGGCAGACCACTTCACCTTGATTGGTCCGGGCGAAGAGTTTGCCTTCTCCAATCGCAAGAGGTGCCCAGCAGAGTTTCTTGGAAATCTCCTCGAAAAACTGATGGCGTCCGGATTCGGTGAAGTCTTTTTCACCGGCTTTGCCGAAGACTACCATGCCGGTCTCGGTGAGGACCACGGTGGTTTCGCCAATCTTTGCGGTTGAGCCACGCGTACCCGGGAGGGAATGTTTCCAGAGGATATCGCCACTTTTGAAGTCCATACGGTAAAGTTCGGTATTATAGCGCTTGTCGCCAAAGCAGCCGATCAGGTCATCGCCCTCGACGAAGCAATTTTGAAAGATCATGGGAAGATCCCGGTTGCGGTGGACGATTTCCGGTTTGGGCTTGGAAACATCGATTACTGCGTAGCCCATATTGTATCCGGAAGAAATATGGACGAGATTGCCGAGGACCTGCGGATTGGAGGCATTGACATCGTAAGGGGTACGCCACTCGTATTCGTAAAGGACCTTGCCATTGGCTGATAGATCGTATCCCACCACGGAGCGGCCGTGAAAGACTACCGCAGCATCCTTGCCTTTGTGTTGGTAAAAAACAGGCGCGGCGTAACCAGGACGAGCTCCGTTGGATGAGCTCCAGACTGTTTTACCGGTTTTCTTGTTTAAGGCGACCATTGCCCCCTTCTTCGAACAAGGGAGGCAAAGGAGCACATCACCATAGACAACGGGCGACGACGAATACCCCCAAGTTGGCATGTTACCCGAGAGGTCGTCCTTGTATTTAACGATCCACTTTTCGTCACCGGTCGCTGCATCGTAGCAAGAAAGACGGCCCGATTTGGAAAGATTGTAAACGAGACCTTCATCAATGATCGGGGTGGCTCCGGGTCCACCATCATAAAATTTAGGGGCAAGCTTCTCGGAATAAGTCTTTTTCCAGACGACCTCACCACTTTTAGCATCGAAGCACCAAAGCGTATCGCGATCTTCGTTATTACCCACGGTGTAAGCTCTTCCATCGGCAATAGTGAAGCTTGAGCAGCCTCGGCCTACCTTTGCCTTCCAGAGGACCTTAGGACCGTTCTTCTGGACAGTGGTAAGTATTTCGCCCTTGGCGGTGCCATTGCCATTGGGTCCCAAATAGGATGACCAGACAGATCCCCAGGTCACGAAGGTTAAACTAAAAAACAAGATGAAAATTTTCACTCCGGAGCTATAGCTTAGAAAGGCGCTAATGCCAAACATCGGTTTTCGAGTGCATTGTTTTTCTCGGTCTTCAGGGAAGTGAATAGATCATTTTTAATTTCGTCTTCTTCTTCTTAGTGGGAATAAACCATTCAAATCCCTGTTCCACCGCTTTTCTATGCGGGTTCCACGAATGGAATAACTCGTGAGCACAAGCGTGAGCAGGGTCCAGCGAATGGAAGAATTTTGGGAATTTCCTATTTTGATCCCTACTGCCAAGATCTTGTTCACACCCTGTTGGGCGTAATTTACAGTAGCTGATGATGAAGATTACCGAACATGAAAAGTGGATTCGAGTGGCCTTGGAAGAAGGGCGTAAGGGAATCGGACTCACTGCGCCCAATCCACCTGTGGGAGCGGTGGTGGTCAAGGACGGTGCCGAGCTAGCCCGTGGTTGGCATCGTAGGGCGGGGACTCCGCACGCTGAACGTGATGCCTTGTCCAAAATTTCAGAGTATGAGGCCAGAGGCGCAACGGCTTATGTGACGCTGGAACCATGCAGCACGCAGGGGCGTACGGGGGCTTGCACGGAAGCCTTGATCGCAGCTGGCGTGGCAAAAGTGGTTTATGGTGCGTCCGATCCCAATCCTTCTCACGTCGGAGGGGCGGTTGAGATTCTTGAAGCAGCAGGCATCGAGGTGGTCAAGGGAGTCCTTGAGGAAAAATGCCTGGAATTGGTTCGGGGATTCTCGATGGTTCAATCTGAAGGACGACCTTGGGTAATTGCCAAAACCGCGATGTCTCTGGATGGTCGAATTACGCGCCCGCCCGGGGAAGGACAGTGGCTGAGTGGTCCTTTGGCTCGCCAAGAAGTCCAGCGGTTGCGCGTGGAGGCGGACGCCATTCTGACCTCGGGTGAGACGGTGAGGCGGGATGACCCGGCGCTGACTCTGCGGGGACCGGGAATTCCACCCGGTAAAATGCAACCCTGGCGGGTGGTGATGACCCGACAGGAATTGCTCCGGAAAAGGTATCAGCTATTTGAGGATGAGTGGAAAAACCGGACTTTGGTTTTTAAGAATCAATTAAAGTACGATATTTTACGTACTTTAGCGAATGAACACGAAGTGAACACGGTGTTGCTCGAGGCAGGCGGCTCCTTGCTGGGTTCTTTTCTCGATGAGGGACTGATCGATGAATGGGTCATCTACCTGACACCAATGGTGACGGGAGGCCCAACGGCAGCGGTGGGAGGGGAGGGGAGTGAGACCCTACAAGAGCGCATAAACCTGAAAAATGTAAGGATTCACGAATTAGGTCGCGACCTCTGTGCGCGTGGCTTGGTTAATCGTGTTTATGTAAAACCTCTTGAACGATAGTTGATTAACCAAACATCTGGGTCCAGTGACTAGCGTAGCGACCAAGGCCAATTCGTTTGTGGGATACCTTGAACATGTTTTTATGGTGGCCAGGTGAGTAGAACCAACCTTTGTTGGCTGATGTAGGTGAGCTCGACCCCATGTAGATATTTTCTCCGCTTGCTTTGGTGCCTTCGTTGGCAGCCCGTTCCCAGGGGGTTTTCTTGCCAGGAATAGGGGACTCGTGTGAAAAGAAGTTATTTTTGGCCATGTCGTCGGAATGACCTCGGCTGGCATCGCAAAGCTTTGAATCAATCAAAAGAGCATTGAGACCGAGTAGGAGACGCCATTCGTTGACTTCGCGAACCCCTTTTCGCTCGTCTGGGGGAATGTTCTCTTTTTTGGCAACCTTGTCGTTTTCTTTGATGATACGAAGGCCTTCGCGGGGGAGCCCGGCAAACGTGGCAATTGTCTCTTTTTCGGTGGAGAGAATGTTGGTTTCTGCTTTTTCTTCGTCATGGAGAACTGCGGTGTCGACGATGGCGTCGCGGAATTTTGCGAGGGCTAGGACGATCTTGCGCTGTTGGCCCAAGGCAGCTGGAGCGGTGGCGAAGATCTGACTGGTATCCGGCATGATAAGCTTTTTCAAAGCTTCGATCGCGGGCATGCTTTTCGTTTTGAGAAGAGGTTTCATGGCGTTTTCACCAAGTTGATATACCATCATGAAATCCTTACGATGCTGGCGGATTTTTCGATTCACCTCTGTCTTGGCCTCTCCTGTGAATTGGCTCTTTACGAAGTTATTGTGATCTTCGAGGTAGCGGTCCCGGAGTTGCGGCCACGTGTGATCGAACTCTTTAAGAAGCGGGATAAGTTCCTTGTTTTCTAGATGCTCCAAATCGGAAACGAGATCACCAAATCCCTTATCACTTTCTATGATATTTTGAAGACGAACCAAGATTTCGTTCGTGGTGAGCGTCCCCGCTTTGATTTGGATCAAAGTGAGCAGCGGTAAAAGAAGAAAAAGGAGTTTCATGATCGTCTCGAAGGCGGGGGATGGTAACGTTGACAAGGCTGTTTGTCTTTGAAAAAAGAAGGCTCCCTTCTTTAGAAGAGTGCCTTGGTCCTTTAGTAAAACAGACGCCACCTTAGCGGCAGCGTTGTTATTGGTAGCGTTGACGCCCGATGGTTTGTCCCGTGGAGCTGAAGATGGAAAAGCCGCTGGTAAAAAAAGCCTGCGATACCTTCCAGGATGCCTTAGGCCCTGATGACAAACCAGTTGAAGGAAGTGATATCAATAATGCTTCTTTTTCTTAAATTTTTAGACAGAACCATATTAGGATGGCGTTTAGTGTGTGTAACGCAGATTGTTGTTGCGTGTGTGCTCAGCAGCGGTTCGCCTTTCGAGGGGAGCCGCTGTTGTTATTTCTGGGTATTTTAAATCATTGATTGACAATGATTTAGCAGTAATTCAATATTACTCCGCCTGTTCTAAATCCGGGGCAACGTTTTCTCATCAGGACATTATATCAATTTGGAGACTCACTTCGCCTTGCTTGTCTTTGTGGGGAATGTTGATAGCATTCGTCCTCGCCTATGTATCGCTATCCCAAAGAATACGACGTCCTCGTTATCGGGGCCGGTCACGCCGGAGTCGAGGCTGCTCTAGCTGCTGCCCGTCTTGGAGTTTCTGTTGCCATATTAACCCAGAATCTCGACACGACCGGGCAGATGAGCTGTAACCCGGCAATCGGAGGATTGGCCAAGGGACACATGGTTCGCGAGATCGATGCCCTCGGGGGAATCATGGGAGAGAATACCGACGCGACTGCCATCCAGTGGCGGATGCTGAATGCAGGCAAAGGTCCATCAGTTCGGGCTCCGCGCGCGCAGTGCGATAAGAAGGCATATCAGTTTCGAATCAAGCGAGCCATTGAAGGAGCCGAAGGATTGGATCTCCACCAAGGGAATGTGGCAACAATCTTGGTTGAGAATGATGAAGTGAAAGGGGCGCAAACGTCTCTCCAAATGGAACTTCGCGCTAAAACGGTGATTCTCTCGGCAGGAACCTTCATGCGGGGTCTCATGCATGTGGGCTTGAAGAACGAGAAGGGGGGGCGGATGGGGGATGCCACTTCGAATGTTTCCGAGTCCTTGAAGGAGCTTGGTTTTGAGATCGACCGGTTCAAGACGGGAACTCCCTGTCGGTTGAATGGCCGGAGTCTTGATCTAGATAAGTGTGAGAAACAAGTGGGGGATACCCCGCCTCCCTTGTTTAGCTACCATCCCGAATTGATCCGGAAGGGGGAGAACGACATCTTCACTTTGAATCATTGGGCAGATCCGAAGTTCCACGTGGAACAAATCCCATGCTGGATTACCTGGACAACTTCCAAAACCCACGATGTCATCCGGAACAACCTTGATCAATCACCTATGTATTCTGGTAAGATTGAGGGTGTCGGTCCGCGTTATTGTCCTTCTATCGAGGATAAGGTGGTACGGTTTGCTGAAAAGGAGCGCCACCAGGTCTTTTTGGAGCCAGAAGGGCGACACACTCTGGAATATTACGTGAATGGCGTTTCGACTTCGCTTCCCTACGAGGTGCAACTTGAATTCCTTCGTGCGATCCCAGGACTTGAGAAATGCGAGATCATCCGCCCTGGCTATGCGGTGGAGTATGATTACTGCCCGCCAACCCAGCTAAAACCGACTCTGGAGACCAAGACGGTATCGGGTCTTTTTTTTGCGGGTCAGATCAACGGGACTTCCGGATATGAGGAAGCGGCTGGTCAGGGTCTTCTCGCTGGCGCTAATGCTGCTCTCAAGGTGAAAGGAGAAGGGGACCTCGTGCTGGGACGTGATGAAGGTTATCTTGGAGTGATGGTTGATGACCTCGTCACCAAGGGTTGCACCGAGCCTTACCGTATGTTTACTAGTCGCGCCGAATACCGCCTCTTGCTTCGTCAGGATAACGCTGATGAACGACTCAGCCCGATTGCTTCGAGGCTGGGACTTTTGAGAGGTGAGCATGCCGATCGTTTCGCACATAAACTCTCCTGTCTCACGGAAGCCCGTGCGTTCATCCGGAAAATAAGCTATGAACGGATCAAACTAGATCATTGGTTTCGCCAGGGTGGCCATGGCTGGCAGGATCTGCCATCTGAGATCCGCGAAAAGTTCCACGTGGAACTTTGGCCCATTCTTGAAGCTGATTTTAAGTATGAGGGCCATATCACCCGCCAACAACAGGAGGTGGATCGCTTTAAAAAACAGGAGTCCGCGCTTATTCCGGTGGATATGGATTATCAGGTGCTCTCTGGCTTGAAAGCTGAGGCCCGTCAGCGTTTCAGTGACATCCGGCCCCGTACCCTCGGGCAAGCTGCACGGATTTCAGGAATTACCCCGGCAGACGTTACCCTCCTGATGATTGCTCTGGAGAAGCGGAAGAAGGCTGCCGACCTTGAGGCATAACAAGCTTGGTCTTTCCTGCTGTTTACTGTCAGAGTTCCCTGAGTGACCACTTTGATGAATCTCTTTATCGTTCTGTTTTCTGTTTTCATCTCCGGAGCATTGGCGGAGCGTCCCAATATCCTGGTCATCCTCACGGATGATCACCGCTATGATGCCTTGGGCTTTTTGGGACATCCATTTCTGGAGACTCCCAATATGGACCGCCTCGCAGCCGAAGGGGTTCACTTTGAGAATGCCTACGTGACCACTTCGTTGTGTTCACCCAGTAGGGCTTCGATTCTCACCGGGCTCTACACTCACAACCATCGTGTCGTTGATAACTACAACCCAGTCAGCAAATTACTGACCTTCTTTCCCGAGCTCCTTCAGAAGGCTGGTTACCAAACGGCTTTCATTGGCAAGTGGCACATGGGCGACAATGAAGAGAAGCAGCGCGGCTTTGATCACTGGCTTAGCTTCAAGGGGCAGGGGGTTTATGTGCCGGATCCCGCCATGCTCAAGGCAAAGGGCCGCTTCGTCCCGCAAGCCACGAACTCAGGGTTTAATATCAACGGGCAGAAGGTTGCCCAGAAGGGCTACATCACCGATGAACTCACCGATTATGCCGAGGAGTGGCTTGCAGAAAAGGATACGGAAAAGCCCTTTCTTCTCTACGTTTCCCATAAGGGGGTGCATGCCGATTTCCTGCCGCCTGACCGCCATGCGTTTAAGTACGATAAAGTACTTATTTCGACTCCGCCCACTCCTGTATCTAATCCCGACCTCTTCACCGATCCGCCGATGTGGGTCCGTAACCAAAGCAATAGCAGGCATGGAGTGGAGTTCGCCTATTACACCGGTGTCGATATGAAGAAGTATTACCGGCGTTACTGTGAAGCTCTTCTGGCAGTCGACGATAGTCTGGGCCGTCTTCTGAAAAATCTCGAGAAAAGCGGTGAACTGGAAAATACCGTTGTGCTCTACCTCGGTGACAATGGTTTCATTTTCGGGGAGCATGGTCTCATCGACAAGCGCTGCGCGTATGATGAATCGGTTCGCATTCCCATGCTGATGCGCTATCCCAAATCGCTGAAGCCAGGAACAACTGTCGAAAAGATCGTCGCTAATATTGATGTCGCTCCCACTCTGCTAGAGGTCGCTGGTTTGAAGCCGCTGAATCAAATGGACGGGAAAAGTTTCTGGCCGCTTGCGAAAGGGGAGGGGAGTCCCAATTGGCGGCAATATCTTCTCTACGAATATTACTGGGAACAAAATTATCCACAAACCCCAACTAATCATGCCGTGATCGGAGAAGACTACAAATACATCCGTTACCACGGTGTTTGGGATCAGGATGAGCTCTACCACACCAAATCTGATCCCAGGGAGCGTAAGAACCTCTTCAACGATCCCGCCCAGGAATCGCGCGTTAAAGAAATGAACAAAGCCCTTTTTGACCTCCTGGCAGATTCGAGCGGAGAGAATATACCGCTCCTTCCGGACCGTGGGACGAAGTATTTTCATCGCAAAACCGATGGTTCCCGAGGGGCGGCTTTTCCGTCCAGCTTCCTTCGGAACGCGGGTAGGAGTGGAAAGTAAAGTATTATGCTTGGTAAAAGGGAATTTGGACCACGGAAGCAAGCTTCTGAAAGTCCAGATCGATAGTGAGAATTTCCATTTCTCTGGCAATGGCGATGGCCGCGATGAGGCAGGTGGTGTTGGTGACAAGAATCCCCGAGTCGTGACACTTGTTGTAGAGGCGAGCGGCCTCGGCATAGTCGCTGGAATTGACAGGTTCGTCAGGAAAAGCGTTGAGGGCGCTTCGGAGACGGTCGAATTGCACGGTGTAGCGAACTCCGGATAGGATTTCCTGCCGGACAGGTCCGATCATAACGGCTTTGCCCGTTTCGATTAGTTCAGTCAGAGCTTCGGTTTCCAGCGCGTCTACGGGGTTCCTACGCCGCAGGGCCAGCGACCAGACCGAAGTGTCCACGATCACTCCCATGACGACCTCCTTCCTGCGGTGTGGTCGTAGCTTTCGTCGATGTCGATCTTTCCAAAAAGACGGGTGACCTCCTTTTGTTTGCGGCGATTAATGTATTCTCTCAAGGCAGTTTCTACTGCCGCTCTTTTGCTTCGGTGATTCCCGATTTTGACTGCTTCTTCGAGTAATTCTTGTGCGATATCAAGATTAGTTGCCATGTGCAACAATATCGCACAATAAAACACACAAGAAAAACCTTATGCTCACAGAGTTTTACCCTCTACCCGGCGAATTACCAGCTGCGGCTGGAGTAAATGAATGGTTCGTCCTTTTTGGTCCCAATGACCTGGAACCAGTTCGTGTCGCCATTTATGTCGAAGCCTCCATAGACCATAGAGGTGTAAAACCAGCCATCGACTTCGACGGTTTTGGTCAAACGGTGACCGGCGGGGAGTTTTTCTGTGGCTGGAGCGCGCTAACTTCATTAGGCTTTCCTCCTAATGAATAGTTTCAAATTATCCGTGGTCATCTTTGCGCTTTTGGCCTGCGCCCTGCCGCTCCCCGCCCGTAAGCCCAACGTCATTGTCATTTTTACGGATGACCAAGGCACTGTGGATATGAATTGCTACGGCGCCAACGACTTGGTCACTCCAAATATGGACGGGCTCGCGAAGCGCGGGGTGCGTTTCACCCAGTTTTACTCGGCTGCTCCGGTTTGTTCACCATCACGGGTGGGCTTGATGACTGGCCGGACCCCGCAACATGGTGGCTTGAATGGCAACGTCCCGCTCGATTCCGTCGGGATGCCCTCGCAGCAAATCACGATTGCGGAGAAACTGAAGGAAGGAGGATACGCCACCGCGCATATTGGCAAGTGGCACCTTGGGCATCACAAAGAGACCATCCCCAACGCCCAGGGCTTTGATCATTCCTTCGGCCACCTCGTGGGTTGCATTGATAACTACTCGCATTTCTTTTACTGGAGCGGGCCCAACAAGCATGACCTTTGGCGGAACGGCAAGGAGGTCTTTCACAATGGCGAGTTCTTTCCGGACCTCATGGTGAAGGAAGCAGGCGAGTTCATTGACAAGAACAAGGCCCGGCCTTTTTTCATCTACTTTGCCCTCAATACGCCGCACTACCCTTATCAAGGGTCACCGGAGTGGCTGGATCACTACAAGGATCTTCCTTATCCCAGGAATCTTTACGCCGCTTTCCTTTCGACAACGGACGACCGGATCGGGGCGCTTTTGAAGAAGGTCGATGACGTCGGTCTCACCGATGATACGATCATCATTTTCCAGTCCGATCACGGTGCGTCCGAGGAAGTTCGCGCTCACAAGGGTGGGGGAAGCGCCGGACCGCACCGGGGTGCCAAGTTCAGCCTTTACGAGGGGGGAATCCGGGTTCCGGCTATTATTTCCTGGCCGGGTACCCTGCCCGAAAACAAAGTGCGAAATCAAATTGCCACCGGCTGCGATTGGTTCCCGACCATTATGGAGCTCTGCGAGATTCCGGTTGCAACCCACAAAATCGATGGCAAGAGCCTTCTCCCGGTGATCAAATCGGAAAGCGAGACTTCGGCTCACAAAATTTTCCATTGGAAATCCGGGAATGCCGTCGCCGTTCGCGAAGGAAATTGGAAGCTGGTGATGAGCGGTAAAAAGGTTGAGCTCTTCGATCTGCCTAAAGATCTCGGGGAAGCACGAAATTTGGCAAAGGAGAATCCGGAAGTCGTGGAAAGACTTCGCGGGAAAAGCGTGGAGTACTGGTTCAGTATCATTCAATCTAAGTGATACTTCGTTTTTTGGAAAAGTGGGCGACTCTTTATCGTGGAATACCTGTCTCACTTCCGGGGAGGCTTCTCGCTGCTCCGTGTGTGTTAAGTCTTCTGGATCTTACGGTGACTCTTCTTTTTCAGCCTGTGGAATATTGACAGGGTGATCGTTCGGCGTTGATCTAGGGCAATCCCATCGCGCGTTGGGCATTTCTCAATTCATTCCCTGATGATCATTCCGGGATTTATCGGATGGTCCGTCGTTGTCATTCCACTTATTCTGAAGAGTCCGGCTTGGCTTGGACTCAGGGTGTATGTCTTCCTCGTGCTTTGTCATCTCGTGATGACCTCGGGCTGGCTGATCCGAAACCACGAGACTGGGACATTGTTTATGGTGATCGTTTGACTGTTTGCCCTTCCGCTTGCGTTGATGCTGATGAAGCCCTATTTGAAGAACCGGATGGAGCGTCCAAGCTATTCCGTTTGTTTCTCGATCCGGAAGTAGACCCCTTTTGGATTGTCGAGGTCGGCGAGGTTAAAGGTTCTTGAAGTGGTTTCGCCGCCATCGCCGAGGATCCCGTCATCGAGATCGGCATCCCAGTTGATCAGGTCTGTGGAATATTTGACACTATAGAGCTCACCCGGGCTGGAATTCCAGGTCAGGGTGAACTCGCCTGTGATTTCCGAGAGATCAAATGCAGTCACAGCCAGTTCTTTGGCAGGCCGTTCAACTGCAAGAGGTCCGCTGGTGAAAACTGTCATGATTTCTTCGGCGGTAAGGGCCCGGTCCCACATGGCGACATCATCCAGGACGCCCGTGAAGCTTTCTTTTCCACCCCGGAGATAAAGGGGGGCGGTGGGATTGTTTACCCCTTCACAATATCCACCATCTCCGGCAATCCCGGTTTTTGGATTGAGGTTTCCATTTTCAGGTAATTCTCCATTCACGTAAATGCTGGCGGTGTCAGTGGCGCTGTCGTAAACGCAGACGATATGGACCCATTCACCATCCTTGTAGGCGTCGACCGGAAGCCGGCACTCGCCACCCCATCCGCCGTAGGCCTGCCACCCGCCAATTCGAAAACGGAGCGGACTATCCTCGGTGCTCGTTGGGCGGACCAGAATATCAAAACCCGAGGCGCTATCGGTGAAAGACTTGTCCATGATGGTCCCCCAGCTGGCCTGGTTATCAATCATCCACCAAGCCAAGGTAAGATCTTCGGTTGTTGAGATGGCTTCCGGCGCACATAGCACTTCATCATTTCCCGCACCTTGCAGGGCACTCACACCCACTTTTCCTGGCTCGAGCCAGGTCCCGCCGATGAGCGATCCGTTGTATCCGCCAACGACGTCTTCGGCAATTTCACCGGTTAAATCGTCAAAGGGCCAGTAAGCGATGAGATTGGCTTGGGCGAGGGATGCCGAGAGGCAAAGGGAAAGTAGAGCAAGCGGATTTTGGTATTTCATGTTGGGTCTTGGTTGGATTCGACAAAACAGGGATGACAATTTTTGAGATCGATTTCCGGTGCTTCCGGAAACGGGTTACACCATCAATCTCTCACAACAAATCTCCTAAACAGGCTAGATTGTGAACTGGAGAATCGCCAACATGAAAGAGAATGAATTTCATGCATTTGTCGTGTCATTCCTGTCTGTTCCTTCAATTCCGCCCAATTAAGAAAGCCCAAAGACAGGGTTGGTAGGCTCAAAATAGCCGTGGCCTGCTTAAAGTGTCCACCCGCATAGAGCTGACAATCTGATGATTATGGAACGCAAGTTTGGAACGGTTTTCTCGATTGGTGGGAGCTTCGCGGTCTCGAACTCTTATTGAAAAAAGGAAAGCTGCCTCGTTTCGAGTCGAAGTGCTGCTGTTTTTTTCAATGAAGTGACCGGGATCCGGCTACTGTCGGACCATGCGGACAAAGAGTCGGCCATCCGGTTCCGCGAGACCGGCAATATCGAAAGTGCGTGTGGTGGTCTCTCCCGCATCCGCGCCGATTCCATCATCCAGATCGTTGTCCCAGTCGACAAGATCGTTGGAGTAAAGGACGCTATTTAGTGGAAACTTATCATTTAGGTTAAATCAGACATGTTGAACATGCATGGATTCGTTATTTCGACAGAATCCACGGATGAAATTTTCCAACCTCAAAAGAATTACCGTTGCACCCAGTGGGTGACTTCCTGGGTCTTGAGGAATTCCTCGGCCTTCTTTCCCTGAAGGATGGCGAGCGTGGAAATCAATCCCGCCTGAAGACACTTTGGCATGCCGACACTGACCGAGGAAGGAGCTTGGCTGACGGGCCAACCGGTTCGCGGATTCAGGATGTGTGAAAGTCTTTTTCCACGATACATGACGAAGCGGTTGGCATCTCCGCTGGTGGCGATGGCCCCTTCCTCGAGAGCAAAATTCGCGGGTGCGCCCTGAATCCCAATTTGCCATTGCGCTTTGGATCGTGGTTTCCGATTGGCGGCAAGATCCCCACCAAAGTTGACCAGGATGGGGGCGTCGCTTTCTTTACAACAAAGCGCGAGGGCCTGGTCGACGGCGTATTCCTTGCCGAAGCCCCCGAAATCGACCTGCATGCCGGGGGGAACCTGGATGGTTTGGCCATCCCAGAAAACTTTTTTCCAGTTGATGAGCGGGAGAAGCTGCTTGATCGCCGCGCGCGAAGGCGCCTCCCCGGTGCCGGAGAAGTTCCAGAGCTTCCGAAGGATTCCTGACGTGATGTCAAAATCACCATCGCTAAGTTCGAAGGCGGCATCGGCAAAGTTGAGCAAGCGGGCGGTTTCCTCGTCCACCCGCACCGGCTTGTTCTGGTGGAAGTGATGAATCAAATTATCGTCGCGGTAGCGGCTATATTTGATTTCAATCCGCGAGGCCTCATCGGCTGCGATTTTCGCAATCCGCGAGGCCTCTTCTTTTCGATCACACTGGATAAGGACCTCGCAAGGCCCGGCCATGGCCTGAAATGAGGCCGCGAATTCCCCGGCCTCTTGCCTATGGTTGAGTGTGATCGGTCGTTCTTCTTCCAAGCCTAAAAATCCATGTTGAAACGCACCATGAAGGCCGAGACATCCTCGCTCAAGTCCTGATTGCGAAGTTCGCCAAAAGCTCCATCGCGGTCGCCAAGATCCTGGAGGTAGTACTCCAGCGAGATACTCCATGGGCGCTCGACATTGTCGCGTCCGTATTCAAGTCCCACGGTGTAGGCCATCATTTCACCAAGGCGATAGTCTGGCGAAGCATAGCTGCCACTGCCGGCCGCCGGCACATTCCCTTGGGTGAGGAATGGAGTGAAGAAATCGGCATCATTCTGCTGATAAATCCGCAGGTGGGGCTGCAAGTACGAGACATCATTGAGACGCCACTTGTATTTTAAATCGAGAGTGTGGGAGTTGATGCCCCAGTCATCAGTCATGAAGCGATAAGAGGCATCGAAGACGTGGCTGTCGAACATGTCTCGCTTGTACTTTACGAAAAAGCTCTGCTTGAGGCGCGAGTCCGGACGGTTTTCGAAGACAACTTGCGACAGTCCGGTGGCCGGGTCTTGGACAATCGGACGACCGTCCGCTCCAACCACGGAGATGAATTTGTAGGGATCATTCAAGTAGCCGTCCGAGGCGCTGGCCGAATAGCTGAATTGAACGAGCGAGCGAGAATCGATGACTTGCGTGAAACTAAACAAGGCATCGATCACGGTCTTGTCATCTTCATCGCCGAGTCGGGGCTGAAGGCCGCCCGGATTGTCCATGATCCCGAAACTTGCTGGCACTCCGCCCACGGGTGAGATCGTATCGCTGAAGAAAGACAAGCCCCCGGAATAGGTGCGGTTTCGATCATCGGTTTGGTAGCTCACCAGGGCATTTGCGGAGAGTGACCGGTAGTCATATTCATTGGAGAAGGCCGCTCCGACAATGGATTGCCAATTCCCATCCCACTTGCGGTTCCAGTTCAGCGCGACGGCGTAGCGTGTATCCAGAAAAGTATCATCGAGAGGGGTCTCGTTGGCGTCCGTAGTGTAGTCGCCGTTGCCTGAAGGCCGGGTGAAGGTCTGGGCACGGTCAGTGGGAACGGCGCCGCTGGCAGAGGCTCCGGTGAGCGAGTCAAACGTGAGACGGAGGCCAATGGTATCGCGATTGTTCAGGAAATAGGTGCCGTCAATAATGGCTTCAATGGCGGAGACGCGATCGGTTTCCGTGTAGTAGAGAAGCGAGCCCTTGAAGTCGGTGTTGAGCAGGTCATCCTTACCTAGTTGGGCTTTGGCGTCTCCGGTGCCGAGCGCAGCCATTGAAGCACTTGCGAGTGATGCGATGATTTTTTGATTTTTCATGCCTGATTGGTCTTAGTTGCACCCGCAGCCTCCGCCACCAAAGCTCCGGCCTCCACTGGAGGCCTCTTTGCTGAAGTAGATGTGATTATCCAGCGCGGTCGTCAGCGGTGAGGAATCAAGTTGCATGTCCGGGCGTGAAAGAACCGAAGAGGCGTCGCGCGCTCCCGCTCCCAAGTTCGAGCACGCCCCCAGCAGAAAGGCGGTGACCGGTCCGAGTAGATAAAACTTCATGAGATCGCAACCGTATCGAACGGAAGATGAGAATTTCATGAGAGAATCGGAAATCGTGACCAAATTTTCCTATCGGTTTCTCATCTGAATACGTTTATCTCATTGGGGCCCCAATGAGGATTCTGGTTTTGGAAGATTATCCGCCGCTTCGGAGCAGCATCGTGGAATGCCTGGTCGAGGAAGGCTACGCCGTGGATAGCACCGAATCCGGGGACGAAGGTCTCTGGTATGTCAGAAATCACGTCTACGATGTCGCCTTGCTCGATATCATGGTGCCCGAGGTGAGTGGACTGGAAATTCTCAAGAAGTTGCGCAGCGATGGGAATTCGGTCCCCGTCATTATTATCAGTGCCCGCGATACGGTCGTCCAAAAAATCGAAGGTCTGGAGGTTGGAGCTGATGACTATCTGGTGAAGCCATTTTCACTGGATGAAATGTTGGCCCGGGTGCGGGTGCAAATCAGGAGGAGGAACGAGAAGAAATCCCCGCTGATTTCGGTGGGCGATCTTGTCATCGATACCGCGACCAAAACGGTCCAGCGGGCCGGGCGGGCGATTGAGCTCACCCGGAAGGAATACCTTCTCCTCGAATGTTTGGCTTTTCGAAACGGCGAGGTTCTTTCGCGCGAAGATATCGCACGGCAGGTTTACCAGGACTATGAAGGTGGCACCAGTAATGTCGTTGACGTTTATATCGGCTATCTTCGCAAGAAGCTCCACATTGATGGTTTGCCCAATATCATTCACACCAAGCGGGGGCATGGTTACTTTTTGAGCGAGCCATGAAGCGTCCATCGATTCGAGACCGGCTCCTTGCGTGGACCACTTTTGTTATCACGCTGATAATGGCGGTGGCAGGCACTCTTCTTTATAACTCGGTCAAGCGTTCCCTTTATTCCCAGCACGACCTGTTGCTCAATGAAGCCGCCACGCTCGTTTTGATCGAGGTGAAAGCAAAGAACGGTAAAGTCCATCACGAGTGGAAGGCTTCGCTGGATTCGGCATCACGGGAGACGGGCAAGAGCATGATCCAGGTCTGGGATCTTGAAAGTGGAGAGTCGGTCAAGTCAGCTGCCTTGGGTGAGAGTGACCTGGAAAGACAATACGGGAAGTTGGGTGAGCGCGTTTTTTACAACGTGACCTTCCCGAATGGAGAGGCTGGACGGGCGGTGGGTATTTTGACCTATCCGGTGGTTGAAAACATGGAGCAAAACGAGGGTTTCGTTCCCGGTGATCATCCCCAGGTCTTTGTGTGGGCGGACAGCACCCAGGAATTGCGTGATGTTCTAATCAAAACCAAACGTGCTTTTGTGGCGGCGGGGGTGGCGGTGGTTCTGCTTTCGGCCATAGCGATCTGGCTCATTATCTACCTTTCTTCGCTCGCGGTACAGTCCTTTAGTGCCGATCTTTTGTCGCGCGAGGGAACAGAAATCGGAGAGCCCGTTCCCGTTCCTGATCGCCTCCCTTCGGAGGTGGCCGGGATGGCCGGAAAGTTCAATGCCTTGTTGGCGCGGATCGATCATTATCGAGAAAAAGATCAGGACTTTTTTCTCAACGTGGCCCATGAAGTCAGGACGCCGCTTGCCGGAGTGAAGGCGGTGATCGAACAGGCCCTGCGAAGGCCGAGGGAAGTCGAGGACTACCAAAAAAGACTGCGGGAAGCGCTCGATTCCACCGGGAATCTGGTCCGTCTGACCGATCGGCTTATGGAGTTTGGCAAGTTGCGTAATGCCCGGGAATCGATGGTGCGCATCACCCTTGATTTGAATACCTTGCTGGAGGGCGTGCTTGAGAAATTTCGAAGCCGGGCGCGTGAACGCGGCCTGCGGTTCAAAGGTGAATTTTGTGGGAAGGCGGAGCTCGGCACCGACGAGGAACTGCTCAAGATTGTTGTCAATAATCTGGTGGAAAATTCGGTGACCTACGCTGCTCCAAACACCGTGATTGAGCTTAAAACATCGAGAACGGAAGGAATGATCGAATTCAAAATTCAAAATGAATACTCAAACCCGGAGGGCCTTCCGGATGATCTCGATGTCTTCTTCGATGCCTTTTACCGAAATGACAAGGCTCGCGATCTTGGTGCCAACAACATTGGAATTGGCCTCAGTTTCTGCAAGGAGGTGATGCTTGTGCTGGGTGGACAAATTACGGCTTCGAAATCATCTGCTCACGGTCTGTGTTTCACCGTGAGTCTTCCGGTGAATGGACACGCGGTTGACTAGCGGGTTTTGACCTCGACCCGGCCATCGGCATGGGCCGTGATATCGAGGAGTTCACCATGATGACGAATTCCAGAGATGGTAAGTGAGGGCCAGTCGCTCGGGAGCCTGGGACTGATGGTGAAGCCGTCAGGGGTGGGCTCGAATCCCAAAAATCCGTAGAGGATGACTTGGGACACGAGAACACTTTCCATGAATTCACGGTCTATTCCCAGTCCACCCGGAGGGCCGCCGCCTTGAAGGGTTCCCCGGCCCGGCTTGGCGTAGTAAGCGCGGTAGCCGCCTTCTTTTTGCACTTCGTCAAACCAATTCAGGATTTCCTCGAGCCGTTTCCAGGCATCGTCCGGCCCCTTCGTTTTGAGACGTGCCATGAGGTCGTGGAAAGTGAATCCGAGCACGGCTCCGCCGTCTTGAACCTGATTGCCCCAGGGAATGCTTTCGGGACCCGACCAGGCCCAGACGTAGCATTCGACATTACGTTTGGTGGTGGCGCGGGGTCCGAAACGCCATCGATAAATATCAGCTCCACTGGAAGTGTCGCCGGCGATGGTGCGTTTGCCATCGAGCCAGTCGAAAATTGAGCGGGCTTGTTCCTCCGAGGCGAGCCCATAGTGGATGGCCTCGAGATTCACGAAGGTGAAGCCATAGTCGTAGCTCGTGCCGCTGTGATCAATCCAGCCGACGAACCTGCCTGCCCTTGGATTCCAGAAGCGGTTTTGAAAATCGGCCCGGATTTCGTTGGCCAGCTTGTTCAAAGGGCCGGGTTGGAAAGTGACAAGCTCACGCGGGAGTTTCCAATCGGGATGCCGGTTGATGGCATCCTCCAGTTTGGCGAGCTTCCGGAGGGCATCGTAAAGATACATTGTTGCGATGGCATCCTGTCCTCCGAAGGGGATTAGATCCCAGTAGTTGTTACCAACGCCGAGCCCGGGGCGAAGAGTTTTTATTCCATCCGGCGAAATGACGAGACCACTTCGGCCATCGTGTCCAACCCAAGGAACGTGAACATACTTTTTCCCGCGAACAGAGAATTCCTTCAATGCAAAGCTCGCGGCTTCTCTGATGCGGTTAATGTTCTTCCTGAGAAAATCAAGATCTCGGGTCCACGCGAAGTAGTCGCAACACCCGCGGATAAAATTGGAGTTGGTGATGGGGTGGCGCGTGTCGATCGCGGTGATGATGGATTTAAAATCGATCTCCGCACCGACTTGAGCCGGGATTGTGATTCGGTAACGGGTGAGAAGCCCGGCATACTCCGGGTGGCGGAACATCGGAAGGTTATCGTACTTCATCCCGTCCTGATCGCAGGGTGATCTGAAGGTAACGTGCCGGCCCCTTGGCCATTCTGGTTCGCCTTCAAGCAACCATTCGATCCTGGCTTGTGAAGTGGTCGGGAGCCCGCGGGCTGCCCACTCGAGCCGGGCGAAGGGAGCCACAATAGTGCCGCAACGGAAAGCCGGCGTGGTGATGGTGACGACCTCGTCCGTGCATTTCAGGCGTAGCCCGCTGCCGGGATCGATCCCGAGTTCCTTGGCCCCGCGAATGGTCCAGCCTTCGGTGGACGTGAGAGGCTTAAGCTTGAAGATCTGAATTGCCCAGACGTCGTGATGGTTCGAGAAATGGAAGCCCGCACCGGTGCTTTGTTGCCACGCGGGAAAGGGCCAGCCTTCGCTGTGCGCCACACCCCGGTGTTGCTGCATCGAGACGTATCCATCGTTTCCGATCTTTCTCTTAAGAAATGAAGCGCGGTATTGCTGCTGCTTCTTCCCCGAGACCCAGAGGGTGGATTTGGGAAGCCACGCGTCCCAGAGCGTGCAGTCCGAAAAGGCGGTCTCGTGGTGGAGTTGGTGCAGTTGATTGAGCGACGCCATCCGGCTTTCAAACCCCGGCACGGAGTATTCCGGAAAAGGCTCCGCGAAACCGCCGCGAAGAAGCGAAATCGTAGCGAGAAGGACGATGCGCCTCATCCCGCTATTTGATGGTGATCACTTCCGGCTTCCCGGGCTCGGATTTCTCAACCATCTTTGCCTCCTCTTCCTTTGTCATGAAGGTCTCATCCGTCTCGTCACCTTCCTCCAGGGAAATGATGGCCTCTTTGGCGTCATCGAGCAGCGAGGTCGACGATCCGAGGTAGATCAGACGCATGTCACGCTTTCGTTGGATCTGAAGAACGTATCCCAAACCGCGATGGCCCCGGCCTTTTTCCTTGCCATTGTTGCTTCGCTCGACTTCCTGAAAGTGGTTTTCGATGTCCTTGAAAATCGCCTTCTTGGTGTCGCCCGGTTTGATGGAAATGTCGAATACCTGACGGGAAAGCACCTTGTATTGATCGTTGTCAAAAACGGAGCGGCCGATGAGATAGTAAACCACCTCGCTGTCTTCCAACTCCTTCTTGGGGCTGAAGTTCTTGATCTCAACCCTCATCCCAAAGGTTTGCCTGGCGGATGAGGATCCTTTGCCGCGGTCCTTGCTGAGCCCGCGGTCGAAATCCGGCGTGACCTCCAGGTCGGGGACCTTGTCGGCAATCCAAGTGGTGATGAAGGTCTGGTCGGCTTCGCCGAGTGTCTCGCGGTTGACAGGAACGACGCGGCCCCCTCTGAGTCGCAGCCAGGCATGAGTGGTATTGGCCTTGATGAGTTCCGCTTCCAGCGTCCGGTCCTGGGTATCGGTGAAAGTGCGATACTCCGCATACGCCGACGCAAGCAGGGCGTGAAAAAGAAGAAAGAGCGGGAATTTCATAGACTCAGTTAATCGGTTTCGTGATCTGATCTTTCAAGAGGGTATTCAATAACGGGGCCAATTCACGGGCTTGTGCTTTTCATCCCGCCCGGGGGGACTAGAGTTTGCCCGTGACCCCTGCCGAGTTTCAAATCCTGAAGATTGTCTTTCTGACGGTCGTCGCATTGTTTTTGCTTCTGGCTCTGCCGGGTTACGCGTGGTTGCGAAAGTCCGCGCCGGAGATCGACTTAATCCCCGGGGGAAGAGTTTCAATTTCGGCGATCAAGCCTCTCGATCTCATTGTGGTTGGTCTCTATATTCTGATCTTTGCGGGATTTCTAAAAGGGACCGAATTTAAAATGAATCATCCCGAGGAGTTGGAAATGTCTGCCGGGATGGTGATGGCGAGCTCCATCACAATGCTTCTGATCGCGGCGGTTGTTCCTGCTGTTCTTTTTTGGCGGGTCAATCTGATGGAGGTTTTTGGACTTCGTTGGTCGGATTGGAAGAACATCCTATGGATCATGCCGGCATTTGTTTTTGCCATGATGGTGATCGGTGCCTTGATGGTGGCTTCCGGTTGGCAGTCGTGGGTTCAGGATTCCCTTGGCTCAAAGCCTCAGGAAGCGGTCACTCTGGTGAGAGAGACCTCGGACATGGGGTTGTTGGTGGCGATGGCGGTGGCGGCGATCGTTGTTGCGCCGATTGCCGAGGAGGTGATTTTCAGGGGCTACCTCTATCCGGTCCTGAAACGATTCACCGATCGTTGGTTTGCTTCGGTCTTTACCGGAGTGTTTTTCGGCGTGATTCACTTCAACCTTATGGCCCTGCCAATGTTGGCCTTGATGGGTGTGGTGCTTGCGGTGATTTATGAGAAATCGGGTTCGCTTTGGGTCCCGGTCGGCTGTCATGCGGCTTTCAATGCCACCTCCGTTGGTGTCATGTTACTTTCGCGGATGTACGAACTCCCCAGGGCGCGATGAAGTTGGTTGGCCAACTGGGTGAGGACGGCTTGATCGCGCGCGTCTGTGGAGATTTGGCGACCTCGTCTCAGGTCGTGGTTGGGCCGGGCGACGACTGTGCGGTGGTGGGAACCGGAGAAAATTTGGTGCTCTTGAAGACTGATGCGGTAGTGGCCGGAGTGCATTTTTTACCCGACGAAAAACCAGACCGGGTTGGTTGGAAGGCGGTGGCCCGGGTCCTTAGCGACTTTGCGGCGATGGGTGGGCAGCCTGGCGAATTTCTGGTGACCTTGGCGTTGGCCCCCGAGGTTTCAGTCGATTGGGTGGACGGTCTTTATCGGGGTATGAACTCGTGCCTGGCCCGGCATGGCGGAGTCATTGTCGGTGGCGAGACGACTTCTCTTCCCTCCGGAACGCCGGCCATGATTTCAGTGGCTGGAAGGGGAATGGTAACCCGGAAAAATCTCGTCACGCGGAGCGGCGGGCGTCCGGGAGATAGCATCTATGTGACGGGCTGGCTCGGTGGGTCAATCCGCGGCAAGCACCTCGATTTTACGCCCCGACTTTGTGAGGCAGCCTGGCTGGTCGGCAACCGTCCGATCACCGCGATGATGGACTTGTCCGATGGACTGGCCAAAGATCTCCCACGCTTGGCTGCGATGAGCGGGGTGGGATTTAAGATCGAGCGGGAAGCGCTGCCTCTTTCGAAAGGGGTGGGAATCGAGCAAGCTCTCGGTGACGGCGAGGACTACGAGCTTCTCTTCACGAGCAGTGAGGAGATTGGGGAGCGCTGGCAGGAGAGATTTCCGGACCTGGCGCTGACCAGGGTGGGGTGCCTCGTGCAAGGAACCGGGGAGGCCATCGACGGAGGTTGGGATCACTTCCGCCGATGAGAGACCCGGTCACTTCTTAGGCATGATGGGGGAGTTGATGTCCGCCAGGTCTGAGGGCTTGATGCCTTTGACCTCTCCGCCGAAGCTGAAGGAAGAAGGATTGTAGTCTCCGACGAAGTCGATCTTGGCGTCCGCCTTGATGTCCTTTTCGAGACCGGCGGCCCAGAAGATGCCGTTGATGATGAGGCGGCGGTAGTTGGGATCGAGAAGGTCCTGGGAAGCTCCTTGGGTCGAGTGGAAAACACGGGCTTTTTTGCCGTCCTTGGAGGTGTAGTGGCGGGTCCAGCTGGAAGGACTTGGCTTCTTGGTCTCGTCGACCGGGGAATCCTTGGTCATGCCATTGAGGGGCTGGCTTTCAGTGAGGACGGTGAAGGTGTCATCGGGGATTCCGACATAAGCTCCGGCCATGCAAAGGGCATTGTTACCCACGCCACGGAGGATGGGATGGTCCTTCTGGTCCCTCTTCAACTGAATCTGGGTGGCTTGTTTGTGGTTGCGTCCGTAGTGGC